>Ga0210378_10000082_pt1 | contig 41285 bp, 31 predicted proteins | sample PLM1_60_b1redo_FD_155465 | JGI IMG/M metagenome (GOLD analysis project Ga0210378, IMG submission 155465) | Groundwater sediment microbial communities from an aquifer in East River, Colorado, USA - PLM1_60_b1 redo | ecosystem: Environmental > Terrestrial > Soil > Riparian zone | place: USA: East... | reverse complement strand
GTGAGGAGGCGTACGCTCGCGGCGAGGGGGCGATCCTGATCCTGGCCGAGCCACCTACGCCGCCCACCCCCGCCCCCGCGCCCGTACTGCGAGCGGAAGGAGGGCGGTCATGAAGCTGGTGGTGGCGGTCATCCGTCCGGACATGCTCACGGCGGTGCTCGAGTCGCTGTTCATGGCCGAGGTCCGCGGCCTCACGATCAGCCGGGTCCAGGGTCACGGCGGCGAGACGGAGCGCGTCGAGACCTACCGTGGCACCACGGTGAAGATGGACCTCTCCGAGAAGGTGCGCCTGGAGATCGGAGTCTCCGACCACTTCGTCACCCCCACCGTCGAGTCGATCCTGGCCTCGGCGCGTACGGGGTCGGTCGGAGACGGCAAGATCTTCGTCCTCCCCGTAGAGAAGGTCTACCGGATCCGTACCGGCGAAGTGGACCAGGACGCGGTGACGCCGGTGGAGGCGGCGGTGAGCGCATAATGAGTTGATGGCTGGGGCCTCCGCCGGGGGGGATCTGGATCGGCCGATCGTGGACCCGGCGGAGGTGGCGGCGTTCCTGCGCGGCCTTCCCCTCGCGAAAGATCCCGGACTCGCCCGCTTTATCCTCGGCTTCCCGCACAAGTACCTGGCCGAGACGCCGCGGGCGGAGGTCGTGAAGCACTACGCCCTGGCCGGCAGCCTGGGCACGAAGCCAGTCATCTCCTCGCTGGCGCGGGCGGAAGCCGCCCTTTGGAAGCTCTGCGTCATCACCCGCGACCGCCGGTTCCTCTTCTCCCAGATCGCGGGCGCGCTGAGCTCCTCCGGGATGGACATCGTGGCCGCCGAGGCCTTCGCCAACGCCAGCGCCGTCGTCCTCGACACGTTCCGCTTCCGCGACGACGAGGGGCGCTTCCAAGACGACGCCCTGCGCCGCCGTTTCCAGGTCTTCCTCGAGGACGCCGTGGAGGGCAAGGCCGACCTGGAGCCCGCGCTGCGGAGGCGTCTCGAGCGGCGGCCGTCGCCGGCCGCCGCCGTGTTCGAGGTGAAGATGGAAGACGAGCCCGGCCTCGGCGCCACCCGCCTGCATCTGAGCGGACCCGATCGCTTCGGCCTGCTCTACCTCTTCACACGCCGGCTCTCCGAGGCCGGCGCCGACATCGCCCTGGCGACGATCGCCACCGACGCCGGACAGGTGCGCGACGAGTTCCTGCTCACCCGGGACGGCCACGCCCTCGGGGCCGAGGGGCGCGCGGAGCTGGAGCGCGCCCTGGCCAGCCTCCCCATCCTCAGGCCCCGGGAGGCCGAATCCCGAACTGCTCCTTCATGAGGTCGAAGACCCGCAGCACCTCCGTGATCGTCCGCGGGACGTAGTCGGACTTGAGGTAGACCCAGCCCGTCTCGCGGTAGAGGCGCCGGCCCCGCACCCGGGTGAAGCCGAAGCGGCCGGCGCGGACGTCCTTGGCCACCGCCGAGTACGGGATGAGGGCCACCCCGAGGCCGCTCGCCACCATGGCCTTGATGATCTCCACGTTCTCCGTCTCCATGGCCACGTCCGCGGGAACGTTCTCCTCCAGGAAGAACTGGTCGATCACCTTGCGCGAGTTGGAGCCGGTCTCGAAGAGGATCCAGGGGAAGCGGGCGAGGTCCTTGGGGTCCGCCAGCCGCGACCGGGAGAGCGGATGGCCAGGAGCGGTGACGACGACCATCTCCTCCTTGAGCACGGGGAGGACCTCCATGTCTGTGGAGACGATGGGCAGGGTCAGCAGCCCCAGATCCACCTCGTGGTTGCGCAGCAAACGCAGGATGGCCTCCGACGTGCCCGACGTGACGCGGAGGTCCACCTCCCGGTAGAGGGTCCGGAACCGTTTGAGCAGGCGCGGCAGGATGAACAGGCACACCGTCATCCCCCCGCCCAGGTGGAGCTGCCCCCGGTGGAGCTTGCCCGTCTCCGCGATCTGCCACACCGCGTCCTGCATCTCCCGCTGGACCCGGTTGGCCAGCTTGAGGAGCAGCTCCCCCGCGGGGGTGAGGGCCACCCTCCGCCCGTGCCGGTGCAGAAGCAGGTTGCCCAGCTCCTCTTCGAGCAGCTTGACCTGGCGGCTGACCGCGGACTGGGAGACGTGGAGCTTCTCCGCGGCCCGCGTGAAGCCGCCCTCCTCCGCCACCGACCGGAACATCTCCAGCTGGCGCACGTCCATCAGCTATCTCTTTTTCCGATCGTTCTCATGATTTAGGCGCATATCAGTGATATCTCGATTACGCATGACGATCATGCGAACTTTGATCTTCTCTTATACCACAGCCTTTTTCATACTCGCTGTCTATGGGATACGGCCACAGCCGCGAGCGAAGCGGGATTCATTCCCGCGGAGCGAGAGGGGGGTCTGGGGGGTGCGCCGCTAGCACCCCCCAGCTCGATCACGACGCATGTGGCGTGGGCTTCCTCGCGGAGATGGAGGGACGGCCCTCGACTCGCGTGCTGCCGCTCGCCCTGACCGCCCTCGATCGCCTCGCCCACCGCGGCGCGGTGGACGCGGACGGGCGCACCGGCGACGGCGCGGGCGTGACCACCCAGATCCCCTACGACGTGCTCCGCGGCGAGCTGCAGGCCCGGGGCCTCGGCCACGTCGCGCCGCGGGACCTCGCGGTCGGGCTGGTCTTCCTCCCCCGGGATGCCCCCGCCCAGGCGCGGGCCCGGTGGCTCGTGGAAGAAGCGGTGGCCAGGCGCGGCCTCGCCTTCCTGGGCTGGCGTGAGGTCCCCGTCCGGGACGAGGTCCTCGGCGACAAGGCGCGGCGGTCGTGCCCCGTCATCGCTCACGCTCTCGTGGGACGGCCGGCCGGATCGCCCCTGAGCGACGACGACCTCGAGCGCGTCCTCTACCGCGCCCGCCGCGAAGCGGAGAACGCGGCGGCCACGGAGGCGCTGGAGGGATTCCACGTCGCCTCGTTGAGCCGGCGGACGCTCGTGTACAAGGCCCTCGTGCGCGGGCTGGATCTCGGCGACTTCTACGAGGACCTGCGGCATCCCGCCTTCGCGACCGCCTTCGTCCTCTTCCATCAGCGCTTCAGCACGAATACGTTCCCCTCCTGGAGCCTCACCCAGCCGTTCCGGATGCTCGGGCACAACGGCGAGATCAACACCATCCAGGGCAACCGCAGCGGCATGCGCGCGCGGGAGTCGTCGCTGGCTTCTCCGCTGCTCGACCTGGGCCCGGGCGATCTCCGCCCGTTGCTGCCCGAGGGGGGAAGCGATTCGGCCAGCCTCGACGAGGCGCTCGCCCTTCTGACCCTGGGCGGCCGCGACGTGCTCCACGCCATGACGCTGCTGGTGCCCCCGGCGTGGGAGAACGATTCCGATCTGCCCGAGGAGGTGCGGGCCTTCTTCGAGTACCAGTCCTGCGTGATGGAACCGTGGGATGGGCCCGCGCTGCTGGTCTTCACCGACGGCCGGGTGGTGGCCGCGGCCCTCGACCGCAACGGCCTCCGGCCGGCGCGGACCGCGGTGACCCTCGACGGCCTCGTCCTCGTCGCCTCCGAAGTGGGCGTCCTGGACGTGGAGGAGGAGCGGATCCTCCATCGCGGCCGGCTCGGTCCGGGGGACATGGTGGCGGTGGACCTGGCCGCGCGCCGCTTCCTCGACCGGGAGGCGATTCACCGGCATCTGGCCGGTCGACTCCCCTACGGCGAGTGGCTCGAGCAGCGGCGGGTCTTCTTGCGCGAGGTGCCGGTCACGAACGACGCCGAACGCGCAGAGGAAGCGGAGAACGCGGACGTTCCCGTGCTGCGCGCCTTCGGCTACACGCGCGAAGAGATGCAGTTGGTCCTCGGCCCCATGTTCCGCGAGGCCCGCGAGCCGCTCGGCTCCATGGGCGACGACACGCCCCTCGCCGTCCTCTCGGGCAAGACGCGGCTCCTCTTCTCGTACTTCAAGCAGCGCTTCGCGCAGGTCACCAACCCGCCCATCGACCCCCTGCGCGAGTCGCTGGTGATGTCGCTCGCCACCCGCCTCGGCCCGCGCGGCGATCTCCTGGCCGAGACGCCCGACCACGCGCAACAACTGCACCTGCCGGGCCCGCTGCTGGCGCCGCACCAGCTCGAAGCGGTTCTCGGCTGGAAGCGCCAAGGCTGGAGCGCGCGGAGGTTGAGCCTGCTCTTCCCCGCCGCGGGCGGCGCGGCCGCGTTCCGCAGCGCGCTGGAGTCACTGCTCGCCGCCGCCGTCCGTGGCGCCGAAGAAGGGGCGGGGCTGCTGGTCCTCTCCGACCGCGGCGTGGACGCGGAGCACGCGGCTCTGCCGTCCCTGCTCGCCGTCTCCGCCGTCCACCAGCACCTGGTGCGCCAGGGGCTGCGGATGCGCGTGAGCCTCGCGGCCGAGACCGCCGACACGAGGGACGATCACCAGGTCGCCGCCCTCGTCACCTTCGGGGCGGAGGCGGTATGTCCGTACCTGGCCCTGGCCGCCGTCCGCGCGGCGGCGGGGGCGGGAGAGCAGGCCGAGTCCCCTTCGCCGGGTGAAGCCGCGCGGCGCTACCTGGCGGCGCTCGAGAAGGGGCTGCTCAAGATCATCTCCAAGATGGGCATCTCGACGCTGCGGTCGTACCACGGCGCGCAGCTCATGGAGATCGTGGGTCTGGCGGACGAGCTGGTGGCGACGCACTTCACCGGCACCGCCTCCCACCTCGGCGGCGCCGGTCTGGACGAGATCGCGGCCGAGGTCCTCTCGCGCCACCGCGACGCTTTCGCCCCGGCCGTCCGCGGCCTGGACGAGGGCAGCCTCCACCGCTATCGCCAGAAGGGCGAGGCCCACGCCTTCGAGCCGCCGGTGGTGAAGGCTCTCCACGCGGCCATCCGCGCCGGCGAGCGTCTCGAGTACCGGCGCTATGCGGAGCTGGTCCACTCGCGTCCGCCCATCGCCGTGCGCGACCTGCTCGAGGTGCGCCCGGGCGCGGCGGTGCCGCTCGAAGAGGTGGAGCCCGTGGAGGCGATCTTCCCGCGCTTCATGACCGCGGCCATGTCCCTGGGCGCGCTCGGCCCGGAGGCGCAGCACGTCCTCGCCGTGGCCATGAACCGCATCGGGGGGCGGAGCAACAGCGGCGAAGGCGGGGAGCCGGCCGAGCTGCACTGGCAGACGCTGCCGGGCGGCGACCGCGCCTCCAACCGGATCAAGCAGGTGGCCTCGGCGCGGTTCGGCGTCACCGCCTCGTACCTGATGGCGGCCGACGAGCTGCAGATCAAGATGGCCCAGGGCTCCAAGCCCGGCGAGGGCGGCCAGCTCCCGGGACACAAGGTTGCGCCGCACATCGCCCGCGTGCGGCATTCGCCGCCCGGCGTCACCCTCATCTCGCCCCCGCCCCACCACGACATCTACAGCATCGAGGACCTCGCCCAGCTCGTGTACGACCTGAAGCGCGTGAACCCGGCCGCCACCGTGAGCGTGAAGCTGGTCTCCACATCGGGTGTCGGCACCATCGCCGCCGGGGTGGCCAAGGCCCACGCCGACGCCATCCAGATCAGCGGCCATGACGGCGGCACCGGCGCCTCGCCCCTGGGGTCGATCAAGAACGCGGGCACGCCGTGGGAGATCGGCCTCGCCGACGCGCAGCAGGTGCTCACGCAGAGCGGCCTGCGCTCGCGGGTGCGGCTCCAGGTGGACGGCGGCCTCAAGACCGGGCGCGACGTCGTGATCGCGGCGCTCCTCGGGGCCGAGCAGTTCGGCTTCGGCTCCGCGGCGCTGGTGGCGGCGGGATGCGTGATGGCGCGCCAGTGCCACCTCAACACCTGCCCGGCCGGGATCGCCACGCAGCGCGAGGACCTGCGGCAGCGCTTCACCGGCACGCCGGAGCAGGTCGTGGACTTCTTCACCGCCGTGGCCGAGGAGGTGCGCGAGATCCTGGCCTTGCTGGGCTTCCGCCGCCTGGAGGAGATCGTGGGCCGCACCGACCTGCTCGAGACGCGGGTTCCCCCGGCCGGAAAGGCGGCCGGCCTCAGCCTCGCGCGAGTCGTCGGTACCTCACGCGACGCAGCGGTCGAACGTCACTGCACGCAGCCGCGCAACGATCCACCCGCAACCGGCGGGCACCTCGACGAGGCCGTCCTCGCGCGCCTCCGCTTCCAGGCGGGCGCGCCCGTCCCGATCACGCTCGAGATGCGCATCACGAACGCCGACCGGACGGTGGGCGGCCGCATCGCCGGCGAGCTCTCGCGCCGCTACCGCGGCCAGCCGCTCCCCCCTTCCACCCTGCGCCTGGCGTACCTGGGCAGCGCTGGGCAGAGCTTCGGCGCCTTCTGCGTGGAGGGGATGAGCCTGTTCCTGGACGGCGAAGCCAACGACGGCGTCGGCAAGGGCATGTCGGGGGGCGAGATCGTGCTGCGGCCTCCGCGGGACCGCGGGCGGGCGGCCGAGGACGTCATCGCCGGCAACGCGGTGCTCTACGGCGCCACCGGGGGCCGTGCCTTCATCGCCGGCCGCGTCGGCGAGCGCTTCGCGGTGCGGAACAGCGGAGGTCTGGCCGTCGTGGAAGGCACCGGCGATCACGCCTGCGAGTACATGACGGCCGGCGCGGTGGTGATCCTCGGCAGCACCGGCCGCAACCTGGGGGCGGGCATGTCGGGCGGCATCGCGTACGTGCTCGACGAGGAAGGGCTGCTCGACCGCCGCTACAACTCGGAGCTGGTCGCGGTGGAGGACGACCTCGACGTCGAGGAGGCCGCCTGGCTGGGGCAGGCCATCGCCCGTCACCTCGAGCTGACGAACAGCCCCCGCGCGCGCCGCATCCTCACGGCGTGGGGGGAGTGGCTTCCTCACTTCCGCCGGGTGGTCCCGCGCGCCGGCGCCACTCGCGCGCTGCCGGCCGTCGGACCGGAGTCGGAGCCGCTGCCGGAGCTGGAGCCGGCTCTGCCGCCCCGCATGGCCGCCCGCCGCCGCGTCGCCGCCCGCGGCGCCTACGCGCGCGCGTAGGATAGGCCGCGAGACGCGGTGGGCCTGGCTGGACGAACGCGGCCGTGGTCGAGGTGCCGGCCAGCCTTCCTGCGGGGCGGAGCGACCGGTCGCCGCCGCCGATGGTGGCGTCCGGAACAGCCGGACCCACCCACGCGCGGCCGCATGCTACGCTGGAGCTGACATGGGTCTCACCTACGTGGACGGCATCGCCACTGGGCCGAACCAACGGACCGCCTCCGTCCGATTCCTCGTGGATAGTGGCGCCGTCTATACGCTCTTACCGCACGAAGCCTGGACGGCCATCGGTCTCTCGCCCAAGCGTGTCGTCACGTTCACGCTCGCCGATGGCACGCGGATCGAGCGCCCCGTTTCCGAGTGCCATCTCGCTCTCGACGCTGGGGAGGGTCACACCCCGGTCATCCTTGGCGAGCCGGGAGACGAGGCGCTCCTGGGCAGCGTGACCCTCGAGATCCTCGGCCTGGTGCTCGATCCGTTCAAGCGCACCCTTCAGCCAATGAGGATGCTGCTGGCCTGAATGGACCAATAAGGAGGGCCGGGCCCCGCCGGCCTCGGCGGCGAGCGCCGCGCGCGAGAGGTTGCGCGGCGGGATCATCGATCAGGTCCCCACTACCGCCTCAATCTCCTCGGGGCTCACGTTCAGCCGGAGCCGCCACCGTGCGAGGAACTTCCCTTCCCGCGGCAGGACCGGATCGAGGAGGTTGTACGTCCCCGTGAGTTGTTCGCGCAGCCGCTCCAGTTCAGCGGCCGGTCCAATGCATAGACCTCCATGAGGTAGCCGAGACGACGGATCACCGCACCGACGCCGAGGCGGAGGGCATAGTCGACGAGCGTCTTCGCATTCGCGTCCGCCCGCCGCATCCAGAGGCCATTGGCCACCTGCGTGAAGCCGCCGCAGTACTCGGGTTGCTTGAGCCCATCAAGGACCGTTCGCTCGAGGTCGCTGACCACGACCTTCTCCTGCTTCTCGACCCAGTGCTCGGCGGTGCCGAAGGAATCCGATGGCTTGCCGCGAACGAACCGGAACTCCGTCCCGAGAATCGTGCGCCCGCGCATCGGCGCTGGCGAGGTGACATAGACGAGGAGCTGCGGCTGGGTGAGCATGCCGTGGACGTCCATCGCAGACGCGTGAGAGGTAGTAGGTCTTCCCGCCCATGAGCTCGCGGGCGACCACGTAGGGGTTGCCCAGGTACTCCCGCTCGCGGCCGAGTTCGAACGGAACCAGGATGTAGAGGCCGGACCGCAGGCGCGTGGCGACTCCGCGGTCGACGAGCTTGCGGACGAAGCTGCGCGCGGAACTCTCCTTGAGGTCCGTGATGTCGACGACGTCGGCCAGGGTGAAGACAATGCGCCCCCGCTCGTGAAGCATCGTCACCAGTTGCGCCGCCCGGGGGCCGAGGGTCTTCAGCCTGGACTTAGCTTTCGTTCTCATATCGTGCCCTTGTAGGGCATGTTATGCGTTCGAATCGTGACTTAAGTAAGCTGCTTGATATCCTATAATCTAAACGTGCCCTCAGAGAGCACATTTCAGTAACGAACTAGACTCGCAGTGAGTGCTCGGTCGACATTCCGGGCGCGAGCGGCTAGACGTGGGGGTAGGTCCTCGGTGGTCTACATGGGGGGCATCTACGAGGACCGCCTCGGGAATCCAGCGTGCCGGCGCTACTCGAGCGCCGCCAGCCGTAGCCCGGAGTCCGAGCCGCTGCCGGAGCTGGAGCCGGCACTGCCGCCCCGCATGGTCGCCCGCCGCCGCATCGCCGCCCGCGGCGGGTACGCGCGGGCGTAAAAAAAGGGGCGCCACGCGGCGCCCCTGAATCCTCGGAAAGGCTTTAAAACAAGAATCTCAGCGCGAACTGCAGGTTGCGCTGCAAGGAGTTGGGTGCCGTGCTGGTAATGAACCCCGCGTTCGGGTTGTTGTTCCCCGGCACCCCGATCTCATGGTCGGGGTTCCCGAGATTCACGTGGTTGAACACGTTCTGGGCCTCGACGCGGAACTCCAGGTTGCTGTCCCCCTTCAGGCGGAACCGCTTGAAGAGCGATGCGTCGACGTTCCAGAACCCGGGACCCCACAGCTCGTTCCGTCCGAGATCGCCGAACGTCCCCCGCGCCGGCCGCCCGAACGCGCTGCCGGCCGTTCCGATGGGGATGACGTTGAAGTAGGGCGTCGTGAGGCCGTCGCCGCTCCCGACCTGGGGATCGCCGATGAGGTTGGGGCGACTCGGGCCGGTGTCGCGGTCCGCGCCCGCGTCACGGTAGCTCGGGCCGCCCTGGAAGGGCAAGCCGCTCTGGACGGAGGCGGTGGCGTTCACCTGCCAGCCGCCCAGGATCCGGTCGCCTTTCGCGAACGGTAGCTCGGCCGTAATGGCGAGGAGGTAGACGTGCTTCCGGATGAAGTCGGCCGGACCGTAGTTCACCTCGGGATCGATGAAGAAGTAGCTGCCGTCGTTGTTCTTGTGCTTCTGGAACGTGTAGTGCGTGAGCAGTGACCAGCCACCCGAGAAGCGCCGGGTGAGCTTGGCCTGGAGCGCGTTGTAGCGGCTCTTCCCGGTGTTGCTGAAGAAGTCGATTCCCTGCGTCCAGCCGAAGCTGCCGCACGAGCCGTCTTCGTTCCTCACCCCGCAGTTGAAGAACGGCTTGCGCTGGTCCTGGGACAGCGTGCCGAATCCGACGATCGTCGGCTGGTTGTAGTTGGCGGCGGGACCGTCGCCGATGAACCCCCGGCCGGCGTTGCCGACATACGCCACCTCGGCGGAGAAGGTCTCCGAGAGCTGGCGCTGCAAGGTGGCGTTCCAGGCGTCCACGTGCGAGAGGTGCTGCGTGTCCGGCAGCAGGCGCGCGCCGACGCCGTTAGCGAGCCGGAAGCGGCCGTTGCTCGGCACCGTCGGGAAGACCGGGCTGGGGGGGCCCTGGGCCAGGTTGAACACGCTCTGGAAGGAGTTGGGCGGGTTCAGGTCCTGGAAGGCCAGCACCGGCAGGTTCTGCGTCACGGAGTGGCCGAAGGTGGACCCGAAAACGCCGATGTCATAGCTCCGTCCGAAGCCGGCTCGGACGACCGTCCTCCGATTGATCTGGTACGAGGCGCCGATGCGAGGAGCCCAGTTGACCTTGTTCTTCACGTTCCCGGCCAGGTTGATGTCCCCGACGCCGCCCACGCGGATCTCTCCGGTGTTGATGTCGAGCCAGCCGCCGTTGCCCGGCTCGTTCACCGTCTGCGGGTGGATGATGTCGGCGCGGACGCCATAGTTGACGGTCAGCTTGGGTGTGGCCCGCCACGTATCCTGGATGTAGTAGAACTGGCGCCACTGCCGCTCGCGGGCATTCGTGTTGGGGCTGACGTAGCGGACCATGCGCTCGACGTTGCCGAGCAGGAAGCTCGCGAGTCCCAGGCCGCCGCCGTTCGGCCCCGCCGTGCCCTGCTCGTTGAAGTAGAGCTGGCCCGAACGGTGCGAGTCGCTCGGCACCCGCAGGTTGTAGGCCCGGCGCACGTCGACGCCGAACTTGATCGTGTGGTTGCCCGCGAGGCGCGTGAGGTTCGAGACGATCTGCCCCTGCTTCTCGTGCTCGGCGAGCGGACAGTTGCAGCGGCCGGCGTCGAGGCCGGAGCCGAAGCGCATCTGGGCCGCGCCGCCGTTCAGCTCGAAGAAAGGCAGGCCCGACGTGAAGTCGTCGCCGAGGTTGATGCCCGGGATTCCGGCGTCCGCGGCGGGCGTGGTGCCGAAGTCGTTGGGCAAGACATCGACGCCGTACTTGAAGAACCCGAAGCGAATGTCGAGCACGGTCTTGCTGTTCAGGGTGATGTCCGTGCCGAGGGCGACGCTGTGGTTCCGGACCTTCGACTGCCCGCCGAGGCTCACCAACTCCGATCCCCCTCCGGCCCCGAAGGCCTGCGGGCCGTCGATGCCGAAACGCGCGAAGCTGTATCGCACGAACGTGTTAACGCTGGAGCTCAGGCGCCCGTCCAGGCGCACGTCGAAGCTGTCGGAGTTGAACTTCTCCGAACCCTGGGCGATGAAGTTGTCGCGGGTGCCGTTGACCGTTCCCGGAGCGTTGGGCTGCGGGATGAGGTCGAGGACCCTCCGCGCCTGGGGAGAGAGGCGGTTCGACGGGATGACGTTGCCCGGGAATTGGGTGCGGCTCCCCGGTGCTCCGCCGGTCGGGTCGAAGATGTTCACGCCGTAGGCGCTGAGGTCGCCCGTCCGGGAGGCGGCATTGGGCACCGTCAGCAGCTTGGACCCGCCGACGTTGCTGCGGGTGCCCTGGTAGTCGCCGAAGAAGAACCACTTGTTCTGTTGGATCGGGCCTCCGATCGAGCCTCCGAACTGGTCTCTCTTAGTCTGGGGCAGGACCCGTCCCGTGATCGGGTCCGGCCGATCGGGCTGAGAGAATGGGTTACGGGCCTGGAAGCGGTCGCGCTGGAGGTACTCGAAGGCGCTGCCATGGAACTCGTTGGTGCCTGACTTGGTTACGACCGACACGACGCCCGCGACCGCCTGCCCGAACTCGGCATCGTAGTTCTGAGAGGTTATCTTGGCCTCTCCGATGGCCTCCAGATTCGGGTTGATCACGATGATGCCAAGGATGGGGTCCCGATTCTCGGTACCATCGAGCTGGTAGCCGGTCCCGGCGAAGGTCTGGCCGTTGACCTGGGTCTGCGCCGAGCCCTGGGGGTTCTCGCTGGCCGCGTGGTTCCAGGACTGCTGCTGGGTGCCGGGAGTGGACAAAAGGAACTTCGTGAAGTTCCGGTCGAGTACCGGCATGTCGGTGAGCTGCCTGGTCTCGAAGATGGTCGCTACGTCCGCGCGGTCGGTCTTGAGGAGCTGTCCTTCGGCCGCGTTGACGGTCACGGCCTCGGTGAGCTGGCCGATCTCGAGACTGAAGTCGACCTTGGTCTGCGCGTCGACGTTAACCCGGACGGTCGGGACCACCGCCGACTTGAAGCCGCTCAGCTCCGCCTTCACCTCGTAGTTGCCCGGCAGCAGGCGATCCTTGACGTAGAAGCCGGAGGCATTGGCAGTGACGGTGTCGGTGGTCTTGCGCTCCACGCTCGTCACCGTGACGGTCGCCCCCGGCAAGGCCGCTCCCGTGGAGTCGGTGACGGTGCCGGCAATGCTTCCGTACACCGCCTGGGCCGCCGCGGGTGTGGGCCACGCGGTGATGGCCCCGACGGCGAGCAAAGCCAGGAGACGCGCCGGATTGGAGAGCGGACGCGTCGTGCGCAGAGCGGAACTCATACATCCCCCTTGTCGCAGGGTGCCAACAGGCACGCCAAAGAAGCTGTGGGAAGCCGAGAAGTCTGGACGAATCGGGAGCGAAGGGACAATCGGTGGATTACCTATTACGGGGTCGGCATGGATCCTACGTCCCAGCCCCCGGGGCCGTCAAGGGTTTTGTTACCGGTTTCAGGCCCTAAACTACTGACACTTCAGTTTCGGAGGCGTCCGGCATTCAGCTCCGACAGGGCCTGGAGGACATCGGGGTCTTCGGGGGCGATGCGCAGGGCTTGCTCGAAGGCCGCGGCCGCTTCGCCGACGCGACCGCGCGCGGAGAGGGCCCGTCCCAGGTTGTAGTGGGCGTTGAGCGAGCGCGGGTCGAGCTCCGCGGCCCGGCGCAGCTCGCGAATGGACTCCTCCACGCGCCCCGTGGCGAGGAGGGCGCCGCCGAGGTTGTTGCGGGCCGTCGCGTCGTCGGGCCGGGCGCGCACCGCGTCGAGCAGATGCGGGAGCGCTTCCACGAAGGCGCCTTTCAGCACGAGGGCGCCGCCGAGGTTGTGGCGGGCGTTGAGATAACCCGGTTGCGCGCGCAGGGCCGCGCGGTACTGCGCGACGGCATCGTCGAGCCGGCCCGACGCCTGCAGGGCGGCGCCGAGGTTGTTGAGCACGGCGGCGCTGTCCGGCCGCGCGCGCAGCGCCTGCCGGTATTCGACGATCGCATCCTCCTGCTGGCCACGCTGCTCCAGGGCGGCGGCGAGGTTGGCGTGCGCGACGAAGTCGCCGGGATACTTCTCGAGGCGGCGGCGCATGAACGTTTCCTGCAGCACCCAGCGGTCGTCGCGCTGCCGCGGCAGGACCTGGATCCACAGATGGCCCATCTCGTCGGTGGAGCGGTTGCCGGCCACCACGCGCCGGGGCGGATCGTTCGGGTTGCGGACGTTGTCGGCCGAGTTGTCGTAGGCGATCCGCATCTCGACGCGCGAGCCGCGGGGAAGAAAGACGGGGCGGGCGAAGCGGTACACCGCCTGCCAGGCGAAATCCCAGTCGCGGATCCAGATGAGCCACTTCTTCGTGCCGTCGGGCAGCGCGGCAAAGCCCTGAACGTCCCGCCCGACGTAGTGCGCGTGGGGATAGACACCCAGCACCTCGACGTCGACGGGCAGGTCGTAATGGTCGGCGACGACGAAGTGCTTCTCCCCCGCGGGAATGTCGATGGCGCCGTCGTGCTCGAGCTGCAGGAGCATCGGGAAGCGGGTCGGGGGCTCGTCCGTGAAGTAGAGACCCACGACCGGCCGGATCGGCTCGGGCTTGCCGGTGGGCTGAAGGTGCATGTTCAGGACGAGGTCGGTGCCCGCGTCCAGGGACCAGGCCATCCCCGGCGGCTCCGTCACCGCCGCCGTGCCCGGCTTCCAGAAGAGGAAGTGGCTGTCGGGCTCGAAGCGGTCCGACTCCAGCTCCACGTCCATGCCCGCGAAGCCGACGCCCGGGTCACTCGTGTCGCGCTGCCGCGCCGAGCCGGTGCCGTCGACGAGCACGTTGGCATGGTGGACGACCTTCTTGTCCCCCGGCCGCAGCTCGAGCGCCCGGACATAGCGTGCTCCCTTGACGGGGACGGGGAGCACGAAGTTGCGGAAGACGTCGGGGCCTTCGGCCGGGACCGTGTAGGTCTCGCGCATCTCGACGACGAGGTCCGGCGGCCCCAGTTGCCAGCCTTCGGGGAAGCGCGGCGGCGCGGGCGCCTCGGCGGGCGGGCCTTCGGGGGCACCCTCGCGCGCCCAGCGCTGGAGGAGGGCGATCTGGTCGTCGCTCAAGCGCCGCTCCCCCGCGAGCTCGCCGTAGCCGTGCTCCGGTGGCCACGGCGGCATGTAGCGGCTCGAGGTCACGCGCGCGATCTGGTCCGCCCGCTTGCGCACGTCGGCGTAGCTCAGCAGGCTGAACGGGCCCGCCTCGCCGGGGCGGTGGCACGGGGCGCAGTTGCGGTACACGATCGGGGCGACGTGGCGGTTGAAGGTCACGACCTCCGGCGGTGGCTCCGACCGTGCGCGGGCGCAACCCGCGGCCGCCGCCAGGACGAGCACGGCCGCGATCGCCGGGGTCAGGTCTGCTGTATGTGGTCTGTATAACCCATATAACAGACCTGACCCCATTACTCCAGCGGAGGGATGAAGCACCCGACGGCGGGGGTCGTGCGTGGGGTCAGCGTCGCTCCCGCGGCGAGCGCCGTCAAGACTTCGCGGAGGTCGCGTGTCGTCGGCGCCGGCCGCGCGCGGCCGAAGTCCACGTACCGGTCGTCGATGCGTCCCCGGTAGACCAGGCGCGGCTCGGCCCCGTTGCTCGTGAAGACCGCCGCCTCGGGCGTGACGGAGACCAGCGTGGCCCGCACGAGCTCGTGCTGCGGGTCGCGGACCGCACGGAAGCCGAGGCCGAAGTCGCGCTGGTGGCGGCGGATCGCCTCCGGTGTCTCCGACGGGTCGGGGTAGACGAGCCAGAAGGAGATGCCCCGGCGGGCATAGCGATCGTGCAGCCGCCTTAGCTCGGGCGCGTAGCGGTTGGCGATCGGGCAATCGGTGCGGACGAACACGAGGACGGCCGGCCCCGCGCCCGGGCGCGGGAGCGGATCGACCGGGCCTCCGGCCAGATCCAGCACGGCGGCCAGGGCCAGGGCTCCCGCCCACGAATACCCCATGAGCTCAAAGGCAGGCTACGCCGCGCGGTCGGCCCGGTCAACGTCGCCAGAACAGCTCGTCCGCGTTCCAGAGAACGTAGGGGTCCAGGATGGCGGGACGGAAGTTGCCCAGCCCCTCTCTCGCCCCCACCAGAACGTTGGGGCTCACCAGGGGGATCAGCGGCAGGTTCGTGGCGACGAGCTCCTGCACGCGGTCGTATTGCCGCTTGCGGTCTCGGGCGTCGAGCGTGACGAGCTGGCGGCGCATCAGGTCGTCGATCTCTTTCTCCCAGGGCGCTGACGGTCCGGACGGCCCGAGGTTCCAGAGGTGCGTCGGTCCGCTGGAGACCCAGACGTTCATCTCGCCGTTGGGATCCACGTCGCCGCTACCGAGCGCCATTACGGCCGCTTCGTAGTCGTGGCTCTGAAAGACGCGGTCGAGCAGGGCCCGGTTCTCGAGCGGGACGACCTGGACGCCCATTCCGAGCTGGCGCAGGTCGTCCTGCAGGATGGTCGCCATCTGGACGCGCGAGGCGTTGGCGGCGTTGGTGACGACCGTGAATACGACGGGGGCCCCGGAGCGGTCCAGGAGCGTGCCCTCGGCGTTCCAGGAAAAGCCCGCCCCCGCCAGCAGCTCCCGGGCTCTCGGGAGCGACCGGGCGGGAGGCGGCAGCGCGCGGTTCACCCAGAGCTTGTTGCCGGGCGTGACGTGCGAGGCGAGAGGCGTGCCGCGTCCCTGGTAGACGAGCTGGACCATCCCTTCCCGGTCCAGGGCGGCCGACACCGCCTGCCGGAAGACCAGCTGCCGGAACCATGCCTGCTTCCGGGCGACCCCCTCCAGCGGGCCACGGGCAAGCTCGTTGAGGTTGAAGAAGAGGAAGCTGTACTCGAGGCCCGGCCCGAGGTCCTCGAGCCGGTAGCGCCCGGCCGTCGGCTCGCGGGAGAGCACCCCGAAGTTCGCCGCGCTGAGCCGGCTGATGAGGTCGGTCTCACCGGCCTTGAAACGGATCACCTGGGCGTCCTCGCTGGGCACCAGCAGGAACACGACCTCGTCCAGGTACGGCAGGGGACGTCCCGTGCCGTCGATCTTCCAGTAATGCGGGTTGCGCTCGAGCACCAGGCGGTCCCCCGGCACGTACGACTTCAAGCGGAACGGGCCCAGCCCCGCGATCTCGGCCGGAGGTGTGCCCAGGCTCCAGACCTGAGCCAGTCGGCCCTCCTGCTGCGCCTTGCCGAGCAGGTGCCGCGGAAGGATCGCGAAGCTGTCGAAGAGCCGCTCCGCCGCCGCGTAGGGCTGCTCCAGCTCGAGGGCCACCCGATACGCATCGAGCCTGCGCACCACCACCGGCTTGCCCCCCACGACCAGCAGGTCACGCTGCGGCGAGCCGTTGCGCTCGTCGAGGTAGCACTGGAAGCTGAAGACCACGTCGTCGGCGTCCATGGGATGCCCGTCCGAGAATCGGACGCCCCGCCGCAACTCCAGCGTGTAGCGGCGGCCATCGGCCGAGACGCTCCACGACCGCGCCAGCGCCGATGCGGTCCGCTGCGTCTGGCGGTCGATGTGCACGAGGTCGGCGGTCATCCGGCCGATGACGTCCTTGGAAGGGATGTCCACGGCCGTGACCGGGTTGAGCGTCTTGGGCTCGGAGCGCAGGGCGAAGACGAGCCGGCCACCCGGACGGCCGGCATCGTGCTCGCTGCGGAGCACCTCCGCCGGCCGGGCGCTGCCCTGGGCAAACGCGGGCGGGGAATGCAGTACGAGCGCAACGGCCAGCAGGGCTCGCGAACGTGATCCGAATACGGCGCGTTTCGCGCGCGCCGAACATTCACGCCGAAAGAAGTTGTTCAGCAAGGCTAGGAGGACGTCGGTCCCGCCCGAAGGTGAAGGGCTTCCGAGAGCGCGTAGTATGCGAGGAACACCGCCACCAGGGCAAGGCCGGGGACCCACATCCACCAGTATGACGCGAGCACGTGATAGTGCTGCAGCGAGGCGAGCATGTTCCCCCAGCTCGGTACCGGCTCGCTGACGCCCAGCCCGAGGTAGGAAAGTGTCACCTCCGCCAGGATGTACTGCGGGGCGAGGAGCGCGGCCTGGGTGAGCAACAGGCCGAATGTCTGGGGGGCGATGTGCCGGCGGATGAGGTAGAGGTCGGAGGCGCCGAAGCCGCGGGCGGCCAGCACGTAGCTGCGCTCGCGGGCGCTCAGGACCACGCCACGGACGAGGCGGGCCGGACGGGCCCAGTCGACGAGGCCGATGACCAGCACCAGCAGGAGGAACGCCTGGCCCGGAGAAAGGTGCAACGGCAGCACCGCCCTCATCGCGAACAGCAGGTAGAGCCAGGGCAGGGCCAGGAACAGCTCGGCGCTCCTCATCAGCACCGAATCGAGCCAGCCCCCGTAGTATCCGGCCAGCGTCCCGAGCAGCCATCCCACGCCCAGCGACAGGACCGTGGCGAGCAGGCCGGCGAAGAGCGAGATCTGCGCTCCGTGGAGCAGCCGCGAGAGCTGGTCGCGCCCGAAGGCATCCGTGCCGAGAAGGAAGATACGGGCGGGCTCGTCGACGCCGAAGAGATGGACGCGGCCGCCCGGGGCGCCCGCCCCGTCGCGCGCGAGAAACACGACCGGGTGGCCCTGGCGGCGGTCTTCCTCGTAGGCTCCGCCCGCCCCGCTCCGGACGAGCCGGTACACGAAAGGGCGCAGATGGAACCGGCCTTCTGCGTCCACGAAGCGCAGACGCGTCGGAGGCGCGTAGGGCACGGATCGGTTCTGCTCGGTAGGGTCGTAGGGAGCCAGGAACCCGGCCCCGAGCGCGGCCAGGTGCATGGCCACCAGCGCGGCCAACGCCGTGGGCAGGGCCGCGCGCCGGCTCATGTCGCCTCGTCCCGTATGCGCGGGTCGGCCACCATTAGAAGCGCGTCGGCCAGCACGTTGCCACTCAGCAGGAGAAGCGTCGAGGCCAGGACGGGGCCGAGGACGAGGTAGAAGTCGCGGGCCAGGATGGCCTCCAACAGCAGCGGGCCCAGGCCCGGCCAGCTCATCACGACCTCGACCAGCAAGGAGGTGCTGAGCAGGCCGGCCAGGGAGAGGCCGAACAGGGAGATGAGGGGATTGGCCGCCGCCGGGAGGGCGTGCCATAGCAGCACCCGCCGCTCCGGGATGCCGTGGGCGCGGGCCGCGCGCACGAAGGGCGCGCCCAGCGCGTCCGCGACCCCGGCGCGAACGTATCGCACCAGTACCGGCAGGATGCTCAGGACGAGCGCCGTCACCGGCAGCACGAGGTGCGTGGCCACGTCTCTCACCCGCTCGCTCCATGGCATCTGCTCGTGGCCGAGCGAAACCATGCCGCCGGCCGGGAACCAACCCGTGCGCACCGCCAGCAGGAGCAGGCCGAGGGCGATGACCAGGTCGGGCAGGGCGAGGAGGACCGCCGTGAGACCAGTGAGGCCGGCATCCGCCGGACCACGTCGCAGGGTGGCCCACCATGCGCCCAGCGGGAGGGCCAGCAGCCAGGCCAGGGCGGTGGCGGTGACGGTCAAGAGCAGCGTGTTCCGCACCCGCGGCCACAGCAGCGGACCCACGGGCTGGCCGTAGGCGAACGAGTATCCCAGCTCCCCCCGGGCGAGCGAGGCCACCCAGCGCAGGTAGCGCTCCGGCAGCGGCCGGTCGAGGCCGTAGCGCACCCGCAGTGCCTGCACGGTGGCCTCGGAGACTCGCGGATCGAGCCGCATCTCCGCGAAGTAGTCGCCCGGCGCCAGCTCGACCATCACGAACGACAGGATCGACACGCCCAGGAGCAGCAGGAACCCGTGCGCTGCGCGCCGAGCCAGTCGGACCACGCTAGGGCGCCGGCGACGGGGCGGGAGCCGGCAGCGAGGGCACCGCCGCGACGAGCGCACGCGTGTGAGCGTGGCGCGGGTCGGCGAAGATGCGACTGACCGCACCGCGCTCCACGATCCGTCCCTCGAGCATGATCGCCACCTCGTCGGCCAGCACGCTCATCAGGCCGAGGTCGTGGGAGACGTAGAGGTACGTGAGACCGAGCCGGCCCTGCAGCTCGCCGAGGAGGCTGGCGATCTGGGCCTGGATCGAGGCGTCGAGGCCGGCGAAAGCCTCGTCCAGGATCAGCAGCTGCGGCTTCACCGCCAGTGCGCGCGCGATGGCCAGACGCTGGCGTTGACCGCCACTCAGATCGAGCGGCCGCCTTTCTGCCCAGGTGGCGCGAAGGCCGACCACCTCCATCAGCTCCAGAGCGCACCGGCGCCGCTCCCGGCGACCCCCGCGGCCCAGAACTTCGAGGGGCTCGGAGACGATCTCCACCGCGCGCATGCGCGGATCGAGGGCGGCGGCGGAATCCTGGAGGATGAGCTGGATCCGCTCGCGGAAGGGGCGGAGGCGGCGGCCGCGCAGCGCGAGCAGATCGACGCCCTCGAACCAGATCTGGCCGCTGGTCGGTTCCTCCAGCCGGGCGAGACAGCGGGCGAGAGTGGACTTGCCCGAGCCGGACTGCCCGACCAGGGCCAGATCGGCTCCGCGAGCGACCACGAGGTCGACGCCGGCCAGGGCCTGGACCGCCGGCGCGCGACGCCACCCCCGGCCGAGGTAGCGCTTGGTCAGGCCGCAAACGCGGACCAGCGGCTCGTCAGCCTCCATATTTGAAGCACCGGACAAGCCGGCCGTCGGCCGGTTGCGTCTCCTGCGGGGGGCGCTCGGTGCACGCCGGCAGGCGGTCCGGACAGCGGGGCTCGAAGGCGCACCCGGGCGGCAGGCCGGCCAGATCGGGCGAGGACCCCGGGATCGGCACCGGGGCTCGCGGGTGGGCGGAGGCTCCGGGGACGAGCGCCCGCGGGACCGCCCCCAGCAGCCCCCGACTGTATGGGTGGAGCGGATCGCCGAAGACCTCGGCCGGGACACCTGCCTCCACCAGCCGTCCCGCGTACATCACCAGCACGCGCTGGGCCAGCGCGGCCAGCGCGCCGAGGTCGTGGCTCACGAGCAGCAGCGCCAGGCCGAACCGGTTCTGCAGCGATCCCAGCAGGGCGCGCAGCTCGGCCTGCGTAGTGGAATCCAGAGAGGCGGTGGGCTCGTCCGCCAGCACCAGCGCGGGACGGCAGGCGAGGGCCTGCGCGAGGACCACCCGCTGCCGCTGGCCGCCGCTGAGCTCGTGGGGATAGGAGTCGTGGACGAGGGCCGGGTCCGAGAAACCGACCTCTGCCAGCATGGAGAGCGCCTCCTCGCGGCCGCGGCGGTCGGTCCCGCGCCGGTGCGCGCGAACCACCTCGGCCACCTGGGGACCCACCCGGCGCACGGGGTTCAGGGCCAGCACCGGCTCCTGGAAGATGATCGATATCTCCGCACCGCGCAGCCGGCGCAGCTCGGACTCGGCCAGGGTCAGCAGCTCCCGTCCGCGGAACCGGATGGAGCCCTTCACGACGCGCGCCGCGCCGGGAAGCAGGCCCAGGATGGCGAGGAGCAGCGTCGTCTTGCCGCAGCCCGACTCGCCGAGCACGCCCACGACCTCCCCTTCGGTCACGTCGAGGTTTAGCTCGTCCACCGCCGCCGCGGGCGCGCCGTTGCCGGCGTCGTAGCGGACCGCGAGGTCGCGGACTTCGAGCAGCGCGGGCACGAGGGGATGATAGGGCAGTTGGCGGCGGGCGCGTGCTATTCTTGCCGCCGCATGCCGCTCCACGTCGGCCCCCATTGGACGTGAAGGGCCGACGGGACGAGCTCTCCCGGTCGGATGCGGGCCTGGTACGCGGGTGTGTTCGTGGCAGCGAGGACGCCTGGGGAGCGCTCCTCGAGAAGTACAAGAACCTCATCTTCTCCATCCCCATCAAGCAGGGAATCCCGCGGGACGATGCCGCCGACATCTTCCAGAGGGTTTGTGTCCTCCTCCTCGCGGAGCTGAAGCACCTGCGGCAGCCGGCGGCGCTGCCGATGTGGCTGATCCGGGTGACCACCCATGAGTGCCTGCGCTGGCGCCGCCAGGAGCAGCCCTACGCCGCGGGAGAGCCAGGGGAGGCGGAGTTGGCGCTCGCCCACGACGAGGCGCCCATCCCGGACGAGATGCTCGCGCGAATCAGGGAGGAGCAGATGCTGCGCGAGGCGGTCGCGACCCTGCCGCCGCGCTGCCGGCAGCTCATCGAGATGCTGTTCTTCGAGAACCCGGCGCGGCCCTATCAGGAAGTGGCCCGCAGCCTCGGCCTGGCCACCGGCTCGATCGCGTTCATCCGCGGCCGGTGCCTGACCCGTCTGCGCCGACAGCTGGAGAAGATGGGCTTTCGATGAGCGGGGTGGGCAGTACGAAGCGCCGAGACGAACGGCTCTTCGCGGAACTGGCAAAGCTCCCGGACGACCGCAGCCGGCGTAAGTTCCTCTCCCAGCATCCCACGCTCATCCGGCTCGAAGTGGTGGCGCGGCTGAGCGAGGTCGTGCTGCAGAAGGTCAGGGTCGACGTGAGGGAGGCCCTGGCACTGGCGGAGGCGGCGGAGCTCATCGCCCGCCGGCTGCGCAACCCCGAGGCGCTCGCCCGCAGCCTGCGTGCCAAGGGCAACGCACTCTACGCGCTCAACGAGCACAAGGCGGCCGTCAAGCATCATGAACAGGCGATCCGCCTGTTCAGCAAGGTCGGCAAGCCCACCGAGGTCGGGCGGACCCTCAGCACGTCGATCCAACCCCTCATCCTGCTGGGCGAGTACGAGCGGGCCCAGAAGGCGGCGGCCCGGGCCCGCGAGATCTTCGCCCAGGATGGCGACGCGCTACGGCTCGCTCGCCTGGAGCTGAACGTCGGGAACATCTACCACCGTCAGGACCGTTTCGAGGAAGCGATCCGCTGCTACGAGCTGGCCTACGAGTGGCTCATGCCGTACAAGAACGTCGAGGGCATCGCGGTGTCGCTCGGCAACATGGCGATGTGCCTGATCAGCCTCAACGACTTCCCGCGCGCTCTCGAGACCCACCGCCGCGCCCGGGCGTTTTCCGAAGAGAACGGCATGCCGCGGCTGGTGGCGCTGGCTGACTACAACATCGCGTACCTGTACTACTTCCGGGGGCAGTACGGGCCGGCCATCGAGGCGCTCAAGGCGACGCGGGAAGCCTGCCGGAAGCTGGGTGACGGATACCTGGAAGCCCTCTGCGACCTGGACCTGTCGGAGATCTATCTCGAGCTGAACCTCAGCGAGGACGCGGCCGCGATGGCGGAGGAGGCCCGGGCCGCCTTCAAGCGGCTCGGCATGGGCTACGAGGCGGCGAAATCGCTGGGCTACCTCGCCATCGCGCACGGGCAGCAGGGCAAGGTGCTCGGGGCCCTCGAGCTGTTCGCCGAGGCGCGGGCGATGTTCGTGCGGGAGCAGAACTCCGCGTGGCCGGCGCTCATCGATCTCTACCAGGCCCTGATCCTCTTCGGTGCCGGCCGTCTCTTCGAGGCGCGCCGTTCGTGCCGGGCGGCGCTCGAGTCGTTCCGCTCTTCGGCCTTGGCGAGCAAGGCGATCCTGTGCGACCTCCTGCTCGCGCGCCTCGCGCTCCGCATGGGCGACCTGGACGGCGCGCGCCAGGAGTGCGACCGGGCGGCCGGGACCCTCTCGGCATTGGATCTCCCCGCGCTCGCCTTCCAGCTCCACTACGTGAAGGGACAGATCGAGCAGACGGCCGGACAACACGCCGCGGCGTACGCGTCCTACCAGGCCGCCCAGCGCTTCCTGGAGACCCTGCGCAGCAGCCTGCGCGGCGAGGAACTGAAGATCGCCTTCATGAAGAACAAGCTGGAGGTGTACGAGAGCCTGGTGGAGCTGTCGCTCGGCCGCGGATCGGGCCCCGACGCCGCGGAGCAGGCCTTCTCCTACGTCGAACAGGCGAAGTCCCGCAGTCTCCAGGAGCTGATCCTCCGGGCCGCTCCTCCCGCCGCGGCCAGCTCGGCGGGCAAGAGCGAGCTGGTGCGCCGCGTGAGCGAGCTGCGGGAGGAGCTGAACTGGTACTACCACCGCATCGAAGCGGAGCAGATGGCGCCCGAAGAGCGGACGGCCGTGCGGCTCGAACGGCTGCAGAGCCAGGTGCAGGCCCACGAGAACGAGCTCCTGCGTGTCCTGCGCGAGCTGCCGGCCTCGGAAGGCGAGTCGCGGGACCTGTTCGTCCCGGTGAGCCTACCGCTTACGGCCATCAGGGCGGCGCTGCCCACCGACGCGATGATGGTCGAGTACTTTCGGGTCGGACAACGCCTGCTGGCCTTTCTCGTCACCCGGGACACGCTGGAAGTGGTGCCGGTGGCGCTCGTGGCAAGGGTGCAGCACCTGCTCCGCCTGCTGCAGTTCCAGCTCTCCTGGGCCCGTCCCGGTGCGGGCCACATGTCGCCGGCCTCGCAGGATGCGCTTCTGGCCGCCGCGCAAGTGCACCTGGCCGAGCTCTACCAGGAGCTGCTGGCGCCACTGCGTCCTCGGCTGGACGCCAAGCACCTGATTTTCGTGCCGCACGACGTGCTGCACTACGTTCCCTTTCACGCGCTCTACGACGGCCGGCAGTACGTCATCGATTTCTTCTCGGTTTCGTACGCTCCGAGCGCCAGCATCTATGCTCTGTGCCACAATCGAGCAACGAACAGCAGCGGGCCTTCGCTCATCCTGGGGATTCCGGACGCGCAGACTCCGTTCATCCTGGACGAGGTCCGGTCGGTGGCCGCCCGGCTCCCGCAGCCTGAGCTGTACCTCGGCGCCGAGGCCTCGGCGGCGGTGCTGCAGGCCAGGGGCGAGGTCAGCCGCTTCGTCCACATCGCCACCCACGGCTACTTTCGCAGTGACAACCCGATGTTTTCCGGGATCCGCCTGGGCACCTCGCACCTCACCCTCTACGACCTCTACAACCTGAAGCTGCCGGCGCAGCTGGTCGCACTCAGCGGATGCGTCACCGGGCTCAACGTGGTCGCCGCCGGAGACGAGCTGCTCGGTCTCGTGAGGGGGCTGTTTCGCGCCGGCGCCGCCTCGGTGCTGGTCGCCCTCTGGGAGGTGCCGGACAAGAGCACGGCCGAGTTCATGACGGCCTTCTACGATCGCTTCCTGGCCGCTCCCAACCGGGCGGCCGCGCTGAGGGACGCCATCCTGGATGTCCGAGAACGCTATCCACACCCCCTCTACTGGGCCCCTTTCCTCCTTTCGGGGAAGATCCTAACCAGCTGACTTTAAACGCTTTGTAACTTTTATCTCATCCCCCTGTATTGCAGGTCCTTGTTTCCTCTCTTTTTGAGTGCTTCACTGTCATCAGTTCCAGGCTGGAAGCAGGAGAAACCGGATGGCCGAGTCCAACAGGCGGCAACCGCACGGGCACTTCAGCGAAGAGGCCTGGGCGGACTTCGTCCGCCGTTCAGGCGAGCCGGAGCAGAGGGCTCGCTTGCAGCAGCACCTGGAGGCCGGTTGCGAGCGGTGCGCGGAGACGCTGGGCGTCTGGACGGGCGTGGTCGATCTGACCGGCCAGGAAGTCTCTTACGAGCCGCCCGACGAGGTCGTCACCCGGATGAAGGCGCGCTTCGCCCTTTCCCGTCCCGAAGGCCTCCTCGAGCGAGCGGCGCGTAGCGCGTCCCTCGTCTTCGACAGCTTCCGGCAGCCCGCCCTGGCCGGTGTGCGCACGACCGGAGCCTCCCCGCAATATCTGCTCTACAAAGCGGGCCGCTACCTGATCAGGCTCCAGGTCGAGCGGGAAGCCGGTTCCGACCGTCTCGCCGTCGTGGGACAGGTCGTGGACGAGGCGAATCCGAAGAGCACACTCCAGGACCTGCCGGTGCTTCTCTTGAGCGCCAAGGAAACGCTGGACCGCACGCTGACGAACACGCTGGGCGAATTCGAGCTGAGATCAGATCCCTCCGAGGACCTGCGGCTCGCCATTGGTATCCCCGAGATCGGAACACTCACGCTGCCCGGGCCGCTCGCCGGAGCGGGAGGAGTGAGCGGCTTGGGGATGCGAGGCGGGTTGGGCCGCAGGACAAGGGCGCGGCACCTCTGAGTGCCGAGCGCCGAGAGAGAGGGGCTGAGGTCTCATGAGGACGAAGTGGCTCGTTTGCACAATGCTGGTGGTGTTCCTGGCGTCGTCGGTGGCGACGCCCGTTGCCGCAGCCAACGGGGACCGGATCGTGCGAACCAAGGTCCTCGACGGCCTGCCGATCATCACCGCCGCCTGCAAGTTTTTGGGCTGCACGGTCCTGCTCTCGCTGGACACGACTCCAGGAACTACGGCACCCAGCTCGCTCTTCCTGGTCCGAGGGCTCGTCGATAGCGTCCTCACCCTGCTCCTGAGCATTCTCGGGCTGGCGGCCGTCGAGCCCGACCTGCCCGTCGGCCTCGCGCAAGACGACTTATGGGCATCGTCCCAGGCGAGCGCCGCGGTCCTGGATCATCTGTATAACCGCACTCCCGTGAGCTACTACGGGACCGTGGCCTGGGAGGGCTATCTCCAGCAGCCGGCCAACGACATCGTCCGGCTCCGCGAGACCCACTGCAGCCTGCGCCAGACGGGGGCGGGCATCGTAGCCGTGATCGACACCGGCGTCGACGTGAGCCACCCCACGCTGAAGCCCCTGCTCGTCGCGGGCTACGACTTCACGCGCAACGTGGGCGGCGGTGACGAGAAGGCTGACTCGTCCGTGGGACAGGCCTCGGCCGCCGTGCTCGACGGCGCCTACGTGGTGAACTCGTCCACCATCGTGATGCTCAACCAGGCCTCGGCTGCCGTCCTGGACGATCCCGCCAACGTCGCCTTCGGCCACGGCACGATGGTCGCGGGTGTCGTCCACCTCGCGGCTCCGACGGCGAAGATCATGCCGCTGAAGGCGTTCCGTGCCAATGGGCAGGGCTACACCTCCGACGTCCTCCGGGCGATCTACTACGCCACGAAGAACGGGGCCAAGGTCCTCAACATGAGCTTCAGCCGCTCGACGTCGTCGGCCGAGCTGAAGCGCGCGATCGACAACGCCGTGAGCAAGGGAATCATCGCGGTGTCATCGGCCGGCAACGAGGCCACCAGCTCTTCGCGGTACCCGGCGGCGTACGACAACGTGGTCGGCGTCGCCTCGACCAGCAACCTCGACACGCGCTCGTCCTTCTCCAACTACGGCACCAGGAACGTCTGGGTCGCCGCCCCGGGCGAGGGGATCATCACCACCTACCCGTTTGGCACCTTTGCCGCGGCCTATGGAACGTCGTTCGCCGCGCCGTACGTCTCGGGGGCGGCGGCTCTCCTCGTCGACATGCAGGGCAGCGCCAGCAACAGCCAGGCGTCTTCGGCCGTCTCGCGCGCCAAGCGTCTCACGACCGAGCTCAACTACGGACGGGTCGACTTCTACCAGGCGGTCCAGTACGGGCGTGCGCTCTGGCCCAGCGCGCCCTTGAGCGCAGTTCCCAACACCTGTACCTACTCGGCGGTCGACTGGTCGGAAATCCAGTGATCCCGGAGGCCCTCCTCGCTCACCAGGAGCGGGGAGCGTTCTCGTGGGATCTGCTGCGAGTCCAGGAGCTGGAGGAGCAGGTCCGCACCACGCGCAAGGCCACGATCTGCGCGCTCAACCAGATGCTCGACCTCAAGGACCTCAACACCGGCGTGCACAGCACACGGCTGGCGGAATGGGCCGTGCGGATCGGGCAGGAGCTGGGGCTCGAGGAGTCCGGCCTGGAGGACGTCGAGGTCGCCGCCCTCCTGCACGACGCGGGCAAGGTGGGCGTCCCCGACGCGATCCTCCGCAAGCCCGGCCCCCTCGATGCCGACGAGTGGCGGGTGATGAGAATGCATCCGGAGTTCTCCTGGGCGGTGCTTCGTCTGGTCCCGGGGCTGGAGCGGGCCAGCCTGTTCGCCCTGCACCACCACGAGAAGTACAACGGGAGCGGATACCCGGCGGGCCTGCGAGGCGAGGAGATCCCGATCGGGTCGCGCATCGTCAGCGTGATCGACGCCTTCGACGCGATGGTGGCCGCGCGTCCCTACAAGACGGGACTGCCGTGCGAAGAGGCCCTGCGGCGGCTGAATGCCGACAGCGGCAGCCATTTCGATCCCGTCGTCGTCCGGCACTTCATCCACATTGCCCGCGCCGAGATGTCCTCTGTCTTCGCCGCCACCGGTGTAGACCGCTCGACCGAGCTTTAGTGAGCTCGCGGGAGTGAATCCCGCTCCGCTCGCAGCTGTTGCTCATTACCGGCGCTTGACCGGGGCCGAGCCCGCAGCCTAATCTCCCGGCGCGATGCTCCGCCCGCGCACGGAAGGCCCGTCGCCGGCGGTGTGCGTCCTCCTCCTCCTCCTGCTCGCCTCGCCGCTGATGGCGGCCGAGCCGCCGGCGTCCGCCTTCCTGCCGCGGTTCCCCATGCCGAAGAGCGGCCTGGAGCTGGAGCGGCCGGTCCGACCGGGCGCCTTCTTCGACGTGGTCGGCCGGCGCTCGGCCCTGTTCGGCTACGAGACACGCGGGCTGGAGGCGTGGGTCTACCCGCTGAAGCTCGTGGACGACTTCCGGCTCTCCTTCCGGCTCGAAGGCTACCCCCTCGACATCGAGAGCACCGACATCGCCGCGCGCATCGAAGTCCGTCCCGAGGCCACGGTGCTGACCCATTCCCACCCGGCCTTCACCGTGCGCCAGATCCTCTTCGCCCCGCTGGAGCAGCCCGCGGTCGCCATGCTCCTCGACGTCGACAGCACCCTGCCCATGACGATCACCGGCTCCTTCCACCCGCGGCTGAAGTTGATGTGGCCGGCGGGGCTCATGACCGGCAACGTGGGCTGGGACGAGAAGGCCCACCTCTACACGATCACCGAGGAGAGCAAGCGCTTCGTGGCCATCATCGGCTCGCCGGGGGCGCGCGACACCTCGGTCATGCCGTACCAGGAAGAGCCCCGCGACGTCCCCGTGCGCTTCGTGATCGACGTTCCCCGCGAGCGCATGGCGTCGCACCTCGTGCCCATCCTCTTCGTGGGAGGCGTCGAAGGGAGGGACAAGGCCCAGGCCGACTACGAGCGCCTGCTCGGAGCGCTGCCCGCTCTCTACGGTAAGAACGTCGCCTACTACCACGCGCTCCAGGAGCGCACGACGCAGGTGTCGACGCCGGACGAGCGGCTCGATGCCGCGTTCGCGTGGGCCAAGGTCGGGATCGACAAGGGCCTCGCCACGAACCCGCTGCTCGGCAGCGGACTGCTCGCGGGGTTCCGCACCTCGGGCGAAAGCGAGCGGCCCGGCTTCGCCTGGATGTTCGGCCGGGACGCGCTGTGGACGGCCCTCGCCCTCGACGCCGAGGGGGACTTCGCGGCCACCCGCACCGCGCTCGACTTCCTGAAGAAGTTCCAGCGCGCCGACGGCAAGATCCCGCACGAGATCTCCCAGAGCGCGTCGCTGATCCCCTGGTGGACCGACTACGCCTACCCGTGGCACAGCGCCGACGCCACGCCCCTGTACGTCGTCGCCCACGCCGACCGCTTCCGCGCGACCGGCGACGTCGCCTACGTGCGCGAGTCGTGGGGCTCCATCGTCAAGGCGTGGCGCTTCACCGCCGCCAGCGACACCGACGGCAACGGCCTCGTGGAGAACACGAAGTTCGGCCACGGCTGGGTCGAGGGCGGCGCCCTCTATCCGCCCCACGAGGAGGTCTATATGCAGGGCGTGTGGATCGAGGCCTGCCGCGGCCTGCGCGAGATGGCGGAGGCCACCGGCGACCCGGCGCTGGCCGCGGAGGCCGGAGCGTGGGCCGAGCGGACGCGGACGGCGACCGAGGCCACCTACTGGATCGCGTCGCGCGGCTTCTACGGGTTCGCGACCAAGCTGCCGGACGAGAAGAGACGGGAGGCCGAGCCGGGCCCGGACCGGGATCGAAGGCAGGCCCGCATGGACGAGCTGAAGGACGCGCGCTTCATCGACGAGGACACGGTGCTGCCGGCGGTGCCCCTGTGGTGGGGCACGCTCGCCGACGACCGCGCGCAGTCCCAGATCGACCACCTGGGGGCGGCGGAGATGGCCGCCGACTGGGGTCAGCGCATCCTCACCGAGCGCAGCCGGCTCTACGACCCGCTCTCGTACCACTACGGTTCGGTGTGGCCGCTCTTCACGGGCTGGGCGGCCGTCGGCGCGTACCGCTACGGAAGGCCGCACGTCGGCTACCAGGCGACGATGGCCAACGCGCTGCTGACCTTCGACAACGCCCTCGGCTATGTCACCGAGCTGCTGTCGGGCGCCTTCGACGCGCCGTTTGGGCGCTCCTCGCACCACCAGGTGTGGTCGGAGGCGATGGTCGTCTCGCCCGTGCTGCGTGGCCTGCTCGGCTTGGAGCCGAGCGCCGGTGGGCGCGTCCTGACCTTCGCTCCCCAGATCCCCGCCGACTGGGACCACGTCGCCGTGCGCGGCGTGGCCGTGGCCGACGCGCTCGTCGACCTCGTCCTCGAACGCAAGCGTGGAGAGCAGACCGTGACGCTCACCCGTCGGGCCGGGACGGCGCCGCTGCGCCTGCGGGTGGCGCTGTCGTTTCCGCTGGACGCGGTCGTGCGGTCGGCGAGCGTCGACAGCCGGCCGGCGCCGGCGAAACCGAGCCGCCAGGGAGACGTCCAGCGCGCGGAGGTGGAGCTGGACGCGACGGGCTCCCACCGGGTCGTGTTCCGGCTCGACGAGGGAACCGGCGCGTACGCCGCGGTGGAGGCGCCGCGGCGCGGCGACCACAGCCAGGGGCTGCGCATCCTCCGCGCGCGGGCCGAAGGCGGACGGCTGAAGCTCCTGCTCGACGGCCGCGCCGGCCGCACGTACGCGATCGGCGTGCGGGGGCCGCGGCGGCCCCAAGCCGTCCCCGGCGTCAGCGTGGGCGCGGGGCCGAACGGCGACGCCCGCCTGCTCGTTTCCTTCGAGGGGCCGGCCGGCGAATACGTCCGCCGCCATGTGGAGCTACCGCTAAAGTAGCGCGCGCGGCGCGGCGGAGCAGCGCCGCCAGCCCCGAGTGTGTGCCCGCGATGCCGATCAGGCATCCCTCGATCATCGGGTTGATCGGTCCCGTCGGGCCGTGGAGCCGCAGGTCGGTGCGGTAGCCGACACAAGGCTTGCCGAGCGCCCACGCGATGCCCAGCTCCACGCACATGCCGTCGTCGGGAACGGGGCCGTCGAGCAGGCACAGGACGGCGTCGCACGCGCCCAGCGCCGCGACGTCTCCCTCGAAGGTCTTCCGCCGGACCGACCGCGCCTGGCGGCCGCGGGCCGGCTCCTCGAGCAGCCCATGCTTCTGGGGCAGATGCACGCCGAAGCCCGATCGCCGCAGCCAGCGCTCCACGTCCAGGTTACGCTCCCGCTCCATCTCGTTGAACAGCGGGCCGGCGACGTAGACCTTCACGCCCGGCGGGCGCGGTAGGTTCGCTGGACCCAGTCCTCGAGAGACCCAGGCTGTACGCCGAGCGTTCGCGTCCAGTCCATCGGGACGACATCGCCGTGGGCGAGCCCGTCGAAAAGACCCAGGAACGTGGCCTGCATGGGATCGGCCGCGCCCGCGCGCGCGGCCTTGATCTGCTCGGCGGTCATGTGCTCGCGCTCGAGCTTCTTGCCGGTGGCCCGCTCCACCAGGTCGGCGGCTTCGAGCTGCGAGTAGGGCTTGGAGCCGCCGACCGGGATGGCCTGCCGGCTGGCCTTCGGGTTGTCGACGCAGGCCACGACCGCCTTGGCTACGTCTTCCAGCGCGACGTAGCTGCCCTTGGCCTTGCCGTCGCCGTAGATGCGGACCTTGCCCCCGGCCACGTCGAAGCCCACGACCGGGGAGAGCCAGGTCTCGGTGAAATACGACGGCAGCAGGATCGTGTAGTCGAGCCTCGAGGACTCGAGCCGCTTCTCCGCCGCCCGCTTGAACTTCGCGAGCGGGAAGTCGCCCGCGATGTTGCGGCTGAACGATACGAAGATGAACCGGCGCACGCCCTTCTTTTCGGCCACATCGATGAGCGACTGCACGCCCTTGCCGTCCACCGTCTCGAGCGAGTCGCCCTCGCGCCGGGACATGGTGGAGCTCGCGGTACAGATGACCGTGTCGACGCCCTCCAGGGCCTTTTCGAGACTGGAGGGGTCCTTGAGATCTCCCGTAGCGAGCCTCGCGCCGGCGGCTTTGAGCGCGCCCGCCTTGTCCGAGGAAGGATCCCGGACGAGGGCGGTGACCATCTGGCCGGCGGCCGCCAGCTTCTTCGTGACGGCCGTACCCAGCGATCCCGTGCTTCCGACGATCAGGATCATGGCTTCATCTCCTCCTGAAGCCGCAAGTGGAACTCCTCGCCGGGCCCTGCGTCAAGACGGGTCACTACGCACGCTCTCATCCGGGGGCGATGAGCCTCAAGCCGGGGAAATAGGTCCGATACCGATCGGCGTGGCGGGTGAGAAGCGTCATGCCGGCGACGGCCGCGTGCGCCCCGATGTAGAAATCCGGCAGGGGAGCGCTCTTCCGGCCGCCGCGACGGCGGTACCGCAGGAAGCACTTGCCGGCCAGGAAAGCCGCCTCCCAGGGCAGTGGGCTCCTCTCGAAGAACGTGGGCGGCAGTGCCTCCTCCAGCTCCTCGATCCGATCGAACCGGATCGAAACCTCGGCATAGATGATCGGGTTGATGGCGATGGCACCGTCGTCCGCGCAGCGGGCGAGCGCCGCCTCCGACCAGGAGCGCCATCGCGGGTCTTCCGTGAGCACGTCCAGGAGGACGTTGCTGTCGACGAGGAACGTGGCCACGCTATCGCCGGGTCAGGGCCATGATCTCCTCCGTGGTGAGGCGCACGGTTCCCCTGCCCCGGAGGTGCTCCACCACCGCTCGTCCACGGCCCTGGCCGCGCGCAGCCTTCTTGATGCGGACGGTGTTCCCGACCACGTCGAAGACGACCTCGCTCGCCGGGTGGAGGCCCAGCTTCTGGCGGATCTCCACGGGTATCGTGACCTGGCCCTTCGAGGTAATCCTCATGCGGCCTTCCGGTTGGAGTCTTACTTCTCTTACTCTGACACGGGCCCGCCCGGCGATCAAGGGGCCCTCCCGCCGCCTCTCCCTTCCTGCACCGCCACCACCCGACCACCGTCGACGTCCTTCAGCACGTCCACCTGCCCGCTCGGCCAGCGCACCTCGATGCGGTCGGCGCGAGGGGCCGATCCCAGGCCGAAGTGGGCGCGCAGGTCGTCGTGCGAGTAGTAGCTGGCCTGGCTCACGATCGCCCGCGCCTGCCGCCGGCCGCCGGCCTCAACGACGACCGTCGCCCCGATGCCCGCGCGGTTGGAGCGCGTTCCCTCCAGCTTCACCTCGAGCCAGCCGTTGGAACCGGCGTAGTCGTTGCGCAGCAGCGTGGGCGGCTCGTTCATGTTCATGACCAGCACGTCCACGTCGCCGTCGTTGTCGAAGTCGCCGAAGGCGGCTCCCCGGCTCGAGTGCGGAGCGGTCGCCCCGGGACCGCTGCGGGCGGTGACGTCCTCGAAGCGGCCGCCGCCGGCGTTGCGGAACACCACCCGCGGACCCCGATGGGGATACTGCGGGAGCTGGCGCTCGATCTCCGGGTAGACGTTACCGGTGACGTAGAGAAGGTCGGGCCGGCCGTCGTTGTCGAGGTCGGGCAGTCCCGTGCCCCACTCCACGTAGCGGTTCAGCACGCCGAGGCCGGCGGACACCGCCACATCCTCGAACAGGCCGCGGCCGAGGTTGCGGTAGAGCGCGGGAACGTCGTCGGCGAAGTGCGTCTTCAGCAGGTCCAGCCGGCCGTCGCCGTCGTAGTCGCCCACCGCCAGCCCCATACCCGCCTGCGCGGCGCCGAACTCGCCGTACGCGACGCCGCTCGCCATCGCGGCGTCCGAGAACGTCCCGTCGCGGTTGTTACGGTAGAGGATCGCCGCGGTCGAGTCGCAGGCCACGTAGACGTCCGGCCAGCCGTCGTCGTCAAAGTCGGCGCCGGTGGCCGTCATCGAGTAGCGGCCGGTGACGCTAGAGACGCCGGAGCGGTCCGACACGTCCTCGAAGCTTCCGTCGCCACGGTTGCGATAGAGGAGGTTCGCGTCGAAGGGCAGGCCCTTCGGACCGCAATTGACGGGAATGCCCTTCCAGAGGCAGCTGGGTCCCTTGCCGGGCTCGGGGGCCGTGGCCAGATCAAAGGACAGGTAGTTCGCCACGAACAGGTCGAGCCGGCCGTCCCGGTCGTAGTCGACGAAGGTGCAGCCGGAGCCCCATCGCGTGCCCTTCGTGGCCAGGCCCGCCGTTTCCGTCAGATCCTCGAAGGACCCATCGCCTCGATTGCGGTACAAGACGTTACGACCGAAGTAGGTGAGGAAGAAGTCGAGCCGGCCGTCGTTGTCGTAGTCGCCCGCGCAGACCGAGGAGGCGAACCCCGTGCGCCGCAGGCGGGCCCGATCGGTCACGTCGGTGAAGGTTCCGTCCCGATTGTTCCGGTAGAGGCGGTTGGTGGGCGCCTCGGCGGCCGGCCAGACCTTTTCCTCTCGGGCCCCTTCTTCGAGCCGCGTGCCGCTCAGCACGAGCGCGTCCACCCAGCCGTCGTTGTCGTAGTCGAAGAAGGCCGCGCCCGCGCCGTTGGTCTCGATGATGAACCGCTTGCGATCGACCCCGCCGTAGACCGACACGTGCTCCAGCCCCGCCTTCTCGGCCACGTCTACCAGCGACACGGGCCATGCGGGCGACGGCTCGGCCCGCGTTTGCTTTTCAACGCAGAGAACGCAGAGAACGCAGAGAAACAGGAAGCAAACGGAGCGCCGAACCATCCCGAGGCGTTGGGTGCCTGTTCCCTTCGTTCCGTTCCTCTGCGAGCCTCTGCGATCTCTGCGTTGAAGAGCCATCGGCCAGTGTCAGCGGTTGGTGGCGCCTTGGAGGCGCTCGGCGATCTCCATCTCGCGGCGCGCCTCCTCGGCGCGGCCGGCCTGCTGCAGGAGCTGGCCCAGGAGGTAGTGGGCGGCCTTGTTGTTCGGGTCGTACGCGACGGCCTGGCGCAGCATTCCCTCCGCGGCGGCGAGGTCGCCCTTCTTCATGTAGGCCTTGCCGAGCAGGATGTACGGGCCGCTGTAGTACGGGTTGATCCACACCGACTTCTGCAGCGCGGCGAGGGCGTCGTCCCACCTTAGCTGCCGGCTGTACGCGTCGCCCAGACGGTAGAAAGCCATGCCGTCGCCGGGGTTGATCTCCAGCTCGCGCTTGAAGAGGGCGATGGCGTCGTCGAGCCGCCCGCGGAAGAGCGCGGTCTGGCCGAGGAGGAAGTTCGCGCGGGGCAGGCGCGGGTCCAGGACGAGAGCCTGCTTCAGCTCGGCGTCGGCCAGCTCGTCCAGCTCGGCGCGCACCATCATCTGCGCGGCGAGCAGGTGGGCCGCGGCCGAGCCGGCCGGCACGCCGAAGCTGCGCGCCCAGGTGGCGCGCGCCTTGTCCGCCTGGCGCGTCTGGACGTACGCCATGCCGAGGACGTAGCTGAGCTCCGGGTTGTCGGGCGCCCACGCACGCGTCTGCTCCAGGTGCGGAATGGCTTCGGCGATGCGGCCCGCGAGATAGCTGGCGAGTCCCAGGACCTGGATCGCCTCCCGGCGCTCCACGGACCCCTCGGGCAGCTTCGCGACCACGGGCCCCAGCGTCTCGATCGCCTGCACCGGGTGGTTCGCGTGGTAGTGCGCCACGCCGCGAAGCTGGGCGGCGTGGGGATCGTCAATCGGCAACGTGCGCAGCGCCTCGAGGGCCGCGTCCGGCTTGCCGGCGTTGACGAGACGGCGGGCCTCGGCGAGAGCCGCGGCGCGGGGGTCGGCCGCCGCGCTCGCGAGGACGAGGAGGCCTACGAGTAGACCGTGCATCCGTTCCGCTCCAGCCGCGTGACCCAGTCGGGGAGGGGCCGGACCTTGTTCCACCGCAGATCCAGCTTCCGGAGCCGCGGCAGCTCCCGGACCTCTTCCGGCACCGCCGTCAGCTTGTTCTGCCTCAGGTCCAGGAACTCGAGGGTCTGAAGGCCGGCAATCTCCGAGGGCAACGACGCCAGCCGGTTGTTGCGCAGGTCGAGATGCGTCAGGGCGGGCAGGTCGCCGATCGCCGCCGGCAGCGACTCGATCCGGTTGTTGCTGAGGTGCAGCTCCCGGAGTCGGCGCAGCCGACCGATCGAATCGGGAAGCCCGGTCAAGAGGTTTCCGTAGAGGCGCAGCTCGCCGAGGCCGCGCAGGTTGCCGACGCTCTCGGGAAGGAAGGGCAACTGGTTGTCGGTGATGTTGAGATAGGCCAGCTCGCTCAGGTTGCCGATCGACTCGGGCACGGACGTGAGGTGGTTGTGGCTGATGTAGAGGAAGTAGCGGAGGCCTCGCAGGCTCCCGATGGCCTCCGGAAGAGCCGTCAGCTCGTTGTGGCCGATGTCGAGCGTGTGCAGATCGCTCAGGCCGCCGATCCTCTCCGGCAGGGACGACAGCCGGTTCTCGGCGACGTTGAGGTAGCGAAGGCCCTTCATCTCCCAGAGGAAGTCGGGAAGAGACGTGAGCCGATTCCGCCACAGGTTGACTTCCTCGACGCCGGTCATGCGCGCGACCGTCTCGGGAACCGAGGTGAGCTGCCGGTCGTCCAGGTCCAGGCGCTTCGGCTCGAGACCCTTCACAGGCCCTTCCCCGTGCCCTCGGCCAGGGTCAGGATGCGGTCGGCCGCGATCGCGGTCCACTCCTCCTCGCGCCCGCTAGGCCAGCGGACCTGGACGCGGTCCACCGACGGCGAGCCGCCGAGGCCGAAGTGGACGCGCAGATCGTTCTGCGAGATGTAGCTGCCCCCGCCCCGGACCTCCTGCACCTGCGTCTGCCCGCCCGCCACGCACCGCACGCGCGCGCCGATCGCGCTGCGGTTCGACTTCGAGCCGACGAGCTTCACGAGGAGCCAGTGGCGCGCCGGGTCGCTTTCCGTGCGGTACAGGTCGGGCCGCTCGTGGACGTTGTTGACGACCACGTCCACGTCGCCGTCGTTGTCGTAGTCGCCGAAGGCGGTGCCGCGGGCCGCCCGGGGCTCGGTCACCGGGCTCCCGAGCCTCTCGCTCACGTCCTCGAAGCGGCCGCCGGCGTTGCGGTAGACGACCTTGCGCTGCCGGTAACCCGCTTCGGTCTTCAGCTGCACCACCTCGGGATACACGTGGCCGTTGCTGAGGAACAGGTCGAGCCAGCCGTCCTTGTCGAAGTCCACGAACGCGGTGCCCCACCCGAGCCACCGCGTGTTGAGCCCGATCCCGGCGGCGAAGGTGCGGTCCTCGCAGAATCCCTGGCCGGTGTTGGCGTAGAGGGTGGAGGTGTCGCCGGCGAAGTTGGTCTTGAACACGTCCATCGTGCCGTTGTGGTCGTAGTCGCCCACCGCGACGCCCATCCCCGCCTGGGGCTTGCCGTCCTGGCTGTAGGCGCACCCCGCCGGCACCGCGACGTCGGTGAACGTGCCGTCGCGGTTGTTGCGGTAGAGGGCGCTCGGGTTGGAGTCGTTGGCGACGTAGGCGTCGATCCATCCGTCGTCGTCGAAGTCGAGGGTGCTGACGCCGAGCCCGTACGTGCCGCTGTTGCGGGTGATCCCCGCTTTGTCGGAGACGTCCTCGAAGGCGCCGTCTCCCTTGTTGCGATACAGGACGTTCTTGCCCCCCGGCAACCCGGGCGGACCGCACGCCACCTTCACTCCCTTGTAGCGGCACAAACCGGAATCGGGGGTGGGCGCGGTGGCGAGATCGAGGTCGATGTAGTTGGCGACGAGCAGGTCGAGCCGGCCGTCGCGGTCGTAGTCGAGGAACGCGCAGCCCGTGTTCCAGCGCAGGCGCTTGCCGAGCAGGCCGGCGCTTGCCGTGACGTCGTCGAAGGTGCCGTCGCCGCGGTTGCGGTGCAGGTGGCTCTGGCCGTAATAGCTCACGAACAGATCCACGTGGCCGTCGTTGTCGTAGTCGCCGGCGCACACCCCCTGGCCCCAGCCGCTCTGGGCCAGGCCGGCCCTGCGCGTGACGTCGTCGAAGCTGCCGTCGCCGCGGTTGCGGTAGAGATGGTTCGTCGGCTCCTGCCCCTTGGGAAAGCCCTCGAGGGTGGTCCCGTTCACGAGGAAGACGTCGAGCCAGCCGTCGTCGTCGTAGTCGAGGAACGCGACGCCGCACCCGGTCGTCTCCAGGAGATACCGGTTCGCATCCCGGCCGCCGAAGACCGTCACCGTGTCGAGCCCGGATTCCTTCGCCACCTCACGAAAGGAGAAGCCGAGGGGCGGCAACGCCTCGCCGGGCGCGGCGACGACCTGGGGGTCTGGGGGGACCGCAGGGTCCCCCCAGCTCGATGAGCGAGCGCGGGATTCACTCCCGTGCGAGCGAAAGCCCAGGCTCGCGACGCCGCCGGCGATCAGGAGCGCGGCGGCCGCGCGTCGAGCGCGCGCAAGGGACATGGACCCGATACTGGCATGGACGCCCGCGGGAGGGAAACGCGATGAGTTGACATCATGATGCCTTCACATTAGCATCAAGAAGTGCGCACCACACTGACGCTCGATGATGACGTGGCCGCCAAGCTGAAGTCGGAGGCACGCCGGTCCGGCCGCTCTTTCCGCGACGTCGTCAATGACGCACTCCGCCGCGGTCTCACGAGCCGCCGAGACGCCAGGCCTCCCATCCCATTCAAGGTGATGGCTCGCGATCTCGGAGAGCTGAGGCCTGGCGTGAACATCGACAGCGTCTCCGATCTGCTCGAGCAGGTCGAGGGGGCCCGCCACCGTTGATCCTCGTCGACGCGAACCTGCTGCTTTACGCCTACCACCCGAAGGCCGAGCAGCACGGGGCCAGCCGCGCCTGGCTCGAGGCGAGCCTTTCCGGATCGCAGCTCGTGCGTTTCGCCTGGCTGACCGTGTGGGCATTCTTGAGGATCTCGACCAATCCCCGGGTATTCGAGCGCCCTCTTTCGGCGTCGGAGGCGGGTACGGCGGTCTCGTCGTGGCTCGGGCAGCCGAGCGTGGGGATCCTCGAGCCGGGCGAACGTCATTGGGAGATCCTGCAGAAGGTGATGAAGGAAGGTCAGGCCACTGGCCCACTGGTCATGGACGCGGTCCTGGCCAGCCTCGCCATCGAGCACGGCGCAACGCTCCACACGACAGATCGGGACTTCGCGCGTTTCCCTGGTCTCAAGTGGACGGATCCGCTCGCATCAGCAGACCGATAGCAGGAGCGCTACCACCCGGCTACCGGCCGCTGGCGAGGATCCTGATGTTCCGGTAGCAGACCTCGTCGCCGTGGTCCTGGAGCAGGATGGGGCCCTTCAGCTTGGCCTCGAAGCCGGAGACGTCCTTGAACTTGCTCTTGGCGATGGCGGCCTTGATCTCGGGGCTGCCCAGCTCGTACTCCACGACCTTCTGGCCGTTCAGCCAGTGCTCGACGTGGTTGCCGCGGACGAGGATCCGGCCCAGGTTGAACTCCCCCACCGGGCGAAGACGCTTCATCGCCGCCTGGGGAGGCAGCACGTCGTAGAAGGCTCCCGATTGCCGATGGGGGCCGATCTTGCCGTCGGGATGGCGCTCGTCGTCGATGACCTGGTACTCGTGCGCGATGGGGCCGTCGCGCTTCTCGGTGACGAGGTACTTCACGCCGCTGTTGCCCCCGGGCGAGATGCGCCACTCGAAGCGCAGGTCGAAGTCGTCGAAGGTGTCGACGGTGACGATGTCGCCCATGCCGCGCGAGTCGCCGGTGCCGGTGGACGTCTTCTTCAGGCAGCCGTCCGCGACCGTCCACTTGTCCGACGGGAAGGTCGTCCCCTTGAAGGCCCGCCAGCCGCTCGCGCTCTTGCCGTCGAAGAGGAGCCGCCACCCCTCCATCTTCTCGGTGGTGGTCAGCTGGTTGGACCCTCCGGTCGAGCCGGCCCCGGACGTTCCGGAGCTCGGGGTGGCCGAAAGGCTCCGGACCCTGACGTTGCGGAACGCCACCTCGTCGCCGTGGTACTGGAGCACGATGTGGCCCTCCGGCTCCTTGGCGAAGCGCGGGTACGCCTTGAACTTGCTCGCGGCGATGAAGGCCTTCACCTCCGGGCTGTCCAGCTCGGCCTCGACCACTTTGTTGCCGTTGAGCCAGTGCTCGACGTGGTTGCCGTTCACGACGAGCCGCACGTTGTTCCACTCCCCCGCCGGCTTCAGCGTCTTGTTCGTGGGCGCGACGAGGCCGTAGAGCGCGCCGGCCGAGGTCTTGGGGTCGAGGCCGTCCTTGTGCTTGGCGTCGTCGAGGATCTGCATCTCGGGACCGGTGTGCCAGCTCTGTCCGGGCGCCGGCTGCTCCGCCGCGCGGTAGATGACTCCGCTGTTGCCGCCGGGCTGGAGCTTCCACTCCAGCTCGAGCTCGAAGTCGCCGTACTTGTCCTTCGTGATGATGTCGACCGCGTCCTTGACGCCGGCGATCGTCTTCAGCTCGCCGTTCTCGACCTTCCAGGCGGTCGTGGGGAAGGAGTCGCGGCCGTAGCCGCGCCACGCGTCGGTGGACTTGCCGTCGAAGAGCGCCTTCCACGGGCCGGGCGCCGCTCCGGCGAGAGCCGGGAGCGACACCAGCATGGCGACGCCAGCGACAAATGGGGAACGTGAGAAGAGGGACATGGTTCTTGGTCTCCCTGAGTCCGCGTAGGCTACGCTGCCCGCTCCATCGTGGTCAAGGCGTGTGACATGGCTCTTGACTGGTCCGGGGGGGCATGGTACCTACAGCCAGTTTCGCGACTTAGCTTTGATGGCGCGCCTTCACGGAGGCGCACACCCCGCAGGAGCCGATCATGATATTGCTGCCCGCCTTCCGCCGCCTTGGCCCCGCGCTGCGCCTGGTCCTCGCGCTCATGCTGCTCCTGCCCGTGGTCGCGATCGCGCAGGCGGTGAAGGGCACCCTGCTCGGCACGGTCACCGACACGACCGGCGCGGGAGTGCCCGGCGCCACCGTCACCGTCACCGAAGTGCAGACCGGCATCAGCCGGAGCGCGACGACCAACGCCAGCGGCAACTACGTCTTCTCCAACCTCAAGGACGGCGTGTACCGCGTGGAGGCGGAGCTGTCGGGGTTCCGGAAGACCGTCCACGAGAACGTCAAGGTCGACGTCAACACGACCGTGCGCGTGGACCTCGCGCTCCAGGTGGGTAGCCTCGCCGAGGCCGTCACCGTCGTGCAGGAGGCGCCGCCGCTCCAGACCGACCGCGCCGACACGGGGCGCATCATCGAGGGCAAGCAGATCACGGAGATGCCGCTCTCGTTCAACCGGAATTTCCAGGGACTGCTCGTCACCGTGCCCGGAGCGACCCGCCCCTTCCGGCCCCACTCGCAGTTCTTCAACTCCCAGGACAGCCTGTCGACCAACGTCAACGGGCAGACGCGCCTCGCCAACAACGTGATGCTCGACGGGATCGACAACAACCACAAGAGCGGCCTCCTGACCGTGCTCATCCCGTCCGCGGATGCGATCGAGACCGTCAGCGTGAGCACCAGCAACTACGACGCCGAGTTCGGCCGCGCGGGCGGGGCCGTGACCAACGTGACGCTCAAGTCCGGGACCAACCAGCTCAAGGGCGTCGCGTTCTTCTTCGGCAACGGCGACTCGACGCTCGCCAAGAACTACTTCTCCGGCACCAAGGCGCCCACGAGCTACAAGCAGTTCGGGGCGGCTCTCGGCGGACCGATCATCAAGAACCGGCTCTTTTTCTTCGCCGACTACCAGGGCACGCGGGACAACCTCGGGCAGGTGAACCGCCACAACATCCCGCCGGTGGCGTTCCGGAACGGCGACTTCAGCGGCGCCTCCACCATCATCTACGACCCCGCCACCGGCAACCCCGACGGTACGGGGCGCCAGCCTTTTCCGGGCAACATCATCCCCGCCAACCGGATCAGCCCGATCGCCCGGAGGCTGATCGCCTTCCTGCCTGCGCCGAACGTGAACGCCGCGCTGGGGCAGAACAACTATGAGTTCCTCGGCGTGCGCGAGAAGAGCACCGAGGCCTCCGACGTCAAGCTCACGTACCAGGCGAGCAGCCGCGACAGCCTTTCGTACCGCTTCAGCTTCCAGCGCCCGGTGGTGTTCGATCCCGGCACCTACGGCACGTACGGCGGACCCTCGAACGACGGCTTCGCGGGCACGGGGACCAACAAGACGTTCAGCACCGCGGTCAACTGGACCCGTACCTTCGGCAGCACCGCGATCCTCGATACGCGGGCGGGCTACATCTACTACCACAACGTCGCGACCGCCCAGGGCGCGGGCCTCAACACCTCCAGCGAGATCGGGATCGCAGGGGCCAACATCGACGACTTCACGAGCGGGCTCACCCGCTTCGAGCTCGTGAACGTGGGCGCGGCGAACCCGTTCCTCGGCTTCTCCCCCAGCCTGCCCTGGGACCGATCCGAGAAGACCTACAACGTGGCCTCCACCTTCACGAAGCTTCGGGGCAACCACACGTTCAAGGCCGGCTTCGACGTCCGGCACAACCGCGACTTCCTGCTCCAGGTCCAGGACCTCGGGGGCTCGCGCGGGCGGTATCAGTTCGGCGCGGCCCAGACCGGCTCCCCCACCGACAGCGCCTCGCTGAACG
>Ga0210378_10000081_pt1 | contig 41535 bp, 39 predicted proteins | sample PLM1_60_b1redo_FD_155465 | JGI IMG/M metagenome (GOLD analysis project Ga0210378, IMG submission 155465) | Groundwater sediment microbial communities from an aquifer in East River, Colorado, USA - PLM1_60_b1 redo | ecosystem: Environmental > Terrestrial > Soil > Riparian zone | place: USA: East... | reverse complement strand
GTTCACCTCGGACCGGGCGATGATGGCCGACCCGGCCTTCTACCTGGAGTGCATGGAGAAGTCGTTCGACGAGCTCGCCGCCGCGGCGCGCGCGCACGCCGGGTAGGGGCGCGCCGGGCGTAACACGTCGGACAACCTCGCACACCTCGTGGCCACCTCGCACACGGCCGGCGCCCTGCGACGAGCCACTTGGTGTGCGAGGTCAAAAGCTGTCCACAGGTTGCGGCGTTTGCCCCCCGGCGCCTGGATTGCCGGGCAGGGTTTGGGGGATGGGGGTCGGGCCGGGTGATATCAGGTGGCGGCGGGAGCTGCTCAGCGCGGGTTTCGCGTCGGGGGAGGTGCGGGGGTGGGTGCGGCGCCGGGAGCTGGTCGCCGTCGGCCGTGGCGCGTATGTGCCCGGTGGGTCGCTGCCGGTCGTGCCCGAGGCCCGCCACGCCCTCGCGGTACACGCCGCGGTGCCGGGCCTCGCGTCGGACGCCGTGGTCAGCCACGTGTCTGCTGCGGTGCTGCACAGTCTTCCGGTGTGGGCGATCCCGCTCGAACGGGTGCACGTGACGCGGCCGCGCCGGTCCGGTGCCCGGGTCGGCCCGGCCTTGCACATGCATGCGGCGAGACTCGATGCCGACGAGGTGGTGCATGTCGGTGGTCTCGCTGTCACATCGGTGGCCCGCACCATCGTCGACATCGCGCGGTCGGTGTCGTTCGAGGCGGCGGTACCGGTCGCTGACGGCGCGCTTCATCGCAAGATCGTCACGCCGGGCGAGCTGGACGCGGCGGTGGCCCGATCGGTGCGACGCCCCGGCACGCCGCTGGCGCGACGGGTCGTCGCGTTCGCGGACGGTCGCAGCGAGGGCGTCGGCGAGTCCCGCAGCCGGGTACGGATGGCGCAGGCGCGGCTGCCGGTGCCAGCTCTGCAGTGGGAGGTGTCATCGCGGACGGGACGTTGGCTCGGACGGGTCGACTTCGGCTGGCCCGAGCTCGCGACCGTGGGCGAGTTCGACGGCCGCGTGAAGTACGGACGGCTGCTGCGCCCGGGCCAGGACCCCGGTGAGGTGGTTTTCGCGGAGAAGGTCCGCGAGGACGCCTTGCGAGACGAGGACCTCCGCGTGGTCCGGTGGACATGGCACGACCTCGACAACTTCGACGACGTCGCCGCTCGCCTGCGACATGCCTTCCGCCCGCGCTGACCAACCTCGCACACATTGTGGCCGCCTCGCACACATTGTGGCCGCCTCGCACACGGCCGGCGGTCTGCGACGAGCCAGTGGGTGTGCGAGGTCGCTCAGGTGCCCTCGGCGGCACCGGTCCGCCCGGCCTTCGCCGCGAACGAGCGCGCGGTCGCTGCCACCTCGGGAGATGAGAACGACTCCGTCTCCGCGGAGAGCGCGAAGGGCAGCACCTGCAGCGCGGCCGCCTGCAGGTGCAGGTTGAGCGCCCGCTTGGTCTCTTGCAGCGCCTGCGCCGGCTGCCGGGCGAGCTTGTGCGCCAGGGCGAGGGCCTCGTCCATCAACGCGTCCGGGGCAACCACCCGGTTGGCCAGGCCGAGATCGACCGCCGTCGCTGCCGGGATCCGCTCGCCGGTGAACAGGTACTCCTTGGCCTTGAGCAGGCTCATCATGAACGGCCAGGTGACCACGCCGCCGTCCCCGGCGACGAGGCCGACGTTGACGTGGGTGTCGGCGAGGTAGGCGGTCTCGGAGATCAGGACGATGTCGCAGGCGACCGCGAGGCTGCAGCCAAGGCCGACGGCCGGCCCGTTGACCGCGGCGATCACGGGCAGGTGGCAGCCGAGGACGTGGTCGACCAGCAGGCGCGCGGTCCGCATGCTCGACCGGCGGTACTCGACGTCCTCGACGCAGCGGAGGAACCCGGGCACGTCACCGCCCGCGGAGAAGGCGCGGCCCGCGCCGGTCAGCACGACTGCGCGCACGTCGCGGTCGCGCATGATGTCCACCCACACGTCGGTCAGGGCATGGTGCAGTGGGTCGGTCATCGCGTTGAGCTTGTCGGGGTCGTTCAGGGTGAGGACACGGACCGGACCGTCCGTGTCGACCCGGAGGATGTCGTCCCGTGGGGCGTTGTCCCGTGGGGCGTTGTCCCGGGGGGCGTCGTCGAGGCCGTCAGCCATCAGTGCTCCTGGCAGGTGGAAGGGAACCGGGCCAGGGCCCGGGCTGACCGGCCGTCACCGGACCCCGGCGGTGAGCAGCATCGCGCCGCCGATCGGGCCGCCGCCATTGCCGACCACCGCCACCTCGTGCCGGCCGGGCACCTGGCGCTGCCCGGCCTGCCCGCGCAGCTGCAGGCACGCCTCGTGCACCAGCCCGAGCCCGTGCAGGCGGCCCGCCGACAGCTGCCCGCCCGCCGTGTTGAGGGGCAGCGGCCCGTCGAGCGCGATCTGCTTGCCATCGGCGAGGAACGCACCAGCCTCCCCGTCCGCGCAGAAGCCGAGGGCCTCCAGCCAGAGCACGGTGAGGATGCTGAACCCGTCGTAGAGCTGCGCGAGGTCGACGTCGGCCTTGGTGAGCTCGGTGCGCTCCCACAGGCTGACGCCCGCGTAGTGCATCGCGGTGCGGGTCGGGGCGTCCCACTGGTCCCAGGACGGCCGCCCCCGCAGCGCGGTGCCGACCGCGTTGACGTGCAGCGGCGTGTGCCGGGCGTCGGGCGCCGCGGCCACGTGCGACACGACGAAGGCGGTGGAGCCGTCGGCGGGCACGTCGCAGTCGAACAGGCACAGCGGCGTAGAGATCATGCGTGCCGACAGGTAGTCCTCGAGCGTCAGCGGCTCGCGGTAGATCGCCTTCGGGTTGAGCCCGGCGTTGCGCCGCGCGTTCAGCGCGACCTGCCCGAGCTGCTCGCGGGTAAGGCCGTACTGGGTGGCGTAGCGGTTGGCCACCATGCCGAGCCAGTGCACCGCCGAGATCGAACCGAACGGCATGAGCCACTCCAGCGGCCCGCCGACCACCGGGTTCGTGACGGCCGCGCCCCGGCCGCCGACCTGCTCGGTCGCCTCCGTCACCGTGCGGTAGACCAGCACGTTGCCGGCGAGCCCGGCAGCCACCGCGAGGCAGGCGTTGACCAGGCACTGCAGCTGCCCCGGCCCCTCGCCGCTGCCGGAGTACCAGTCGACGCGAAGCCGCATCGCGTCCTGCACCTCGACGGCTCCCGGTCCGGCGAACCCCGGCTGTGCGGCGAACCCGCCGCCAGGGTAGGTGGCGATGCCGTCGATCTGCGCGGGCGTGAGGCCGGCGTCGTCGATGGCGTCGAGCGCCGCCTCCACCGTGAGGTCCAGCCCGCTGCGCCCGAGCCTGCGCCCGACTGCCGACTGGCCAACGCCCCGGATCACCGCGGACCGCACGCCCCGGCCGGTCACCGCAGCGGCCGGAAGAAGGGCAGCCGGAGCCCGCCGGCGCCGTCGACGAACACGACCTCGACCGGCAGCCCCGCCCGCAGGTCCTCGACCGCGACCTCGACGAGCTGGCTGGTGAGCCGCAGGTCCTCCTGCTCGTCGAGCTGTACCAGCGCGAGGCAGTACGGCTGCAGTCCCGGCAGGAACGCCTGCAGGCTGACCGTCCAGGCGAACAGCGTGCCGCGTCCGGACACCGGCGCCGGCGCGAGGTCGGCGCTGCCGCAGCGGGCGCACCGCGGCCCGGCCGGGTGGGTCCAGTACCCGCAGGCCCCGCACCGGACCAGCCGCAACTCCCCGGCCTGTGCCCCGTCCCAGAAGGCCGCGGTGCCGATCCCCCGCTCGGGCTGGAAGAACCGCAGCGGCTCGGTGGGCATCGGGAAGCGCAGGCCGTGCAGCTCCCGCTCCGACTCGGTGACCGCGTTGCCAGCCATGGACCGCCTGCCTGTGCCGGTGAACGTTTCAGTTCTAATATCCAACCATTGGCGAACTCGTCCGTCGAGCGCGAGGAGCGGCCGCCCGTGGAGCACCCGAGGTTCGTCCGTGTCGAGATCGCCGACCGGATCGCCACCGTGACCCTCGCCCGGCCGCCGGTCAACGCGCTGTCCGCGCCGATGATGCGCGAGATCGGCCGGGTGTTCGTCGAGCTCGGGCGGGGTACCGAGGCCGTCGTCGCGGTGCTCACCGCCGAGGGCGACCGGGTGTTCTGCGGGGGTGCCGACGTGGCCGAGTCCGAGCGGCGCTACGTGCGGCGCGAGCTGCTCGCGCAGGAGAGCGTGGCCGACCTGGTCGACCCGGGCGCCGTCGTCCGCGAATGCTTCTCCGGGATCCGCTCCGGTGCCCTTCCGGTCGTCGCCGCGGTCAACGGCGCCGCGGTCGGCGCCGGCGCGGCGCTGGTCGCGTCCTGCGACCTCGTCGTGCTCTCCGAGACCGCGTGGTTCTCGCTGCCCGAGATCGACGTCGGCGTGCTCGGCGGCGCGCGCCATGTCCAGCGGCTGGTGGGACCGTTCAAGGCCCGCGAGATGGCCTACACCGGCCGCCGGGTGCCCGCCGCCGAGCTGCACCGGCTCGGTGCGGCCGTCGACGTCGTGCCGCCCGGTGAGCTGCCCGCCGCGGCCAGGGCGCTCGCCCTGGAGCTGGCCGGCAAGAGCCCGCTGGCGCTGCGGATGGCCAAGGAGGCGATGAACCGGGTGGAGCACCTGTCGCTGGAGGACGGCTACCGGCTGGAGCAGGACTACACCGCCAGGGTCAGCCGGCTCGACGACGCACGCGAGGCGCGGGCCGCATATCGGGAGAAGCGCTCACCCGAGTGGAGCTGGCGGTGACCGGCCCGGGGAACGGGCCGGGTGCAGACAGCGTGCTCCTCGAGGTGGGCGACGACGGCGTCGCGGTGCTGACCCTCAACCGCCCCGAGCGGCGCAACGGCTGGAACCAGGAGATGGAGCTGCGCTACTTCACGCTCCTCGAGCAGGCCGACCGGGACCCCCGCGTCCGGGTCGCGATCCTCACCGGTGCCGGCACCACCTTCTGCCCTGGCGTGGACAGCGCGCGTCTGGACGCGATCGCCGGCACCCGGATGGACGTCTCCGGTCGCCGCTCCCCCGTGCGGGCCTGGGCGTTCCGAAAGCCACTCGTGGCCGCGGTCAACGGCGCCTGCGCCGGGATGGGGCTGGCGCAGGCGCTGCTGTGCGACGTGCGGTTCGCCGCCCGCGGGGCGAAGTTCACCACCGCCTTCGCCCGCCGCGGGCTGGCCGGCGAGTTCGGCATCACCTGGCTGCTTCCCCGGCTGGTTGGCCTCGAGCGGGCGAGCGACCTGCTGCTGTCGGGGCGGGTGTTCGACGCCGACGAGGCACGGGAGCTCGGCGTGGTCAGCCGGGTGCTGGAACCCGGCGACCTGCTGCCCGCGGCCAGGGCCTACGCCGCGGACATCTCCCGGAACTGCTCGCCGGCGTCGCTGGCACTCATCCGCCACCAGATCCACGCCGACCTGCACGCCACGTTGGAGCAGTCGCTGCGCCGCGCCTACCGCGCCATGGACACCGCCTCGGTCGGGCCGGACTTCCGCGAGGGCATCGACAGCTACCTGCAGAAGCGGGCGCCGCGGTTCCCGCCGCTGCCCGACGAGCTCGAACCGGCGCAGATCACCGGAGCACCGCTGCCCGAGCTCGACCTCGTGCCGGCCGATGCCGTCGACCGATGACGGTCAGGTCACGTGCCAACCGGTGTCGGCGGCGATCCGGGTGGCGTTGATCATCACGGCGGCGTCGGAGCAGAGCCACACCACCAGTTCGGCGATCTCCTCGGGCTGCGCGAGCCTGCCGATCGGCATCGCCTTCTCCATCCAGCGCATCTGCTCTGGCGAGGCGAAGAGCCGGGCGCGCTCGACGATGCCGGTCTCGACGTTGCCCGGTGCGACACAGTTGACCCGAATCCCGCGGCGCGCGTACGCCAGTCCGGTCACGGTGGTGAGGCCGTACACGCCGTGCTTGCTCGCGGTGTAGGCGACGTCGCCGACGTTGCCCTTGTAGGTCGTCTCCGACGCCACGTTGACGATGGCGCCGCCGCCGCGCTCCAGCATCCGCGGGATCTCGTGTTTGAGGCAGAGGAAGACGCTGGTGAGGTTCGTGCGAAGGACGTGATCCCAGAGCTCCTCGGGATAGCTGGTCACCGGGTCCTGGCGGTCGATGATGCCCGCGTTGTTGTGCGCGTAGTCCAGCCCGCCGTAGGTCGCGACGGTGAACTCGACCATGTCGCGCACGCCGGCGGAGTCGCACACGTCGACCTCGAAGAACGCCGCGTCGCGCCCAGCCGCCCGGATCGACTCGACGGTCTGCGCCCCGGTGACCGCGTCGATGTCGGCCACCACCACCTGCGCGCCGCACTCGGCGAAGCGCCGGGCCGACGCCCGGCCCATCCCGTAGCCGCCGCCGGTCACCAGGGCGACCTTGCCCGACATGTCGATCCGCACGCTCGCGGTCACCCGGCCGCTCCCCTCCTTCGGACACCGGTCATACGGCCCGCCCGGCCCGCGCCCCGTCGAGTACGGATGGGCTGGAACAGGTGCGGGTAGCGCGCCGCACCCGGCTGCGGTCCCGCGGCCGTCACGACCGGACCGCTTCGGTGAACCGGGCCCGCAGCTCGGCCTTGGCGATCTTCCCGAGCCCGGTCAGCGGCATGGCGTCGACGAGCTCCAGCTGCTCGGGCAGCTTCTGCGCCATGAGGCCAACGGCGCGCAGCCGCGCGGTCAGGTCCGCGAGCCGCGGCGGGAATGCGGGGTCGGCCGGCCGCACGACTGCGCACACCCGCTCGCCGCGCTCGGGATCGGGCAGCCCGACCACGGCGACCTCCGCGACCTCGGGCTGGTCGAGCAGCAGCTCCTCGACCTCCAGCGCGGAGATCGTCTCGCCCTTGCGGATGATCACGTCCTTGATCCGGCCGGTGACGCTGACGTGGCCGGTGGGGGCGAGGCGCACCAGGTCGCCGGTACGCAGCCAGCCGTCGTCGGTGAACGCGGCCGCGTCCTGCCCGGGGTCGGTGTAGCCGGCGGTGACCGCGTCGCCGCGTAGCTGCATCTCGCCCTCCTCGCCCGCGGGCAGCACGGTGCCGTCGGCGCCGACGACGCGGGCCTGCACCCCGGGGATGAGCCGGCCATCGGTCGTGGCGAGCAGCTCGTCGGGGTCGTCGGGGTTCGCGACGCCGACCATCGGCACCTCGGTCATCCCGTAGCAGTGCGCGACCTGGACGCCGAGCTCGGCGCGCAGCTCGCGGTAGAGCCCGGCCGACAGCGGTGCTCCGCCGCCGGTCAGCAACCGCAGGCCGGGCAGCACCGGGGCCCCGGCGCGGCGCTGCTCGCCGAGGACGGCCTGGTACAGCGCGGTGCTGCCACCGATGACGGTCACCCCGTGGCGGCGGAACACCTCAAGGCTCTGGCCCGGTACGAACGCCTCGACCAGCACAGTGGGGGTGCCGGTCATCAGGGCAGTTGCCAGGTACTGGCTCCCGCCGACGTGGCCGATCGGGAACGCGATGCAGCCCACGTCCCCCGGCCGCGAGCCCGCACCGGTGTTCCGCGCGAAGCCGCGCGCGGCCGTCAGCAGGCTGTGGTCGCTGTGCACCGCCGCCCTTGGCACGCCGGTCGAGCCCGACGTGGCGAACGCCCACCGCGGGGCGGCGGGGTCGGCCGCGACCGGGGGCAGGCCGGCCGGATCCCCGTCCAGGCCCGCCGGCCCCACCGCCAGGAGGCGGATCGCACGCCCGGCCAGCTGCAGCACCGGCGCGGCCTGTGCAACGTAGTCGGTCCCCCGCCAGGTGCCGGGCACCAGGAGCAGGTCGGCCCCGGCCGCTGGCACGAGCGTGCTGAGCTCGTGCTCGCGGTACATCGGCAGCACGGGCGCCTGGAATGCACCAAGCCGGGCCAGCGCCAGCATGACCAGAACGGTGCTGATCCGCGTCGGCAGCTGCCACCCGACGCGGGAGCCGGGTCCGACGCCGGCGGCCTGCAGGCCGGCGGCCGTGCGCAGCGCGGCCTCGCGCAGCTCGGCGAAGGTCAGCCGGGCGTCGTGCTCGTCGAGCAGCGCGGCGGCGGCGGGCGTCAGCGTCGCCCGCTGCTGCACCAGCTCCCAGAACGTGTCGGCGTCGAGCAGCGCGGCAGTCATCGCCGTCCTCCCGGTCGAACCGCGGGCAGGGTCAGGTGTTGCGCGTCGCGCTGCCCTTGAAGCCGAAGAACCTCTCGAAGTTCTCGTCGTTGATCGGCTGCCTGCGGTTGCGCTCCAGCGCCTCCTCGAGCGCCTCGAGCCGTTGACGGGCGGCGCTCACCTCGCTCGCGCCACTCTCCTCGAGCTGGGCAACGAGACGCTGCTGAGCGCGGATCTCCTCGTGCAGCCTGACGCCAGCCTCGCCGTAGGTGAGCAGGTCGTGGTCGTCCTCGTCGTCGCGCTGCGGCGCGGCGTCCACCGGGTCGCTCTCGGCCACATCGCCCTCCTGAAGTGGTGTACTAATCAACCTGAAAAGGATATAGGCTGGACGGATCGTCGCACAGCCGATCGTCGAGGAGATCCGCCGATGCCCCTCCAAGACCACCACCAGATCGTCTCGGTGGACGATCACCTCATCGAACACCCGCTGGTCTGGCAGGACCGGCTCCCCCGGGCATTGAAGGACCGCGGGCCGAAGATCATCGAGGCGGACAGCAAGCACGTCTGGCTCTTCGACGGCACGGTATACCCGACGATCGGCCTGAACGCCGTCGCTGGCAAGCCCCCGGAGACGTGGGGCATGGACCCCGTCCGCTACGAGGACATGATCCCGGGCTGCTACGACCCGGATGCACGGGTCAAGGACATGGATCTGGACGGCATCCAGGCGGCGCTGTGCTTCCCGTCCTTCCCGGGGTTCGGCGGCGGCGTGTTCCACCGGGCCCCCGACAAGGAGCTCGCCCTGCTGTGCGTGCAGGCGTGGAACGACTTCCACGCCCAGGAGTGGTGCGCCGCCGCACCCGAGCGCTTCATCCCGATGTGCATCGTTCCCACCTGGGACGCCGAACAGGCGGCCAAGGAGATCGAGCGGGCCGCCGCGATGGGCGCGCGCACGGTGTCCTTCCCCGACAGCCCCGTCCCGCTCGGCATGCCCTCGTTCCACAACCGGTCCTGGGACCCGGTATGGCGGGTATGCGAGGAGACGGGCATGGTCGTCTCCCTGCATTTCGGGTCCGGCTCGTACGTGCCTGGCTTCTCCTTCGCCGCCACCCGCGCGATCCCCGGTGAGATGGTGATCCCGGACGCGCCGTTCGCGGTCGCCATCACGATCTTCGCGACCAACCTGATGTGGAGCGCGGTCGACCTGATGTTCTCCGGCGTGCTCCAACGGCACCCCAAGCTGCAGTTCTCCCTCGCCGAGGGCGGCATCGGCTGGATCCCCTACATCCTGGAACGCGCCGACTTCGTCTGGGAGCGGCACCGCTACTACCAGCCGATCGACTTCGACACCCGCCCGTCGGACCTGTTCCGCAAGCACATGTGGGGCTGCTTCATCGACGACGAGTTCGGGGTGGCGAACCGGCACGCCATCGGCGTCGACCGGATCATGCTGGAGATCGACTACCCGCACTCGGACTCCAACTGGCCCAACAGCCGCAAGCGGGCGACCGAGGTGCTGGCCGCGGTCCCGGACGACGAGTGCGTGAAGATCACTGAGACGAACGCGCGGAGGATGCTCAACTTCCCGCGGGTGAGCTGACGACGCAAAACACCGCGGCGGTTGGTCAGCCCAGCAGATCGAGGACGGTCTTGACATCGCCCTGCACGAGGTAGTCCTTCGCCTCGCTGAGGTGACGGCGCCAGAGCCGCTCCGCCTCGACGTCGTCCTTCGCCTCGATGAGCTCCACCACCCGGTGGTGCGCGTTGAAGCCCTTGCGACTCGCGCGGGCGAGCTCAGGTGAGCCGCCGTCAGCCTCCACCCGCGACAGGTCGGCGAGGGCGATGATGTGCTCCAGCATGCCCATCAGCACCTGAAGCGTCTGGTTTCCGGTGAGCTGGATGAGCAGTGCGTGGAACTGGGAGTGCGTGCGCAGCGTCTGCAGCCGGTCTCCGGCGTCGTGCGCAAGCAGTGCTGCCCGCATCGTGCGCAGATCGTCCGCCGTGCGGCGGCGCGCAAGCAGGCCGACTGCAGGCGGCTCGACGGCGAGCCGAGCCTCGTAGACATCCTCCAGGGTGGTGCCGCGATGCTCGAGGATGAGGCCCGCGTAGCGCGCCGCGACCTCCGCGTTGGGCAGCTGAACGCGTGCTCCCCCACGCGCTCCGCGCCGGACGGTGATGAGCGACTCGGACTCCAGCACGCGGAAGGCCTCGCGCAGCGTGGGACGCGAGACCCGGAACTGCTCCATGAGCGCGGTCTCCGACGGCAGCGCCGCGCCCTCCGCGAGCTCACCCCGCACGATCTGCCGCCGGAGGTGTCCCGCGACCAGCTCGGCCATCTTCGGCACCCGAATCTGGCGGCCGACGGACGGTAGGGGACGCGGCAGGTGGGCGGGTTCCGCAGCGGGCATGCGTCCTCCCCGGGGCGTACCGCGCCAGCCGGTCGGCACCGATGGCGCACAACCTTGCTAAATGATTGAACTGTACACCCGTGGAAGGCGGACGTCGCGGGTCAGCGGGCCTGCCGCGGCGGCCGGAACAGCGCCTCCTGGGCCAGGCTGGCCGCGAGGACGCCGCCGCGGGTGAAGATGGATCCGGTGTACCAGCCGCGCAGTCCCGAGACCGAGTGCGGGACGAGGTCGATCAGCACCCACTCGTCGAGGCGCGCCCGGCGGTGGAACCAGACGGCGTGGTCGAGGCTGGACCCCACGTGGTCGCGGGCGTCTGGTAGCGGGCCGAGCCCCGTCGAGGAGTCGGAGACGTAGGTCAGCGCGCACGCGTGCAGGAGCGGGCTCTCGGGCAGCGGGACGGTGCACCGCACCCAGGACCGCGTCGGCAGCAGGCCCTCCTCTGGGTACGGCTGGCGGATCTGGATGGAGAACATCCGGTGCACGTCGACGTCCGGCAGGCCCTCCGGGCCTGGCACGTCCGGAGCGGGCTGCACCTGATGGTCCGGCCCGCCGTCGAGGACCTGGAACGACGCGGACATGTTGAGGATGACCTCGCCGCCCTGCACGGCGACTACCCGGCGCGCGGAGAACGAGCGGCCGTCCCGGTCGCGGTCCACCCGCAGGATGGTCGGCCGCGCCGGGTCGCCGCTGCGCAGGAAATACCCGTGCAGCGAGTGGGGAAGCCGGTCCGCCGGCACGGTGAGGCCCGCGGCGAGCAGCGCCTGCGCGGCGACCTGCCCGCCGTACAGCGCGTGCTCCTCCTCGAACACGACCGTGCTCCGGTACAGGTCGCGGTCGAGCTCCTCGAGCGTCAAGAGGTCGAGGAGGCTGATGGCTGACACTTGCTCTGCGAGCGTTCGCTCAGGGCCGCAGAGCCTTGCCGTACAACTCGAGCTCGCGGATGCAGTCGTCGAAGCTGTGGGCATGCGACTCGATCGACACGTAGGTCACGCCCGCCTCCTGGTAGCTCGGAATCCCTTCGGTGAGGATCTCGACGTTGCGTTCGGCATCGCGCCCCATCGCCGGGCTGTAGCAGACGTCCACGTCGGCACTGCGGCCGCGCTCGGCCCGCGCCTGCTTGAGATCGGCGATCTTCCCCACGAGCTGCTCGAACACCAGCACCGGCGTCGCGGTCACCTTGGCCATCGCCGCTGGCTGCTCGAAGGGGGCCCAGCCGTCGGCCAACTCGGCGACCCGGCGCATCGCCGCCCGGCTGTTGCCGCCGATCCAGATCGGCGGCCCGGGACGCTGGGCGGGGCGCGGCAGCATCACGTGGCCGTGCGCCGGGAAGTACTCGCCGTCGTGCTGGACGACCTCCCCCGTCCCCCCCGCCGGCCAGCCACCCCTCCTCGGGGAACGGGTGGTCGGTCGTGGAGACCATGTCGATGCCGTTCTCCTCCGCCGCCACCGCGATGTCGGCGAGGTTGTGCTCGCCGATCCAGGTCTCCCAGTGCTTGACCGCCCTCATCGGGAACTGGAAGTTGAGCTTCATCGCTGCTCCTCAGCCATCCCGCCGCTGCGCGGCCAGGACCTGCGTGACGCGCTCCCGCTCCAGATCGGCGACGAGGTCGATGCGCCGAAGGACGTCGCGCACCAGCCCGGAGAAGGCGGCACGCCGCTTGTCGAGGTCCGGAGCCGGTTCGAGCAGGCCGCGGTTGGCCGCCAGCTCGACCCCGGTGCGGAAGAGCATCGTGGAGACCGCCTCCGGGCTGGTCACCCGCCGCTGCAGGGTGTATTGGCGCCCGACGGCCAGGCAACGCTTGCGCAGCTCCTTCTGGTTCACGGTCGGGGGCTGCGTGCGCAGGACATCGCCAACCACGCGGTAGGCCTCGAAGAACGATCGGAGCAGCACGGGCCCACCGAGCGGGCGCAGCGCGCCGAGGAGCTCGCCGGCACCGGCGCGGACCCGCTGCTCCCAGTCCGGGTCCTGCGTGACGAGCTCGTCGCCGAGGCGGCGGACGAACTCCTCCTTCTCGGCGAAGAAGAAATCGAACTTGAGCAGGTCGCGCAGCTGCAGAGCCTCGTCCCAGAAGGCCTGCAGTGGATCCTCGCCAGGGTTGCCGGCGACGTGCGCGAGCGCCAGCTCGGCGATCGCGATGTCGAGGAAGTAGTGGATGAGTGAGTTCCGGTAGAACGCCGCGGCCAGGTGGCGGTTCGCCCCGACGCCCCAGACCGGCTCCTCGCCCTCGGCGTAGTGGTCGATGACGCGGTGGCGGGCGAGCGCCTCGAGCATGCCAAGCAACCCGTTGTCGGTGTCGAGAGTACGGGCGGAGGCCGCGAGTGGCAGGTCACGGCGCCGGGCCGACTCCAGGTAGTCGCGCAGCGCCGCCCGCACCTCGGCCAGGGTGAGCGAGCGGCCCTGCGCCCCGAGCAGCACGGTCGTCACCAGCGCCGCCCCCGTGATCGGGGTGACCTGGTTCATCCGCCAGGCCACCTCGAAGGCCAGCTTGTTCAGCTCGTTGGGGTCCCGGCCGTCGGCCGAGACGCGGCCGAGGAACTCACGCACCGAGATCGGCTCGGCGAAGCCGATGTAGATCTTCCCGTAGTGCTCGCGCTGCGCCCGGATGTACTTGACGATGTAGCCAAGGTTCTCGGCCTTCTTCTCGCTGCCGCTGGCGTAGGCCGCGTACTCCCCCACCTCGTGGAGCTGGTCGTAGCCGATGAACACCGGGGCGAGCATCACGTCCTCGGCGCGCCCGTCGCGCAGCGCGCCGACGACGTAGGCGAGCAGCCCCAGGCGTGCTGGCTCCATCTTGCCGGTGCGGGACCGGGTCCCCTCGATCGCCCACTGCAGGTGCAGCCGCTTCTCCACCAGGTAGCCGATGTACTCGCGCAGGACCGCCTTGTAGACCGCGTCGTCGCGGAACTCCCGCCGGATGAAGATCACTCCGGCCCGGCGCATCAGCGGGCCGAGCGGCCAGATGGCCATGTTGGCCCCGCCGAGCAGGTGCGTGCGAGGCAGGTCGTTGTCCATCAGCGCGACCGGCAGCACCAGGCCGTCGAGGTGCGAGCGGTGCGACATGAGCATCACGGTCGGCATCCGGGAGACCGCCGCGCTCACCCGCTCGACCTGGCGCGGGTCGTACTCGATCTCGCGGTCGTACCCGCGCTGGTAGATCGCCCGGCCGAGCTGGGCCTGCAGGTCGACGAGCAGGCGGCTCCACCCGGTCGCCATCTCGTCCAGCGCGCGCTTGCCCTCGTCGAGGACCTCGGCCGTCGGCCGCCCCAGCTTGGCCGCCACCTTCTCGAGGACGTCGTGGAAGCGGGCGGAGGCTGCGACCTCCTCGCGCACCAGGCGCGGGATCTTGTACTGCGGCCCCAGCAGGTGGGTGACCTCCCGCTCGACCGCGAGGGTTGCTTGGCGCAGGACGAACGCGGGGAACGCGTCGGGTTCGCCGGTGTGGGTACCGACCTGGGCGGCGAACCGGTCCCGCACCTGCGAGACGGTCGCCCCGGCGCCGAGGACGACCCGGCAGCGCTCCGGTTCCCGGCGGGCGAGCCACGCCTGCGCGAGGAGCCGGGGACGATGCGGGTCGCCGAGCAGGACCAGCTCGCGCCACGGCACCCCGCGCCGGCGACCACCGGGCGTCGTCCACACCGCTCCGACCGGCACGAGCAGCGGATCGTCTTCCCTGGCGAGGTGCCGCGCGAGCTCCTTCGCGGCCTCCCCCGCCCGACCCGGATCCGCGAGGTGGACGACGTCCACGGCCGCCTCGGCCGGACGGCTGGCCGCCAACCAGGCGTCGAACACCCGCTGCTCGACCCGGCTCATCCGCTCGACGAGCAGGACGACCGGTCGAGCGCCCGTCTCCGGCCAGGGCGTCGCGCCAGGGTCGGCGCCGGCAGGAACGGCACGCGCAGCGTGCTCGCCGTCGGACAGCGCCTGACCCGATCCTCGCGGCGGCTCCATCGATGTCCCCTGCCTCCTCGGTGAGACCAATGCGGTCCGGCTCCCCTCGTGGCCGCCCGCTTCTCCAGCACGGCGACCAGGATGGCAACGTGCTACCCGACGCTGGCCCCTCGCCGGGACATTCAGTAAGCTACTTTATCTGAATCGACTATCCAAGCACGCCCGTGGACGGTGTGCCGCGCCGCCTGGACCTTCGAGTCGGCCGGGTGGGCGGATGAGGAGGATCGGTGGCAGGTCTGGACAGGCTGGCCGACCGCGAGCTGGCCGGCATGGAAGCGATCTTCGTCAAGGGTGACGCCGAGATCAGGACGCGGTCGACGGTCATGGCGATGTTCCCACTCGGCCACCCGCCCGAGTTCGACGCGGTCGTCGCGGCCTTCGACCGGGCATCTCGCATCGTGCGGCGGCTCCGCCAGCGGGTGGTGGCTCCGGTCGTGCCCGTCAGCCGCCCGTACTGGATCGTGGACCCCGACTTCGACGTCCGCTATCACGTCCGGCACCTGCGCATTCCCGGCGGCGGCGACCGGCGCGCCCTCCTGGACTTCGCGCAGTCGCTCGGTCAGGTACCCGTCGACCCGGCCCGTCCGCTGTGGGAGGCGACCCTCGTCGACGGCCTCGACGACGGGACAGCCGCGGTGCTGCTGAAGTTCCACCACGCGATCACCGACGGCCAGGGCGGCACCCAGCTACTCAAGACGCTCTTCACCGACCACCCCGAGGCCGTGCCGGAAGAGATGCCGCCGGCACCCGCCGTCGAGGATGTCACGCCCCTGGAGATCACCCGGCAGCGGCTCGGCCACCTGCCCCTTGCGCTCGTCGGCACCGGTGCCGGCGCCGTCCGTGGCGCCGTCTCGACAGCCGTCCGCGGCCTGCGGTCGCCGCGGGCCACGGTCTCCGGTGTCGTGGAGTACGCGCAGTCCCTGCGCCGCACGCTGGCGCCGGGCCCCGAGCCGTCGCCCGCCCTGCGCAGGCGGGGCGTCAAGCGGCACTACCTGACGCTGCAGCTGCCGTTCGACGACATACGCCGCGCCGCAAAGGCGGTGGGCGGTTCGGTGAACGACGTGTACATCGCGGCGCTGCTCGGCGGCCTCGCCCGCTACCACCAGCGGCTGGGCGTGCCGGTCGGGGACATCCCGTTCGCGATGCCGGTGAGTGTGCGCCGCCCGGAGGACCCGCTCGACGTCAACCGCTTCGCCGGGATCCGGATCGCCGGGCCCGCCGGCGTTGCCGACGTCGCCGAGCGCGCACGCCTGACCGGGCTGCGGGTCCGGGCCGCCCGTGAGGAGCGCGCCATCGAGGCGCTGTCGGCGGTCGCGCCGGTCGCGAGCCTGCTGCCGATGTGGGTCACCGAGGCGCTGCTGGGTGGCCAGCAGAGCGCGACCGACGTGCAGGCGAGCAACATCCCCGGCTGGCCGGAGCCCGTCTATCTCGCCGGCGCGCAGATGACCGGCAGCTTCAGCTTCGCCCCGCTCGCCGGCACCGCCATGATGATCGTCATGACGTCCTACGCGGGGAGCTGCTGCATGGGGGTCAACGTCGACGCGGACGCGGTCACCGAGCCGGAGCTGCTCGAGGAGTCGCTGCGCCAGGCAGTGCTGGAGGTCGTCGACGTTGGCCGGGAAAGGACCCGGGAAAGGACGCAGTCATGACCGCAGCCAAGCCGACGAACCGAAGGCGCCCAGCGCCGCGGGCGGCCCCGGTGCGCTCCACCGCGCGCACCGTAGACGCCGGCGAGCGCGACGGCTCCCCCACCGCGCCGGCCCCGGCCGTCCCGGAGCGGCCGGACACCAGGGCCTCGCTGCTGCGCGCGATCTCACCAGGCACGGTCGAGGACATCCTGCGCGCCCCGGCGTCGCCGCAGGTCGGGGTGTTCCTCGACTTCGACGGCACCCTCATGGCCGGCTACTCCGCCGCCGTGTTCGGCAAGGACCGGCTGCGCAAGCGCGAGGTCGGCGTCGGCGAGGTCCTCAAGCTCGCCCGCCTCTACCTGCAGGCGGCCGCGGGCCGGGCGGACTTCGCCGCGGCGATGGCCCTGACCGCGGCAGCGTGGCGGGGACGCACCGACGAGGAGATGCACGAGCTCGGCCAGCACCTCTACGACACCGCGATCTCCAAGCTCGTCTTCCCCGAGATGCGCGCGCTCGTCCGCGCGCATCAGCGCCAGGGCCACACGGTGGTCCTCAACTCCTCCGCGACCGAGTACCAGGTGGGTCCGGTCGCCGGGGCGCTCGGGATCGACCACGTCCTGTGCTCGCGGCTCGAGGTCGTCGACGGCCGGCTCACCGGTGGGCTCGACGGCCCGCTGCCGTGGGGCCCCGGCAAGGTCGATGCCGTCCAGCGGTTCGCTGCGCAGCACGGCATCGACCTGCGCAGGAGCTACGCCTACGCCGACGGCGACGAGGACGCTGCCCTGCTGCACCTCGTCGGCAACCCGCGGGCGGTCAACCCGGCCAGCGGCCTTGCCAAGGTCGCGCAGCGCCGCGGATGGCCCGTGCTGCGGTTCACCAGCCGCGGCGGCGGGCGCTCGCTCGGCAGGCTGCTGCGCAACGTCGCCGGAGTGGCGGCCATCGTGCCAGCGGCGGCCGCCGGCGCCGTCGTCGGCCTGATCAACGGCGACAAGCGGGCCGGGGTGGACGTGGGTTTCCCAGCATGGGTCGACCTGCTGCTGGGGATCAACAGCGTCAAGGTTCGCGTCGTCGGCGTCGAGAATGCGTGGTCGCACCGCCCGGCGGTGTTCATCTTCAACCACGTCAACAACTTCGACCCGTTCATCGCGTCGAAGGTGCTGCGCGGCGGGGTCAGCGGCGTCGGGAAGAAGGAGCTGCAGCGCTCACCGCTGGCCGCCTTCCTCTCGTGGGCGATGGACGCCGCGCTGATCGACCGTTCCGACACCGCGAGCGCCATCGAGGCCCTCCGGCCGGTGACCGAGCGGCTGGCCAACGGCATCTCCGTGTCCATGTCGCCCGAGGGCACCCGGTCGGAGTCCGGCGAGATCGGGTCGTTCAAGAAGGGCGCGTTCCGGATGGCCATGGCGGCCGGCGTGCCCGTCGTCCCGGTCGTGCTGCGCAACGCCGACGTGCTCGGCTCGCGCGACTCCGCCACGCTGCGCCCCGGAACGGTCGACGTCGCCGTGCTGCCGCCGGTGCCCACCGCCGACTGGACGCTGGACGAGCTGTCCCGGCGGATCGACGAGGTGCGCGAGATGTTCCTGGCCACACTGGCGGACTGGCCCGCCGGCGGCACGGTCCTGTAGAGCCGACCGCGACACCACATCCCCGACCTGAGGAGACTCCGTGCCCGACCCCATCCTGCCCGGTGCCGAGCCCTACAGCGCCTCCGGCGGCCCCTCCGGCGTGCTCGTCCTGCACGGCTTCACCGGCACCCCGCAGTCGATGCGGCCGCTTGCCGAGGCGTTCGCCGCCGCCGGCTTCACCGTGGAGCTGCCGCTGCTCCCTGGCCACGGCACCTCCCCGGAGGACCTGGCGGAGACCGGGTGGCCGGACTGGGCCCGCGCCGCCGAGGAGGCGTTGGCGAAGCTGCAGGGCCGCTGCGAGAAGATCGTCGTCGCGGGCCTGTCCGTTGGTGCCGCCCTCGCGCTGCACCTCGCGATGCACAACCGCGGCCTGGCCGGCCTCGTGCTGGTCAACCCGGGCGTCGGCCGGATTCCCGATGAGCAGGTCGCGCAGCTGCGCGGGGCGCTGGACGCCGGCGTGCAGTTCATCCCCTCCATCGGGGGCGACATCGCCGATCCGGACGCGAAGGAGCTCGCGTACGACCGGGTGCCGATCGCCGCCGCGCTCTCGCTCGCCGAGCCGGTCGACCAGCTGCGGGCGCAGCTTGCCGAGGTGCGGTGCCCTGTGCTGCTGCTGGCCAGCGCCGAGGACCACGTCGTCCCAGCCGAGGCGGCCGACACCGTCGCCGCGGGCGTGTCCGGACCAGTCGAGCGCGTGCCGCTCGCGCGCAGCTACCACGTCGCCACGCTGGACTACGACCGCACCGAGCTCGAGGAGCGGGCCGTCGCGTTCGCCCGCCGGGTGGTTGCGGCCGACGAGGTGCCGGCCGGGTGAGCAGCGCACGACGGCGGGCGACGGCGCCGCGCCGGTTCCTGGCCCGCAGCCTGCTCTCTGCGGCCGCCACCGCGGTCGCGTTGCGCCCGCTGAGCAGGACGAACGTCGTCGGCGCCCCCCTGTCCTACCTCCTGGGGTGGCCGACGTCGGAGCTGCCGCTGCACTCCCTCGCCGCGCAGGTGGTCGGCACCGGGATCGCCGCGCGGCGCGGCGCCGTCCGCGGGCCCGCCGGATGGGCCGGCCTGGCGATCCGGCTCGTCTCGTGGCTCGGCCTTGTCATGCTGTACCGCCGCGCGCTGCGCGCGCCCGGGGTCTTCGAGCGGGCCCTCGTCGAAGGACTCGGCTCGGACTACCGCGACCACGTGGTCCAGCCACGACGCACGGACGACGCCAGGGTCGCCCGGCGACCGGGGGTCGTGCGGATGGCGCGGGTGTGGCGCCGCTACGTCCACGACGGCGACATCAGCTACGGCGACGCCGGCAAGCGCAACCTGCTGGACATCTGGCGCCGGCCGGACGTCGGCCCTGGCGACCGCGCGCCGGTGCTGCTGCAGATCCCCGGTGGCGCCTGGGTGATCGGCAACAAGCGGGGTCAGGCGTACCCGCTGATGAGCCACCTGGTGCAGCGCGGCTGGATCTGCGTCGCGATCAACACCCGGCTCAGCCCGCGCTCGACGTGGCCCGACCACATCGTCGACGTCAAGAAGGCGATCGGCTGGATCAGGGCGCACATCGCCGACCACGGCGGGGACCCGGGGTTCATCGCGGTGACCGGCGGGTCCGCTGGCGGGCACCTCGCGGCGCTCGCCGCGCTCACCGCGAACGACCCCGTGCTGCAGCCGGGGTTCGAGGACGTGGACACCACCGTGCAGGCGGCGGTGCCCTACTACGGCGTCTACGACTGGAGCGACCGCGTCGAGACCGGCGGGAAGACGTTCCTGCCGCACGTGCAGCGCAACATCATCAAAGCGCAGTGGGGCGACGACCCGACGCCCTTCCGGCAGGGCTCGCCGATCGAGCGGGTGCACCCGGAGGCGCCGCCGTTCTTCGTCATCTACGGCGCCAACGACAGCTTCGGCCCCGGCGTGGCGCAGCCTCGGGCCTTCCTCCCGCGGCTCCGCGCGGTGTCCAAGCAGCCGGTGGCGTCGGTGGAGGTGCCTGGCGCCCAGCACACCTTCGACATCTGGAGCTCCCCCCGCTCGGCGGCGGCCGCGGACGCCGTCGGCCGGTTCCTTGGGTTCTGCTACGGCGAGCACCTCGCGGAGCGCACGCCGCGGGAGGCCAAGGTTTGGTGATGACCCGCGCGTCGGCGACCGGGTGCTGGACGTCGAACTTCACCGGTCCACCGGCACCCACCCGGCGCCCGCGGCGGAGCGGTGTGCTGCCTGGATGACGGCGATCGTCAGCAGCCCGTCGGTGAACGTGGGGACGGCGGGCACGGGCCGCCCGTCGAAGGCCGGCAGCCAGTCCTCGAGCATCAGGGCCATCGTGCGGATCGCCTCGCCAGCCAGCCCGCCAGGCAGCGACTCGTCACCTGGGGGCCGCCGGGTGCTGGCCGGCAGCGGGGCGAGGCCCTCGTCCGCCGGCGTCCCGGCCCGGAACGTCGCTCCCCGGACCCCGCCCTCGCCGGTGATCGTGCCGTCGCTGCCGAACAGCTCCATCGAGAAGTGGTCGGTGTGGGCGCCCATCACCGAGACGCTCAGCACCGCCGTCGCGCCCGACTCCATGCGCATGATCAACGCTGCGGTGTCGTCCGCGGTGACCTGCAGCTCCTCGCCGTCCGGCAGCCTGCGCACCGGGACGGTGCTGCGCACCTCCGCGCACACCTGCACGGGAGGACCGAGGAGCTGGCAGACGAAGTCGAGGTCGTGCACGAGCATGCCGGCCAGGTACCCGCCGCCCTGTGCCCGGTCGTACATCCACCGCGCCTGGGGGGCATGGCTCGGGTGCCAGTAGGACGCGCTGCGGCTCACCCTTGCGAAGTACGGCGTGCCAAGGTAACCGCCGCGGACCTGGTCCCACACCGCGAGGCGGTCCGCGTTCCAGCGGTTCTCGAAGCAGCACGCCGTCGGCCGTCCGGCCGCCTTGGCCGCCTGCACCAGATCCTCGGCCTGCCTCGTGTCCGCGGCCAGCGGCTTCTCGCAGAGCACCGCCTTGCCCTCGTCGAGCGCGGCGACCGAGATCTCGTGGTGCAGGGACGTGGGCGTGGCGACGGAGACGAGGTCGAGGTCGTCGCGCCGCACGAAGGACTGCCACTGCGTCGACGTGTCCTCGATGCCCAGCTTCCCGGCCACCCGCTCGAGCCGTTCCGGGGTGCGGGCGCACAGTGCCACGAGCTCGTAGCCCGGAACGGTCCGGAACGCCGGCGCCTGCACGTGCGCTCCCCAGCCGACGCCGATGATCCCGACCCGGACCGCCATCCGCCAGCCTCCTCGACGCTCAGCAAAAGGTTATATCTTCTGACTCAAGGTAGTAGCGGTGTCCGAGGCGGTCAACGAGCTCCGCTCGACCCGTCCGTCCCGGCGGCGACGTCGATGTCGATCGTCGCCGACTGGGTGGCGATCACCACGATCTGCTGTGCGTGCGCCCACCGCACGTCCGGATCGACCACGGTCATGACGTAGCGGCCGGTCGCCGGCAGCGGGATCGCGTAGCGTCCGCCCTCGTCGGTGTGCACGGCCGCCACCGCCTGCCCGCTGGACGTGGTCAGCGACACCAGGGCCCGGCCGAGCGGTGCCGACGCAGAACGCACCGTCCCGCACAGCGACAGCCGGTCGGCGAGCCGGATGCGCCGCTGCGTGGCTGCGTGGTCGAACTCGACGATCTCCGACCGCGGGGTCCAGCCGTCGGCCGACGACACGACGACGTAGCGCCCCGATCCTGGCAGGACGAGCGAGTAGGCCCCGTCGTGGTCGCAGCGGCTCCAGTCGACCGGCTCGCCGTCGGGGCGCAGCACGGTGACGACCGCGCCTGCGATCGGCCGCTCGTCGTCGCTCGCAACGACACCGCTGACGACGAGTTCCGCCTCGTCCCCGCGGATCCTGGCGCTCCCCGGGGTGGGTTCGGCCGGCTTCTCCGGACGGCGCGGTAGGGCGAGAGCCAGGACCAGCGCGGCGAGCGAGGCGCCGGCGGCGAGCCAGAAGATGTGCAGGAAGGCGTCCAGGGACGGCAAGGCGAGCCCGCCGACCACGACGGTCGTCGAGGCGAGCACCACGCCGACGGTGGCGCTTGAGACGGAGGTGCCGATCGCGCGCAGCAGCGTGTTGAGGCCGTTGGCCGAGGCGGTCTCGGTGATCGGCACGGCCCCCATGATCAGGATCGGCATCGCGGCGTAGCCGATGGACGTGCCGATCGCGACGATCGTGGTGCCGACCACGATCTGCCAGATCGTGTGCGTGAGGAAGATCCGGCCGACGTAGCCGGCAGCCATGATCAGCACTCCGCCCGCGAGCGCGGTCCGCGCCCCGGACCGCCGCGTGATCGCCGCGGACACCGGCGCCATCGCCACCATGGAGAGCCCGGCCGGCAGCATGCACAGTCCGGCCAGGGCGGCGCTGGCCCCGAACCCGTGGCCGCTCGCCGCCGGCAGCTGCAGCTGCTGGGTCGTGGTGAGCATGTTCGCGTACATGGCGAAGCCGACGAACAGGGACGCCAGGTTGGTGAGCAGCACCGGCCTGCTCGTCGAGGTCCGGATGTCGACCAGCGGCTGGCCCACCCGTAGCTCGAACGGCACCCATGCGGCCAGCACCACGACAGCGATGAGCAGGAGCAGCAGGACCCGCTCGCTGGTCCAGCCCCAGTGGCCGCCCTTGGTGATCGCCAGCAGCAGGCACGTCAGCGCGGCGGAGAGCAGGGCCGCGCCCGCGTAGTCGAACCGGCCGCGGGTCCGTATCGGCGACTCCGGCACCACCAGCAGGACGACGACCAGGATGGCGGCGCCGGTGCCAGCGGACGTCCAGAAGATCGCGTGCCAGTCCAGGTGGTCGTAGATCACCCCTGCCAGCGGCGGGCCGATCGCCGCGCCGATGCCGAGCGTGGCGCTCATCAGGGCGACCGCGCCCGCGACCCGCTCCCTTGGCAGCTCGTCGCGCAGGATGCTGATGCCGACGGGGATGAGCGCCAGCCCGAAGCCCTGCAGCGCCCGGCCAGTGACGACCAGTGCGAGGTCCGGGGCGAGCCCCCCGACGACCGAGCCCGCGACCATGACGCCGATGCAGAGCACCATCATCCGGCGCTTGCCGAACATGTCCGCCAGGCGCGACACGATCGGCGTCGCGACGGCGCCCGTCAGCAGCGTCGCGGTCACCAGCCAGGACGCGTTGTCCACCGTCGTGCCGAGGATGCGCGGGAAATCGGGCAGCAGTGGCACGACCAGGGTCTGCTGCACGGCGACGACGGTCCCGCTCGTGCAGAGCGTCGCGACCACGGTCGCCGTTGCCCTCGCGCGGGGCCGCGAAGTGGTGGTCACGGCCACAGGCGCTGTCCTCAGAGGAGTTGGATGAGGTAGATGTTCGCGAGCGCAGCGCCCGCGGAGAGGCGCCGGTCGGGGGAGGTGGCGGAGGTGCCGGTGGAGCAGCACAGCGGACCCCTCGCCGGGGTGCGGGTCCTCGAGCTGGCCGGGCTGGGGTCGCCCACCCAGGTGCCAGGGCCCCAGAGCGACGTGGACGACCCGGAGGCCGTGCTCGCCGAATGGCGCGATGACCGCGCTCAGCTTGGCGGGCCCATCGGGAACTTGAGCAGCGAGCCGGCGTCGACGCGGATCTGCTGGCCGGTGACGTAGCGGGCCTCGTCGGAGGCGAGGAACAGGACCGTGTTGGAGATGTCCACGGGCTCGACATACGGGATCGGCATGGCCTGGAACATCGTGAAGGCCGGCTCGACGTCCTCCCGGGTGGGGTGCTCGAGGTCGGGCCGGAACATGGCGTAGAGGCCCTCGTTGTGCAGCAGGTGGGTGTTGCAGTTCGTCGGGTGAACGGCGTTGACCCGGATGAACCGGGGCGCCAGCTGCAGGGCCAGCTGCTCGGTGTACTCGACCAGGATGCGCTTGGCCCACCCGTAGCCCGCGCTGCCGGGCCCCATCATCGGGTTGTCGGTGGTGTTCGGCATCATCGCCGCGGTCGAGCCGGTGATCACGATCGAGCCGTACTCGGGCAGGTGCGGCAGCGCCACCGCGACGGTGTTCATCACCCCGATGAGGTCGACGTCGGTGGCGTCGACGAAGTCCATCGGGTCCGGATCGCCCATCGCCATCGGCAGGATCCCGGCGTTGGCCACGACCACGTCGAGCCGGCCCAGCTCGGCGAGCCCCGCCGCCACCGAATCGCGCAGCTCGGAGCGCTCGCGGACGTCCGCCTTGCGGGCCACGGCGCGCCGGCCGTGCTTCTCGACCAGCCGCGCAGTCTCGGCGAGGTCCTCCTCGGTGGCCAGCGGGTAGGGGTTGGACTCGATCTGCGCGCAGATGTCGAGCGCGATGATGTCGGCGCCCTCCTGCGCGAGCCGCACGGCGTGGCTGCGGCCCTGTCCCCGCGCCGCGCCGGTGATCAGCGCGACCTTGCCCTCCATACGTCCCGGCACGTTCGTCCTCCTGGTCGATCAGCCCGTGTAGCCGACGGTCTTGCTCTGCAGGTGCTGCTCGAAGCCCTCGAGCCCACCCTGGCGGCCCTGCCCGCTCTGCTTGTAGCCCCCGTACGGGCCGTCGGCGCCGTAGAACATGCCGCCGTTGACGTTGATGCTCCCGGTCCGGATCCGCCGCGCCACGCTCATCGCACGGTCGGCGTCGGCGGAGAACACCGCGCCGGACAGGCCGTACGGGCTGTCGTTGGCGATCCGGACGGCCGCGCCGTCACCGGCCTCGTCGTCGAAGGGGATCGCCGCCAGCACGGGACCGAAGATCTCCTCGCGGGCCACGGTCATCGCGTTGTCGACCTCGGCCAGCAGCGTGGGCTCGACGAAATACCCGCGGGGCAGGTGCGCCGGCCGGCCGCCACCGACGACCACCCGTGCGCCCTCGACCCGGCCCTTCTCGACGTAGCCGAGCACCCGATCGCGCTGGCGGGCGTTGATCTGCGGACCGGACAGCACCTGGGGATCGGTCGGGTCACCGTACGGGATCTGCCCGAACACGGCGGCGAGCAACTCGACGGCCTCGGCGTAGCGCGAGCGCGGCAGCAGGATCCGGGTGGTCAGCGCGCAGCCCTGCCCCGCGTGCATGCACGCCGCCATCCCCGCCTGCGGGAGCGCGGCCTGCAGGTCCGCGTCGTCCAGCACGATCATGGCGGACTTGCCGCCCAGCTCCAGCAGCGTCCGGGCCATCCGCGGAGCGCACAGCTCGGCGATGCGCCGCCCGACCGCCGTGGAGCCGGTGAACGACACCATGTCAACCCGCGGGTCGGTCACCAGCAGCTCCGCCACCGCGTTGTTCGACGTCGGCACGACGTTCAGCACGCCCGGCGGGATGTCGGTGCGCTCGGCCACGATCCGGCCGATGCGGGTGGCGTTCCACGGGGTGTCCGGTGCCGGCTTGAGCACCACCGTGTTCCCGGTCGCCAGCGCCGGGCCCAGCTTGTTGATCGTCACCTCGAACGGGAAGTTCCAGGGCACGATGGCGGCGACGACCCCGACCGGTTCCTTCCACACCGCGCGGTGGCTGGGTCCCAGCAGGCTCGTGTCCGGCAGCTCGCGCTCCCATCCGAAGCTGTCGATCAGCTCCATCGGCTGGCGCAGCCCGTCAGCCAAGGGCCACTCCAGCTGCGCGATGTAGGTCACGGCGACCGGCGCGCCCGCCTCCGCGACCAGCTCGGCCCGCAGCGCCTCCTTCTCCTGCTCCAGCGCGTCCTGCAGCTGCGCGAGGCATCGCTTGCGCAGCTCCCGGTCGGTCGACCAGCCGGTCTCGTCGAACGCCCGCCGGGCCGCGGCGATCGCCCGGTCCATGTCCTCGGCGCCGGCGTCCGCGGCCTGGCCAAGCACCTCCTCGGTGGCCGGGTTCACGTTGTCGTACCGTGCCCCGGAGGCTGCCTCACCCAGCTCCCCGTCGATCAGGAGCCGGATCTCGCCTTGGACCGTTCCCGCTGTGGTCGGCGCCGTCATCGCTCCTCCGGCATCCTCGTCAGTCTCCCAAGGCGACGTTACTGCGGGCGGGCTCATGTGGATAGATGATTCAGCTCCTCTTGCTCGTAGGCCGACAATCTGACAGCGTGTACACGACGGGCTGGGGCACGTCCTCGACGTGCTGGGCGACGACGCGCCGGTCGTCGGAGCCGACGAGGCGCCTGTGCGGTAGCTCGATCGGGTAACATGTCGAACGGATAAGTCGATGTCGGCACCGCAGGCGGCTTCCGTTCCGAACTGAGGTGAGCATGGCGGCTGGGTCGAGCCCGTCGAGCGGTTCGACGGAAGGCAACGGTTCCGTTACAGCCTCCGCGATCGTCGGGCGTCAAGTCCGGGTACCCAAGATGGCCGAGCTGGTGGCAGGGCACCTCCGGCGGCAGATCGTCCGCGGGGAACTGGCCGAGGGTGGGGCGCTGCCCTCCGAGGCCGCGCTCATGAAGCAGTTCCAGGTATCGCGGCCGACGCTGCGCGAGGCATTTCGCGTGCTGGAGTCCGAGTCACTGATCGTCGTCCGGCGGGGCGCGCACGGCGGGGCCCGGGTGCAGCTGCCAAGGGCGGAGGTCGCGGCGCGCTACGCCGGACTGATCCTGGAGCATCGCGGCACCACCGTCGAGGACGTCTACGAGGCCCGGATCGTCATCGAGCCGCCCGCGGTCGGCCTGCTGGCCCGCCGCCGCACGGACGCGGACGTCCGAACGCTGCGCGCGGCTCTCGCCGAGCACGACGCCGTCGCCGACGACCCGCACCAGTCGATGGTCGCGCACACCGCCTTCCACATCCTGCTGGTCGAGCTCACCCGCAACCAGACCCTGTGCGTGCTGATGAGCATCATCGAGGAGATCCTGCGTTCCACCGTGTGGCCCCGGGTCGAGGCAGATCCCCAGTCCACCACCCGCATCCGAGCGAGCCGGACGGGTCTGCGGACACACCACCGCGTGGTCGACCTGATCGAGGCGAAGGACGACGCCGCGGCCGAGAAGCTCTGGCGCCGGCACCTCACCGAGGCGAAGAACTACCTGCTCCAGGGCGAGGCGCGGGTCGTCCTCGACATGCTCGGCTGAGGGTCGGAACTAGGCCGGCCGCTCTACTAGGCCGGTACGGGCGCCTGCGCCTCGGCGGGGTTGCGGACCGGCATGCCCATCAGACGCCGGGCGTTGTCTCCCATGAAGTCGCGCGTGCGTTTCTCGTCCATGCCCTCGGCGTACCTGTAGTAGCCGCGGGGCTCGGTGAGGCCCTCGGGGTGCGGGTAGTCCGAGCCGAACAGGACCTTGTCCCATCCGACGGTCGCGACCACGTCGGCCACGGAGCCCTCCCAGAACGGGCTGACCCAGACGTTGCGGCGGAAGACGTCGAGCGGGTGCTCCTCGAACGCCTGCGGCATCTTCGCGTAGACGCCATCGAACTCGTCGAACAGCGGCTTGATCCAGGAACTGCCGTTCTCGACGCTGGCGATGCGCAGCGCCGGAAACCGGGTCAGTGTGCCGTGGCAGATCAGGCTGGCCAGCATGTCGGAGATTTCGCGGTGGCCAAGCACGAGCCACCGGAAGGCGCTCATCTCCATGAAGTTGTTGGTCTGCGGTGGCTCCCACCGGCTGATGTACTCATCGAGCGGCGGCTGGCTGGCGTGCAGCACGACCGGGATGCCGGCCTGCTGCACGTCCGACCAGAACGGGTCGAACTCCGGCAGCGCGGGCGAGCGCCAGCCGCGCCACCCCTTCACCGGCGCCGGCTTGATCAGTACTACCCTTGCGCCGTTGTCGAGGACGTACTCGAGCTCGCGGCGGGCGTCGTCGACCAGCGCGCAGCAGATCACCGGCGTCATGAACAGGCGGTCCTGGTAGGTGTAGCCCCAGGTCTCGAGCATCCACCGGTTCAGCGCGTGGATCATCGCAACGACGAGTTCGGGGTCCTCGGCCGCGGAGTGCTCGACCAGGTTGGCCAGCGTCGGGTAGACGAGCGCCTCGTCGACGCCCTGGGCGTCCAACATCGCGATCCGCGGAGCGGGCTCCCGGAATGCCGGCAGCGCCTCGATGGGCTCGCCGGTCAGCTCACGCAGCGACTTCCCCTCGGTGTTGCGGCCCGAGTAGAACTTCTCGTGCGCACCGGGCGCCGCGACCCGCTCGAACGTCGGGTTGGGGATGAACTCCGTGATCTTGTTCAGGATCGCGATCCGGGTCCTCCGGCCGACCTGGACGAACTGCACCGCGCGCCGGAACCGCTCCGGCAGGTGCCGGGTCAGCGCCTCCGGCGTCTCGTACATGTGCTGGTCGGCGTCGAAGATCGGCGCGTCGGTGAACTGCGTCACGGCACTACCCTCCCGCCGCCCTCATATGGCCGCGCACGAACCGTAGAGCGAGTTGACAAAAGTGTCAACCAGCCACGGCGCCACCCTCCGCAACGCCCACGACGACCCCGCACGAGCGCGTCCGTCGAGCGCGGCTGACTGGTTCGTCAGCACGGGGGCCGCCCGAACTCGTAGGATGGCGGCGCTGAACACGCGAGCACCCTGGGAGCGACGATCGAGGAGACGGCGACGGTGACTGCGGACCAGGCACCGATCCACGCAGCGGAACCCGCCGCGCAGGCGGGGCCGCAGGCCCAGCTCGGATGGCGGGCCGCGCGAACCCGGGGCGCGATCTTGCAGGCCTCCCGGAAGCTCTTCCTGGAACGGGGCTACGCAGGCACCCGGATCAACAACATCACCGACGTGTGCGGGATCTCGCGCGCGGGTTTCTACACCTACTTCAGGGACAAGCGGGAGGTCTTCAACGTCCTCGGCGAGACCACCTACCGGGAGGTGCTCGAGGTCGGCGGCCGCTGGGAGACGATGCCGCGACCGTGCTCGCGCCAGGACGTGCAGGAGTGGGTCCGCAGGTACTTCGCCTTCATGGACGAGCACGGGGCGTTCATCCTGTCAGCGCAGTCCGGACCAGCCGACGAGGACGTGCGGGTAGCCAGCAATCGGATGCAGATGCGGGTGTGCTGGCTGCTCGGGGTGCACCTGCGCAGCCGCCAGCGAACGCCGACCGACGCGCCAGAGGCGCTCGGCCTGGCAACGCAGGCGATGCTCGACCGCTCCTGGTACCACTGCCGCGCCCAGCAGCTGCCGGTCGACGGCGGCGACGTGATCCGCACCATAGCCACCCTCGTCATGAGCGCGCTCGAGGCCTGAGCCTGCGGTGGATCTCCCCGCTCAGCCCCGCTGGCTGGACAGCACCGTCACCGCGGACACCGCCGTCGGGCCACCGATGTTGTGGGCAAGGCCGATGCGGGCGCCATCGACCTGGTTGGCCGCCTCCCCGCGCAGCTGCTCGACGATCTCCACGCACTGCGCGACGCCCGTCGCGCCCGGCGGGTGCCCCTTGGCCTTGAGCCCCCCGCTGGGGTTCACCGGCCTGGCCCCGCCGACCGCAGTGACGCCATTCTCGATCAGCTTGTAGGCGCCGAACCGCTCGGTGAACCCGAGGTCCTCGTAGCTGATCAGCTCGACGCCGGTGAAGCAGTCGTGCACCTCGGCGACATCGATGTCGGCTGGTCCGATGCCCGCCATGGCGTACGCGGCCTTCGACGCCTTCACCGTTGGTGGGAAGGTGGTCATGTCGCGCTTGTGCTGGTGCATCACCCGGTCGAGTCCGAGCCCGACGCCACGCACCCACACGGGTCGGTCGGTGTAGCGGTCGACGACGTCCCCGGCGACGAGCAGCAGCGCAGCGGCGCCGTCACTTTGCGGCGTGCAGTCGTAGAGCCCGAACGGCTCAACCACCCTCGGCGCGTTCAGCGCCTGCTCGACGGTGATCTCGAACCGGAGGTGCGCCTTGGGGTTGGCGACGCCATGCCGGTGGTTCTTCACCGCGACCATCGCGAGGTGCTCGCGGGTGGCCGGCGACTCGTGCAGGTACCGGGCGACGTGCAGGGCGAAGTTCGCCGGAGCGATGAGCCCGAGGGGGTAGTCCCAGGCCATGTCCCTTGTCATCTGCGCCCATTCCCAGAACGTGGCGCGCGCCGAGGACTCGCGCACCTTGTCCGCGCCGACCACGAGCGCGACGTCGACCGCTCCCGAGCCAACGGCGTAGGTGGCGTTGCGCACCGCGTCGTTGCCGGTGGCGCACGCGTTCTCCACCCGGGTCACCGGGACGTCCAGCAGGCCGCAGGAGTCGGCGAGCACGCCTGATGGGAAGCCGTCGGTGGTGCTCAGCTCGCCGAACCACACGGCCTGGATGTCCGCCCGGTCCAGGCCCTTGTCCACGTGGCCGGCCATCTCGGACACGGCCATCGGCAGCAGGTCCTTGATGCCGAGCCCGAAATGCTCGCCGAAGGCCGTCATGCCCGCCCCGACCACCGCAACGCGCCTCATCGCAGTGCTCCTTCCGCCAGCGCCGCAAGCGCCGCCGGTGCCGTCTCGCCGGTCACGGGCGGGTCCGGCAGCAGGGCGTAGCCGTAGTCCGGGATGCCGGACCGGACCGCCACCCGCCGCAGCACGAGGCTGCCCCGGTTCCCGATGCCGGCCGTGCCGGCCGGCACACCGGTGACCTTCACGAGCGCGCGCACGTCGACCCCGTCGAGCTCGACGATCGCGAGTGAGTAGGGCGTCGGGAGGCCGGGGACCGGGACGTGGACCGTGGTCACCGTGTACACCTCGCCGCGGCGGGGCAGCGGCGTGAGCGACCAGCCGGCCTCCGAGCCGCACTGCAGGCACCGGTACCGCGGCGGGAAGGCGAGTGCGCCGCACGCGTCGCAGCGGCCGGCCTCCCACCGCAGTTTGGGCTCGAACGCGCGCTCGTACGCCGCCAGCGAGATCGCGATCTCCGGCCCGGGGTTCGCCGTCACCGCGGGCAGCGGCGTCGGGGAGCGCTCGTCGCGGCGGACAGCGGGCACCCCCGCGACGGTGACCGCGGTCGCCGACCCCTGCTCCACCGCCAGGACCAGCGCGGGTGAGCCGACCTCGGCGAGTGCGGCGATGGCGAACACCGTCGCGCTCGCGCCGGTAGTCGGCAGGATCGGCGCGCGCCCGGCGCACAACGCCGCGGCCTGCCTGGCCGGCAGCCCGGCGACCACCGCCGGCTTCGCGGGCAGGCCCAGCCGCTCGACGGCCACGCCAAGGCCGCGTTCGCGCTGCAGCCGCGGGTCGTCGTAGTCGCGCACGATCCCGTCCGCGGCGCGCACCCGCACCGGCATGCTCCGCACGACCCGGCCCGCGGGCGCGACCTCGGGCCCGGCGTGGCCGGTCGGGTCACCGAGCAGGACCGCCCCGGCGCCGGCTGGCGCGAGATCGACGGCGACCACGAGCGTGCCCGGCCCGGCGTCGACAACGGCGTCGAGCGCCGCGGGGGCGCCGCCCACCTGCTCGACGACGGGCACCCTGGCCTCGAGCCCGATCCCGGCCAGCAACGCCGCGCCATTGCCGCCCTCCAGCAGCGGGAGGTCCCTGGTGACGAAGACGACGCGGCGCACCGTGTCGGGCCCGGAGCGGTGGATGGCCGCGCGGGCCGCCGCGACGCCGAGGGTGACCGCGTCCTCGTCCGGGCCGGCGGACCGCGCACGCTCGGTGCCCCATGGGGGCAGGTAGGTGCCGACTGCGCCGATCGTCGTCATGCGTTCTACTCCCGTCACGACACGCGTGGACCGGCGAGGCCGGCCGGCGCCGTCCCAAAGGCGACGCGCAGGCCCGCGTCGGGCTCGCCGGCATCCAGCCGTCGCCGCTGCGAGCGGTGTGCCGCAACCGTAGGAGAACTTGACATTCTCGTCAAACAACGGTCTCATGACCCGGCAGCAGACCAGGAGGGTCGATGCATCCGTTCGCGCCGGCCGGGCCTGGGTCCGACGAGCTCACGTTTGCGGCCGACCCGGCGGCGTACGGCGCGGCGCTGCGTGACTACCTCAGGACCGAGCCCTCCCTCGACCGCTGGCGCGGCCGGCACTACGACAGCACCGAGGACCGCATCGCCGACCACGCGGTCCTGATGGGCGGGTTGCATCGGGCCGGCTGGAACCGCTACGGCTGGCCGGCGGACGCCGGCGGGCTTGGCGGCGACCCCCGGCACCGCGCCGTGCTCTACGACGAGCTCTCGGCCGCCGGGCTGCCGGTGCCCGAACCGCACCTGCTCCTCGAGACGCTGGGCCCGCCGCTGGTGCGCTTCGCACCGGAGCTGGCCGCGCGTTACCTGCCCGCGCTGCTGCGCGGCGAAGAGTGGTGGGGGCAGGGCTTCTCGGAGCCGGAGGCTGGCAGCGACCTCGCGTCGCTGCGCTGTCGCGCCCGCCGCGACGGCGACCACTACGTCCTTTCCGGCCAGAAGCTGTGGACCAGCCACGGCGCCACCGCTACCCGGCTGTTCTGCCTGGTCCGCACCGGGACCCCGGAGTCGCGCCACCGCGGCCTGTCGACGATCGTCGTCGACGTCGACGCGCCCGGCGTCTCGGTGCGCCCGGTCGCGCTGGCCAGCGGTCACAACGAGCTCGCCGAGGTCTTCTTCGACGACGTGGCCGTCCCCGCCGCCCGGCTCGTCGGCGACGCCGGCCAGGGGTGGGCCGTAGCGATGTACCTGATGCAGTTCGAGCGGGCGATGTACGCCTGGCAGAGCTCGGCGGTCGCGCTGCGGCGCCTGCGCGAGCTGCGCGACCAGTTGCGCGACCGCGTGCACGGCGGGCGGCGGCTGCCCGACGGAGCCGCGCGCCGGCTTGGCGAGATCTACGCCGATATCGTCGCGCTGCGCGCGCGCAGCGCCGGCACCGTGCGGCGGCTCGCGGCCGGCGCGGCCGTCGGCCCGGAGGCGAGCGTCGACAAGGTCCTGCTCGCGACCGTCGAGATCGGTCTGCACGATCTCGCGCGGGACCTGCTCGGCGCCGAGTTCGTGCTCGGCACCGCGCCGCAGGCCGCGCAATGGCGCGCGGACTGGTGGTTCAGCCGCTCCGCGACGATCCTCGGCGGCTCGGCCGAGGTGCAGCGCACCATCCTCGCCGACCACGTGCTTGGGCTGCCCAAGGAGTCGAAGGCATGACGCGCACCGCTGCCACCCACCTGGACGCGGCGACGACCACGTTGCTGGCCGGGTCGCTGCGCGCGCTGTTCGCCGCGAACGCCGGCCCGGACGCAGTCGCCACCGGGCTGGCCGAGCTCGGCTGGGACGAGGTGCTCGCCGGCGACCCGGCCGCCGCGACCACGCTGCTGTTCACCGAGCACGGGCGCGCGCTCGCGACCTCGCGCGCGCTCGACGGCGTCGTGCTCGCCGAGCTCGCGCCCTGGCTGCCGGCGGCGTCGGGCCCGCGCGCCGTCCTGCACCCCCATCCGGCCGACGGCGACGACCTGCGCACGCCAGCCGGGCCACTGCGCGGCCTGCTGCTCGGCGCGCTCGACGGGGTCGCCGAGGTGGTCGTCCCGACCGGCCCCGCGGACGCGGCCAGGCTGCTCGTCGTGCCGGCGGCCCAGGTCGCGGGCTCGGCCGCACCCGCCGGCGGCTTCGACCCCCGCTCCGGCTGGCTGGCCGTGTCCGGCGCAGCGGCCGCGCCGGCGACCACATCGGTTGCGGCCGCGTCCGCCTGGACCCGCGGGCTGGCCGCGGGCCGCCGCGCACTGGCCGCCGAGCTGCTCGGGGTCTGCGAGGCGGCGCTCGCGCTCGCGGCGGCGCATACCTCAGGCCGTGTCCAGTACGGCCGCCCGATCGCGTCGTTCCAGGCGGTGCGCCACCGGCTGGCCGAGGCCCACGTTGCCGTCGAGGCGACCCGGTCGACGCTCGACGCGGCGTGGGCCGCGGCCGGCGCACCGGACGGCGGGGCCTGGGCGGCCCGAGTCGCCAAGCACCGCGCCGGCAGCGCCCAGGCCGAGGTGATGCGCCACTGCGTCCAGGTCCTCGGGGCGATGGGGCTGTCGCTGGAGGGCGACCTGCACCGCTACGTCACGCGTGCGGCCGCCCTCGACGCGCTGCTCGGCGGGCACCTGTGGCTGGCCGAGACGACCGGAACCGCGCTGCTGGACGGCGCTGCGGTTGACCCGGTCGTCGAGATCTGAGAGCGAGCACGAGGATGCCGCCAGAGTCATCGAACGCCATCGACGCCTTCGTCGCCGAGGTCCGGGAGTTCCTTGGCGCGTCCGCGACCCGCCGCACCGACCACGGCGCCGAGATCGAGTGGGGCCGCGGCGAGGACCGCATCACCTACTTCAGCGAGGACCCGCCAGAGGTCGATGCCGCCAAGGCGGCCGCGGCGCAGGCCTGGCAGCGCACCCGCTACGAGGGCGGCTTCGGCTGGATCACCGGCCCACCCGAGTACGGCGGGCGCGGCCTGTCCAGCGTGCACGATCTCGTCTACGACGGGATCGAGGCCGAGTACGACGTGCCCGACACCGGCGTGCTCTCCCTCATCGGCCTCGGCATGATCGGGCCGACGATCCTCGCCCACGGCCGCCAGCAGGTGAAGGACCGCTACCTGCGCGCGATGTACCGCGGGGACGTCATCGCCTGCCAGCTGTTCAGCGAGCCGGCCGCCGGGTCCGATCTGGCGAGCCTGGAGACGAGGGCCGTCCGCGACAGGGACGCCTGGGTCCTGTCCGGGCAGAAGGTGTGGACCTCCGTCGCCCACCACGCCCAGATCGGGCTGGCGCTGTGCCGCACGAACCCGGACGCGCCCAAGCACAAGGGCATCACCGCGTTCCTCGTGGACATGTCCGCGCCCGGAGTGGACGTCCGCCCGCTGCGCCAGATGAGCGGGGGCGCTGAGTTCAACGAGGTCTTCCTCACCGACGTCCGGGTGGCCGACGACCATCGCCTCGGCGAGGTCGACGGGGGCTGGCGGGTCGCGCTCACCACGCTGATGAACGAGCGGGCCAGCGTCGGCGGCGAGGGTGCGGGGCCGGCGGCCAGGGCGGTGTCGCTGCCGTTCCTCGCCGCGCTGCTGCGCGCCAACGGCCGCCTCGACGACCCGGCGGCGCGGCGGCGGCTCGCGGAGCTGCACGCCGACCAGGCCGCCACCGAGTACCTCAACCGCCAGGCGGTGCGGCGGCTGCGGGCTGGCGGGCAGCCGGGGCCGGAGGCCTCGGTCTCGAAGCTCATGTACGCGCAGAACCTCACCCGTGGCGCGCATTTCGCCGCCGAGATCGTGGGCCCGCGCCTGATCGCGGACACCGGCGAGTGGGGTACCTACGCGTGGAACGAGCTGCTGCTGTCCACCCCGGCCCTGCGGATCCTCGGCGGCACCGAGGAGATCATGAAGAACATCCTCGCCGAGCGCGTCCTCGGCCTGCCCAAGGAGCCAGGCATCGACACGACCTCGCCGTTCCGGGAGCTGCGTCGATCCGGCCAGCGTCGATCGGGCCAGCGTCGATCCGGGCATGGCCGCTCGGGGGTCACGGGATGAGCGGGACCACCTCCGAGGCCGAGCTCGACGAGCTGCGGGGCACCGTGCGGGACTTCCTAACGGCGAGGTCCGGCGAGCAGCAGGTGCGCCGCGTCATGGAGTCCGAGCGGGGCTACGACGAGGCGGTGTGGAGCCAGATGGCCGAGCAGCTCGGCCTGCAGGCGCTCGCCCTGCCGACCGAGCACGGCGGCGACGGCTACGGGCCGGTCGAGCTCGCCGTGGTGCTCGAGGAGATGGGACGGGCACTGCTGCCGAGCCCGTTCCTGTCCACCGTCGTCCTCGCCGGCACGGCGCTCGTCGCGGCGGGCGACGCCGCCGCACAGGCGGCCCACCTACCAGGAATCGCCGCGGGCAAGACCACCGCAACGCTCGCCGTCGCCGAGGCGGACGGGGCGTGGCGCGCCGGCGCCCTCCGCGCCGAGGCGACCCGGTCCGCCGACGGCTGGTCGCTGCGCGGCGAGAAATGGTTCGTGCTCGACGGCGCCACCGCCGACCTCGTGCTCGTGCTCGCGCGCACCGGCGACGGGCCGGGGCTGTTCGCCGTCGCCGGCGGCGCCGAAGGGCTCACCCGGACGCCGATGCGGACCCTCGACCCCACTCGCCGGCTCGCCCGCCTTGACTTCGCCGGCACACCGGCTGTGCCGGTCGGCGCTGCGGGCACCGCCGCGGCCGTCGTGGACCGGGTCCTCGATGTGGCCACGACGGCCCTGGCCGCCGAGCAGGTCGGGGGGGCCCGCGCATGCCTCGAGGCCAGCACCGCCTACGCGAAGCAGCGAATGCAGTTCGGCCGGCCGATCGGCTCGTTCCAGGCCGTGAAGCACCGGTGCGCGGACATGCTCGTCCGCGTGCAGCTGGCCGACGCTGCCGCGCGGGAGGCAGCGGATGCCCTTGCCGGCGTCGAGGGCGCCCCCGAGGCCGCTGTGGCGGCCGCTGTCGCGCACGCGGTCTGCTCGGAGGCGTACATGTTCGTCGCCGCCGAGAACATCCAGGTCCACGGCGGCATCGGGTTCACCTGGGAGCACCCGGCGCACCTGTACTTCCGGCGGGCCAAGTCCTCGCAACTGATGTTCGGCGGCCCCGCGGTCTATTACGAGCGGCTGCTGAGCCGCCTTGGAGTATGACCGCTCCGACGCCGAGGCTCAGGTCGAGAGGATCGTGACCGCCGCTGTTCCCGGGGCTCCGTAGAGCTGGGCGTAGCCCACCCGGGCACCCTGCACCTGGCGGTCGCCCGCTCGGCCGCGCAACTGGTTGACCAGCTCGTACACCTGCCGCAACCCGGAGGCGCCGACCGGCTCGCCGTTGGCGATCAGGCCGCCGTCGGTGTTGACCGGGAGCCGGCCCCCGATCTCGGTCTCCGCCGCCGCGACGAGCTGCTCCTGCTCGCCGTCCTTGCAGAACCCGTTCTCGGCCAGGTGGATGACCTCGGAGCCGGCGTCGGTGTCCTGAAGCTGGGCCACGTCGACGTCGTCGGGTCCGATACCGGCCGCCTCGTAGGCCTCCCGCGAGGCGTCGACTGTCGGGCTCGGCGCGGTCTCGAGCGGCAGCGATGGGCTGAGCAGCTCGAACGCACCCTCCCGCCGGCTGCGTAGGGTGCTGGCCCGCAGGTAGACCGGCGTGCTGGTGTATCGGTGCGCCAGGTCGGCCCGGCAGAGCACCGCCGCGGCGCCGCCCTCGTTCGGGCCGCAGTACATGTACTGGGTCAGCGGGTGGTTGAGCACCGGGGAGGCCAGCACCTCCTCCTCGCTGACCGGCTTACGCCGCCACGCCCTTGGGTTAGCCGCCCCGTTGCGGAACGCCTTCGCGGCGACCCGCGCGAGCGTCTGGGCGGTGATCCCGAAGTCGTGCATGTACCGCTGGATCTTCATGCCGAAGAAGTGCGTGGTGAGGAACAGGCCGGCCTCGCCGTACCACTGCGGCAGCCCGGATACCGATGGATGGTCGGAGAACGCGCCCCGCGGGTGCTTGTCCAGACCGATCGCGATCGTCACGTCGTGCTCGCCGAGCCGGATCGCGTTCGCAGCCATCGCCAGGGACGTGGCGCCGGTGGCGCAGCCGGTGAACACGGCTCGGCCGGGTATCCCGGTCAGCCCGAGCAGGCCGACGATCGCCTCGGGGTTCTTCACCTCCATGCTGCCCGCGTAGAGCGCCTGGACGGCCGGCCACTCGATGCCGGCGTCGGTGAGGGCCTCGAAGACGGCGTCCTCGCCCATCTCAAGGGCAGACTTGCCCGGGAAACGGCCGAAGGGGTGCAGGCCGACCCCGATGATCGCGACGTCACTCGGTGCCATCGTCGGGTCCCTCCTCCTCGACCGGCGCGAACGCGTAGATCATGGTCTGGTTCCCCTGCGCGTCCCTGCCGAACGGCACGATCCGCAGCTGCATGACCTGGCCGATGCGCAGCTTCTCCGGGTCGGGTTCGGTCAGCCGGGCCTCGACGCGCAGCGCGCCGGGCAGCTCGACGTAGCCGACCGCGAACGGCTCGAAGGTCTCGGCATCGTCGTCCCCGGCGTAGGGCGGCGCTGGCGGGCGGAAGCGCTGGGTCGTGAAGGTCCACAGCGTTCCCCGCCGCGGAAGCTCAACGCGCTCCAGCTCCTCGCGCACCGCCCCGACGACCTTGTGGCGCCGGTACGGGAACATCAGTTTGCCGTCGGACGACCGGCCGGCGATGAGGGCCGGATCCTCGGCCGGCCAGGTGAACAGGTCCTCGGCCAGGGGCACTTGGGTGGTCATGACGACGCTCCTCCGCTCGACTGTTGCACTGGCGTCCGGGGTTCAGCGCGGCTCCGTCGGCCGCCGGACCTCCGACCGGGGCCGCTGCACCAGCTCGACGACCGCTGCGTCCGGGTCGGCAAGGAACAGCACCGTGAAGCCACCGGTCGGGGTGTCGGGCATCGGTATCGCGACGGGCTCCGGCACGTTGCCGCACCGCCCGTCGGCTTCGAGGGCGGCGCGTACCGCGCGCACGTCGTCGACGGCCAGCGCCATCCGGTAGAGGCCGCGAGTGTTCGCCGGCCGCGGCGTCCCGCCCCAGGGCCGGGCGACCTGCTCGAACTCGAGGGAGAACGTCGGATCCTCCGGCAGCACGATCGAGGCCCACGGCGTGCCGTCCTCGACACCGCGGGCCCGCACAATCCAACCGATCACGGCGTACCAGGCGAGGGTGCGGTCGAGGTCGGTGCAGAGCATGCGCTCGTGGGAGATCACGCCGTCGGTCGCCGGGTCGTCCGCGGACACCGGGTGCTCGACGACCTCGACGGTGACGCCGTCGGGGTCGATGGCGCGCAGACCCCGCCGGATCCGGCCACGGACCCGCAGCCCCGCAGCCACCTCGGTCGGCGGATGCCCCAGGGCCACCAGCCCGGTCCGCAGGGGCGGCAGCGACGGCACGCGGTAGCCAACCGCGCCGAAACTCGACGGGGCGTGGCCCGGCCCTGCCGGCGTCGTCGCGGGCCGCGACCAGTCGACGAGCTCGAGGGCGGGGGCCGCGCGCGGGCCGCGGCGGTCGTACAGGAAGGTCGTGACGCTGGCGATACCGCTTCCGAGCCCCATCGCGGTGGCGTCGCCGTCGGCCGCCACCGACCGCATCCGCGGTTGCACCCCGAAGGCGGCCATGTAGAACGCCGCACCCCGCCCGCCGTCGGTGGTGTTCAGGTTGCAGTGCAGCACGGCGTGGGCGTGCTGCGCGGGCACCGCGGCGCCCGTGACCAGCGCCGTGCGACCGGTCAGCCCGCCGGTCCCCGCTATACCCACGCCATCGTCCTCCCTTGGCGCCGTCGTCCTCCCTTGGCGCCGTCGTCCTCCCTTGGCGCCGTCGTCCTCCCTCGGCGTCGCCGGCTACCGGGCGACGCCGGTCGACCGTAACGCTATTTGACACCTTCGCCAACTAGTTCCGCCCAGGCTGCGGTCAACTCGTCGACGGTGGTGATCCGACCCAGCATCGCCATCGTGTGCCGCAGCACCAGCTCCCCATACTCAGGCGGAGTCCCGGCGACGGCGTCGCGCGGCACGACCAGCCGGAACCCTTCGTGGACGATCTCCCCAGCGGCCAGCAGCAGCGCGACGTTGAGTGAGACACCGGCGAGCACCACGGTCCGCACACCACGGCCGCGCAGCACCGGCAGCAGTTCGGTGCCCCAGGTCGGCGACAGCCCGTGGTGCCGCGCGAGCACGAGGTCGTCCGGGTCGAGCAGCCCGGACAGCACCTGCGTGTCGGGGTGCCCAGGCGCCCAGCCCTTGGTCGGCGGCGCGATCGCGCGCCAGAGCGGGGCCGTGCCAGGGTCGGTGGCGCCGAGGCGGCCCTCGAACGTCGCATGCACCACGGTGGCCCCGGCGGCACGGGCGGCCCGCACGAGGCGCCCGATGCCGGGGAGCACCGCGCGTGCGTCGTCGCGCAGGGCGGGCAGGACCGAGTGCTCGCCGAGCACGCCCTCCTGGCACTCCACGCACACCACGGCGGTCGAACGCGCGTCGACGTCGAACCGCCGCCGGCCCCGGTCTGCGGCTGCGTCACTTGACACCATCGTCAAACCGTAACCCCCGGCGCCCCGCTGGAGTAGCCAGTGCCACCCGATTCCACCCTCGGCGGCGTCGGCCACCCATCCATGCCACGCGACCCTCCGTGATCGCTGGCAGAGGGGTTTGGCGTGGTCAGGCCGGTGGGCGCGGGTGCCGTGCACCGTTCGTGCCGTCGGTGCCGGTGACCGCCGTGCTCGACGCGAGGGCCGCGAAAGACCCGGCGGCGGCGGTCCGCCGCTCTACACCTGGGAGCGGGAGCGGTTGTTCACCCTGGCCAAGGGCCTGGCCGGTGCGGCGGTCACAGTGCTGACCTCGCTCGTGGTGGACAGCTCCCATAACGACATCGACACCGGCGCGTCGGTGCTGGTTCTACGCGGGCCGCAGGGCTGGTCGTCGGACTGCTGCCCTGGGCCGGGTTCATCCTGACCGGGCTGCGGCGACTCGCCGACGAGTACCGTCGCACTGATCATCGCGAGACCCAGGCGGGGCCATGAGCACGCTGGCCGCGCAGGTATCCGTCACCTCGGCCCTGGAATCCGTGTTCGGCGTACTGGGCCTCGCCCTGCTGGAGTTCCTCGAGGTGACCCATGGTGCTGGTCGTTCGGCACGCCCGCCGGCGCGCGAGCCTGCTCGCCAGCATCCGCGACTACCGGGGCGACCGGACATCCATCCAGGCCATCCGGCGCCGAGCGATCAACGTCATCACCGTCGCCGACCTGCTCATGGAGCCGCGTTGTTTGACGTGCGTTTGTCACCAACGACGGCGGCCGGTCGTGGTATTGGATTCGGTGGCAAGCCGACGCCAGCAATAGTACGCAAATCAACCATTCCCCGCACGGCGAAAATGTCAGCGCACCACGGTAGAATAAGTGACGTGGGGAGGACAGTTCGAGAACTCGGCGAGCAGCTGCGCGACTTGCACAGCCACATCACCCAGCTGCAAGCCGAACTCGTCCACACCATCGGCGAATTCGACACGCTGCAGGGATACGAACTCGACGAGTACCGCTCCACCCAGTCCTGGTTGCGCTACGAACTGCGGGTGCACCCGCGGGAGGCCGCCCAACTGCTGGGGATGGCCCGCCAACTACGCCAGCTGCCCGCGGTGGATGCGGCCTTCAGCACCGGCCAGATCTCCCAAACCCACGTCGCCGTGATTGCTCGTACCGCCCGGCAGGTCGGCGTCGAGCAGGTCGCCGCCTCCGAGCAGGCGCTGCTGAGCGTGGCCACCACCAGTGATCCGGAGCGGTTGCGGGTGGCCGCCCAGCACCTGCGGTACTGCGTGGACCCCGACGCGGCCGGCCGAGACGCGGTCAAGGCCTACGAGAAGCGGGAACTCAGTGTGGCACCGACGATCTGGGGCATGGTCGCCATTAATGGGCTGCTGGACCCCAACAGTGGCGCCACCGTGCTGGCCGCCCGGGACGCGCTGACCGCACCCCCCCCGAGACGACGATCCGCGCACCAGCGGGCAACGCCGCGCCGACGCACTGACCGAGCTGTGCCGGCGGGCCCTGGACGGTGCCAGCTTGCCGGTCGTGAACGGGGAGAAGCCGCACCTGCTGGTCACCGTGTCCTATGAGAGCCTCACCCAGCAGCTGGGCGCCGAGGCGGCGCAGCTGCGGTGGGTGGGGCCGATCAGCGGCGCCGACGCCCGGCTGCTGGCCTGCGACTGCGCCATCATCCCCGCGGTTCTGAACAGCGCGGGTGAGGTGCTGGACATTGGTCGCAAGACCCGCATCTGGCCGATCGCGATCCGCCGGGCGATCGAGCTACGGGACCGAACCTGCCAATACGCTGACTGTGACACCCCGGCCCAGCACTGCGATATTCACCATAAGCGGCCGTGGGCCGATGGTGGGCCGACCAGTTATCAGGGTGGGGTGTTGGCTTGCCGCAACCACCACACCCAGGCACACAAATACGGCGCCACCTTCCGACCCGACGGACGATTCACCGTCAACCGCAATTAGACGGGTTGAGAACGGCACGCCGATCTTCAGCGGCGTGCCGTACAAGAGCACGACCCGCTCGTGCCAGTCCGGCTGGTCGTGGGACTTCGACGGGCCAACGACCCGCGGCGTGGATCATGTTGGCGGGGTTAAAT
>Ga0210378_10000079_pt1 | contig 42229 bp, 43 predicted proteins | sample PLM1_60_b1redo_FD_155465 | JGI IMG/M metagenome (GOLD analysis project Ga0210378, IMG submission 155465) | Groundwater sediment microbial communities from an aquifer in East River, Colorado, USA - PLM1_60_b1 redo | ecosystem: Environmental > Terrestrial > Soil > Riparian zone | place: USA: East... | reverse complement strand
CGTTCCTCCATGCGGGAAGGTGTTCTTTCCCGCGGAGCGGGACGGTCGTAACGTCGGCGCCACACAGACGCCACGGCCCCGTCCGTCACACCAGACACAGACGCCACGGCCCCGTCCGTCACACCATCGGAGCGCACATGGGCATCCTTCGACTCTCCCACGTGGACGTGCGTGTCCCCGACCTCGACCTCGCCACCGCGTACTACACCGAGGTGCTCGGGCTGCTGGAGGTCGAGCGCACCGCCGGCGAGGTCTTCCTCAAATGCTGGGACGAGACCGACCACCACTCGCTCAAGCTCAGCTACGCGCCGCGCGTGGGCCTGGACCTGATCAGCTTCAAGGTCGAGCGGGACGAGGACCTCGCCTCCCTGGAGTCGCGGGTCGAGGCCTACGGCTTCCCGGTGCGCCGGACCTCGCGCGGCGAGGCGGTCGGCCAGGGCGAGTCGATCCGCTTCGAGACGCCCTCCGGGCAGCTCATGGAGCTGGTGCGCGAGGTCGAGAAGGTTGGCGGGCTGCTGCCGAAGGTGAACCCGCCGCCGTTCCCGCCCCAGGGCCTGCGCGGCATCGCCCCGCCCCGCATCGACCACGTCCTGGTCACCGCGGAGGAGGTGGGCGAGGCCACCCGCTTCTACACCGACCTGCTCGGGTTCCGGCTCACCGAGCAGCTGCTCGACGGCAACGGCCACCAGATCGGCGTCTGGCTGGAACGCTCGCACTCCCCCCACGACCTGGCCGTCGTCACCGGAGCCAACGGCGGGCTGCACCACTTCGCCTTCTGGCTCGACGACTGGGACCACGTGCGCAAGGCGGCCGACATCCTCGCCTACAACGGCGTGCAGATCGACGTCGGCCCGACCCGCCACGGGATCACCCGCGGCAACACCATCTACTTCTTCGACCCGCTCGGGACGCGCAACGAGGTCTTCACCGGCGGCTACCGCCCAGACCCGGACTTCCCGACGATCACCTGGACCGAGGACAACATCGGGCGCGCGATCTTCTACTACGAGGGCGAGCTCAGCGAGCGCTTCATGAAGGTGCACACGTAAGGAGGGAGCATGGGCGTCCTGCGCCTGTCGCACGTGGAGGTCCGGGTCCCCGACCTCGAGCTGGCCACGGCCTACTACACCGAGGTGCTCGGCCTGCTCGAGACCGGGCGAGAGGCGGAGCGGGTCTTCCTCAAGTGCTGGGACGAGCACGAGCACCACTCGGTGATGCTGCGCTACGCCCCGACCTACGGCCTGGAGCACATGGGCTTCAAGGTCGAGGACGCCGACGACCTCGAGGAGTGCGAGCGGGTGGTCGAGAAGTACGGCGGCCAGGTGACCCGCCACGCCCGCGGCGAGCTCGCCCCGGGGCACGGCGAGGCGATCCGCTTCGACACGCCCACCGGCCACCGCTGCGAGCTGGTGCACGGCATGGAGAAGGTGGGCAACCTGCTGCCCCGCACCAACCCGCCGCCGCGGCCCCTCGGCCTGGTGGGGATCGCGCCGCCGCGGCTGGACCACATCTTCGTCACCGCCGAGGACGTCGAGGAGGGCACACGGTTCTTCAAGCTGCTCGGCTTCCGGCTGACCGAGCAGATCCTCGCCGACGACGGGCACCAGCTGGCGACCTGGCTGGAGGTGTCCCACACCCCGCACGACATCGCGCTGGTGACCGGCCCCAACGGCGGGCTGCACCACTTCGCCTTCTGGCTGGACGACTGGAACGACGTGCGCTCCGCGGCCGACACGCTCGCCTACCACGGGGTGCCGATCGAGGTCGGCCCCACCCGCCACGGCGCGACGCGCGGCTACACCGTGTACTTCTTCGACCCGGCCGGCAACCGCAACGAGATGTTCACCGGCGGCTACTGGGTCGACCCCGACCACGAGCCGGTCACCTGGACCGAGGCCGAGATGGGCCGCGCGATCTTCTACTACGAGGGTGCCGTCAACCAGCGCTTCTTCACCGTGCACAGCTAGAGGGGACGACATGGCCTCCGACGACCCGCCCGCCCGCCCGGCGCTCCCCAGGACCGAGCGGCAGGACCCGCCGTTGTACCTCGCCCGCTACCTGGAGCGGCAGGCGCGCGGGAGCGGGGAGGGGGACGGGGACGGCGACCCGGCGACCCCGCTGTACCTGCGCCGGTTCCGGGAGCGGCGGGCGCGCCCGGACGCCCTGCAGGCGCCGCCGGTCATGGAGGGCGAGCCGCCCGGCGTGACCCGCGCGTGGGCGGACATCACCCGGACCAAGGAGATCGTCCCGCCGGCACCCGCGGACACCGTGCGGGTCGCGGCGCAGATCCACCTCATCCGGCACGGGGAGACGCAGGGCTACTCCACCGAGAGCGGGCTGACGCCGCTGGGCGGCTGGCAGGCGCACCGGCGCGGCTTCGACCTGTCCAAGGGGATCCGCGACGGCGAGCAGGTGCGGATCGTGTGCGCCGACACCAACCGCGCGCGCCAGACCGCCGAGCACCTCCACCGCGGCCTGCTCGACGGGCTGGACCTGTGGCGGCGCGACGCCAAGGTCGGCGAGCCCCAGCCGATGGAGGAGTTCCGCAACTTCCAGGTCGCCACCCCGGAAGGCCTGCGCGACGTCACCAGCGCCTTCCGGATCTACCAGGCGGTGATGGAGCGCTACGAGCGGGTCGCGCTCGGTGACCGCCCGATGTGGCTGGTCGAGCTGGACCGCTTCTGGAACGTGCAGCAGGGCGGCGCGGACCCCATCTACCACTGGCTGACGATCCCGATGCTGCACTTCGAGCCGCCGGCGAGCTGCGTGCGCCGCTTCTGGGCCGGGTTCGGCCGCCTGGTCGACGAGGCGCCGGGCGCCCGCATCCTGTGCGCCACCCACTCCGGGCCGATCCGGGCGTTCGCCACCTGGGCGCTGGGCTACGACCCCGGCGAGCCCTACAACACCGAGGAAGTGCTGGTGAAGCTGAAGGAGGACGGCCAGGAGGCGCTCGTCGCCTGCCGCAACCGGGTCCAGGAGGTCCACGTGCCGCCGCTGGCCGACCTGCCCGACTGGTGGCAGGGCACCGCCCTCGCCGGGAGGGAGTCGCCATGACCTTCGTCGTCTGGCTGCACGAGTACGACCCGGCGCAGCGGCCGCTCCTCGGCGGCAAGAACGCGAGCCTCGCCGAGCTGCTCTCCGCCGGGCTGCCCGTGCCGCCGGGCTTCGCCGTGACCGCCGGCGCCTACCACACGCTGCGCGACCACGCCGACCTGCGGCGGGAGGTCGGGCGGCTGCTCGCCGAGATGGACCTGGGCGACGCGGCCGGCCTCGAGCAGCTCAGCGCCGCGATCCGCGGGCGCCTCGAGCAGGTCCCCATGCACGACGGCGTCGCGCGGGCGGTGCGCTCGGCCTACGAGGCGCTGTGCGAGCGCTGCCAGCTCGAGGCCGTGCCCGTGGCGGTCCGCTCCTCGGCCACCTCCGAGGACCTGCCGGACGCGAGCTTCGCCGGCGAGCACGACACCTACCTGTGGGTCCGCGGCGGCGCCGACGTCCTGCGCCAGGTGACCCGCTGCTGGTCGAGCCTGTTCACCGCGAGGGCCATCGCCTACCGGCGGGAGATGGGACATGACCACGACGTCCTCTCGATGTCGGTCGGGGTGCAGAAGATGGTCCACCCGCGGGCGTCCGGGGTGGCGTTCACCCTCAACCCGAGCGACGGCGACCGCTCCCAGGTCGCCGTCGAGTCGGCATGGGGGTTCGGTGAGGGCGTCGTGTCGGGCGAGGTGACGCCCGACAGCTTCCTGGTCGACAAGGTGCTGGGGACGATCGCGCGGCGCACGGTCTCCGACAAGGCATTCGAGTACCGCCTCACCGACGGCGACACGGTCGGGCGGGTGGCCGTGGAGGAGGCAAGGCGCACGGCCCCGAGCCTCACCGACGAGGAGGTCTGCGCCGTCGCGCGCCTGGCCCGCCGGGCCGAGAAGCACTACGGCTGCGCGCAGGACGTCGAGTGGGCCGTGGACCGCGACCTGCCGGCGGGGGACAACGTGATCCTGCTGCAGGCCCGTCCCGAGACGGTCTGGAGCAGGCGGGAGCCGACCCCGGTGGCCGTGCCGGGGACCGACTTCATGTCCAGCATCGTCAGCACGCTGCTGTCGCCGCTGCACGCGCGCCCCACCCAGGAGCGGCCACCCTAGGGCGGCGCCGAGCCTCTCGCCACCAGCCTGCACGGAAAGGACACTGGCATGGCCGACAGGTTTCCCAGTCCCTTCGACATCGAGACCCCACCGGGTGCCGAGGGATGGCAGGAGCTGTACACCTACTCCCTGCCGTTCAGCGAGGACCGCCGCGAGTACGAGGACTCGATGTTCTGGTTCCAGGACGGCGTCCACTGGCCGGAGGCGCTGACGCCGTGGGACGCCACGTTCCTGGAGTACGCGCTCGCGTCGCTGTCGCAGTACAACACCCGCCACTACCTGATCCCGCCGGCGCTCGGCGTGGACTACCGGGTGCTCAACGGCTACACCTACCTGTCCCCGGTGGGTGTCGCGGACCCGGCGGAGGTCGAGGCGAGGGTTCCGCACTTCCTCGAGCGCGCCGGCTTCTACTTCCAGAACTGGGACACGCTGTACGAGCAGTGGATGACGAAGATCCGCGGGCTCATCGGCGAGATGGAGACGCTGCGCTTCGAGCCGCTGCCTGCCATGGAGGACCTCGCGGTCGTCACCGAGGGCCGCGGCGTCGGCTCGGGCTTCGAGATCCAGCGGAGCTACCACAAGCTGCTGGACCTGGCGCTGCAGCTGTGGCAGTACCACTTCGAGTTCCTCAACCTGGGCTACGCCGCCTACCTCGACTTCTTCGGCTTCTGCAAGCAGGTCTTCCCGAGCATCCCCGACCTGGCGATCGCCAAGATGGTCGCCGGGGTCGAGGTGGACCTGTTCAAGCCGGACGAGGAGCTGAAGAAGCTCGCCCGCCTGGCGGTCGACTCGGGCGTCGGCGACGCGCTCGGCGCGACCTCGCCCACGACGGTCGTCGAGGCGCTGCGGGCCAGCGACGCCGGCCGGGCGTGGCTGGCGGAGTGGGAGGCGTCCGCGCAGCCATGGTTCAACTTCTCCGCGGGCAGCGGCTTCTACCACACCGACGAGATCTGGCTCGAGCACCTGGAGATCCCGTTCGGGTTCGTGCGCGACTACATCGCCAAGCTCCGCTCCGGCGTGGACATCAGCCGGCCGATCGAAGCGATCCGCGCCGAGCGCGACCGCATCGTGGCCGAGTACGGCGAGCTGCTCGCGACCGACGAGGACCGGGCCGCGTTCGAGCAGAAGCTCGGGCTCGCGCGGGTGGTGTTCCCGTACGTGGAGAACCACAACTTCTACGTCGAGCACTGGAGCCACTCCGTGCTGTGGCGCAAGATGCGCCAGCTCGGCGGCGTGTTCGTCAAGGAGGGGTTCTTCGGCGACGAGAACGACGTGTTCTACCTCAAGCGTGACGAGGTCCCAGAGGCGCTGTGGGACATGTACAGCGCGTGGGCGGTCGGGGTGCGGCCGCGCGGCCCGAAGTACTGGGGGCGCGAGCTCGAACGGCGCAAGCGCATCCTCACCGCGCTCAGGAGCTGGTCGCCGCCGCCGGCACTCGGCGAGCCGCCCGAGGTGGTCACCGAGCCGTTCACGATCATGCTGTGGGGCATCACCGGCGAGAGCGTCCGGCAGTGGCTGGGCGCCTCGGGGACCGACGGCGGCCTCAAGGGCTTCGCGGCCTCGCCGGGTGTCGCCGAAGGGGAGGCCCGGGTCATCTTCTCGGCCGACCAGATCGGCGAGGTGCGGGAAGGCGAGATCCTGGTCGCCCCGCTGACCGCGCCGAGCTGGGCGCCGATCTTCGGCAAGATCCGGGCGACCGTCACCGACGTCGGCGGCATGATGGCCCACGCCGCGATCGTGTGTCGGGAGTACGGGCTGCCGGCCGTCACCGGCACGGCCTTCGGCACCAAGACCATCAAGACCGGCCAGCGCATCCGCGTGGACGGCAACGCCGGCACGGTCACCCTCCTGGACTGAAGGAGACCCACCATGCTCACGGCCGACCAGAACGCCGAGCTGACCCGCGTGGGTCCCGGGACGCCGATGGGTGAGGTCCTGCGGCGCTACTGGTACCCGGTGGCCTTCACCCGCCAGCTCGACGAGTTCCCGGTCAGGCGGGTCCGCCTGCTCGGCGAGAACTGGACGGTCTATCGCACCCCTGGCGGCGCGTACGGCGTGGTGGAGGAGCACTGTCCCCACCGGCGGGCCTCGCTCGGGTACGGCGTCGTCGAGGCCGACGGCATCCGCTGCGGCTACCACGGATGGCTGTTCGGCCTCGACGGCACCTGCCTCGACCAGCCGGCGGAGATGGACAAGACCTCGTTCAAGGACCGCGTCAAGGCCAGGGCGGGCGAGGCGCAGGAGCTCGGCGGCATGGTCTGGGTCTACGTCGGCCCGCAACCGGCCCCCTTGCTGCCGCGCTACGACGTCTACCTCATGGACGGCCTGCGTGACGCCGGCCACGCGACGCTGCCCTGCAACTGGCTGCAGACCATGGAGAACGCGGTCGACCCACACCACGTCGAGTGGCTGCACGGCCGCTATTTCGACTTCCTCGGCAGGACGCTCGGCTTCGAGGCCCCGAAGTCCTTCCAGCGCCGGCACGTGAAGGTGGCCTTCGACGAGTTCGAGCACGGCATCATCAAGCGCCGGCTGCTCGAGGGCCATACCGAGCAGGACGACGACTGGGCGATCGGGCACCCGCTGGTCTTCCCGTACTGCATGCGGGTCGGCGGCGCCGGGATCGACCAGATGCAGATCCGCGTGCCGGTCGACGACACGGTCACCTGGTTCGTGCTCTACACGGTCCACCACCCCGAAGGCGGCAGCTGGGAGCCGCAGGCGGCGATGGTGGACTACGAGCTGCCCTGGCTCGACGAGCGCGGCAACCACATCGTCGACTACGTCGAGGGGCAGGACATCATGGCCTGGGTGACCCAGGGGGCGATCACCGACCGGACGGTGGAGCACCTCGGGAAGTCGGACGTGGGCGTCGCGCTGATGCGCAAGATGTACAAGCAGCAGCTCGTCGCGGTGGCCGAGGGCCGCGACCCGATCGCCGTCGTGCGCGACCCGGCCGCCAACGAGCGCATCGACCTGCCGTGCGAGAAGAACAAGTTCGGCGCGGGCGGCGAGTTCGCCATCCAGTGGATCAACCAGGGCTTCTCCCGCTACTCGCCACAGCTCAAGGAGCTGCTGCGCCTGCACGTCGACGCGGCCGCCGCCCGCACCGAGGCGCCAGCCGGTGCCTGAGGAGCGGGCCGCGGCCACCGCCTGGTTCGCCCCCGACGCCGAGCGCCACCTGCTCGACGCGCCCAGGCACTGCCCCCGCTGCGGCGCGCCGATCTCCGGCCGCGGCGGGCTGGTGGTGGAGTACTGGGCCGCCGAGGACCGCGTCTTCTACTGCTGGTGCGGCTCGTGCGACTGGACGGGGACCGTTGTCCAGGTCGAGCGGCACGTCGGGCACGAGGCGGCCGGGTAGCGCCGGTGTGGGGCGGCGAGGCCGAGGCGCCCGCGGCGGGTGTCGGTGCCCGTGCGGCGGGCGGGGCCCGGATGCGGGCGCTCGTGCTCGACTTCGGTGGGCCGGTGCTGCGGACACCATTCGAGCTGCTGCGGGCGACCGAGCGCCGGCTCGGGCTGCCGCCGCGGACCTTCGACTGGCGGGGCCCGTTCGATCCGGGCGCCGATCCGCTGTGGCGGAGCCTGGCGGCCGGCGCGGTCAGCGAGCCGGAGTACTGGACCGCCCGCGCCGCGGAGTTCGGCGCCGTGACCGGTGTGTCGGGGGTTCCGGCCATGATGCGGCAGGTCTATTCGGGCCCTGAGGACGAGATCGTGCGACCGGAGGCGACCGCGGCCATCCGCTCGGCCCGGGCGCGAGGTGTCCGGGTCGGCGTCCTGACCAACGACCTGACGCTGTTCCACGACCCCGACTGGATCGACGGCGTTCGCGTGCTGTCGCAGCTGGACGCACTGGTGGACGCGGCGACCGTCGGCGTCCGGAAGCCTGAGCCGGCGGCCTACCGGACGGTGCTCGAGGCGCTCGCCGTGACCGCGCCGGATGCGCTGTTCGTCGACGACCAACCGGTCAACGTGGACGGCGCGCGCGCCGCCGGCATGCGCGCCGTGCTGTTCGACCCGACTCGCCCCGCCGAGTCCTACGCCCGCGCCCTCGCGCTGCTGGACGGCAGCCACGACAACGCCTCGGGTTGAGGCCATGACGGCAACCTGCCTCATGGCGATCGCCTGGCCGGTGCGGAGCCGGCGAACACCTCCTTGGCGGTGCTCCTCGCGTGCTCGTCGAGCCTCATCGCCTGCGCACTGGCCTCGGCCAGCCCCTGGGGCGTCAACTGGATGACGTTGACCAGCGCTTCCTTCTCCTGCTCGCCGCCGGAGTAGTTGGGCTCGGTGGCGATGGCGCCCACACCGGCGGCGTAGTACTTGAGCTCGCTCCCTGCCTCGAGGACGGCCAGCACGTTCGAGAAGCACCGGAAGGGGACGCACTTGGACTTGCCGAGCTTCGCCACCTCGGCGGTGAGGGTCTCGCGACCGGGAATGCGGGCCTGCACGTACGAGGGCATCCCCACCTTCGGGTCGGCCATCATGGCGATGCCCGCCGTGGCCCCCCTCACGCCGGCCAGCCAGGCGTCGTTGGCGTTCACGAACTGACCGCCCTCGTAGCTCTCGGTGTACGACCCGAGGTACCAGACGTTGCCGTGCTTGTCCTGGGCGTAGTAGTCGAGTGCCTGCTCGGCGATCTGACCCGCGTCGATGTCCTGGTCGAGGACGAGCACCGTACGCACCCCGTTCACCTGCTTCAAGACGTCGGTGACGGTGTAGCGGCGCCGGTGATGAAGCTCCCTGCGGCCACGGAAGAGCGTGCCGTCCCTCACCGACTGGTAGCCGGGGACCAACGGCAGCCAGGTATTGGCATCACCAACCGGCTTCCCGAAGTCGTTCGGGTCGAACTTGCCGGGGTCGGCGTTGACCCGGAGCGGGGCCCTCGTGGTGGCCGTGGACGTCCTGGTCGGGGAAGACCTCGAAGACGTGGTCTCCTGGCGAGCGACCGCGGTGGACGCCGGCGTCGACGACGTTCGGCTGTCGCATCCGGCGACGGCCGCCGCGAGGCAGATCGTGGCCGCCACGGCAGCGACCGTGCCGCGATGTCGTGGTTGCTCAGCCATACGCTCGACGGTAACACGTCGCTCCTGAAAAGAGCCTGAGCGCGCCCTCGCGAGGGTCAGGTCACCTGACGGCGGCGAACGGCCAGGCCGGGAGCAGGCCCTTCATCGATGGCACAGTGATCGCCACGGGAAGAACACCGCTCGCGTTGGGAGTGCGCTCGGTGGTCACCGTCGCTCGCGGCGGGCCGTCGTCAGTGACCCCGAGATGCGCGGGGCGCCTGAACCATTCCGGAAACGCTCTCGCGGCTCGTCGGCATCTGGGGCTACTCGTCGCGCAGGAGCTCCGTGGGAGGCAGGCGGTTGATCAGCGTGGTGGCCGCGAGCGATGCGGTCAACGACACACCCAGGACGAGCGCCGCAAGGGTGGCGATCTCGGTTGCCGGGATCACGATCGGCGGGCGCAGCACGAACAGCGGGCGCAGCACGTTCACGAGGAAGTACGCCATGCCGCTGCCGACGAGCAGCCCGGCCACGCATCCGAAGACCACGACCCCACCCGCCTCCATGACGAGCAGGGATCGGATCTCGCCGGCATGCATCCCCTGGGCGCGCAGCGTGACATACTCCCTCCTCCGCTGGAGGAGCAGCCCGAACACGAAGACCGTGATCGCGGTCGCCGCCATGGCCAGCGCGTAGGCAGAATCGAGTGTCAGCAGGCCGCGGATGTTCAACGCCGCCAAGCTCGACTGGTCCTTGTCGAGTGCGGTTTCCCGCGTGTCGATCCGCAGCGCGTCGACGGACCCTGGGCCGTCGCGAAGGGCCGAGACCGCTCGCTCCAGCGTGGCGGAATCGGGGTCGGTCGTCCGCGCCAGGAAGAAGCTTGCGTTGGTCGAGGGGATGAGGCTCACCTGTCGCTGGAGGCTGGCGAGCACGTCGGCGCCTTCAGGGAAGCCGGGGAGACGCTCGAACAGCCCGATGACCTTCATGTCCGACAGCTTCTGCTCCTTCGTCCCGCGGGCGAACAAGACCTGCACCGGGTCGCCGGGTTCGAGCGCGAGGAAGTCGGCGAGATCGGTACTGACGAACACGCCGCCCGGGTCGCGCCCCAGGGCGTCCATCGCGCTCGCCGCCGTCCGGTCGACGAAGTTCGAATCGGCGAGCGCCGCGACCCGTCCGAAGGTGGCGGGATCGACCGCGGCCATGTTGGCCGCGTCCTCGTTGAACTCGCTTTGCAGGACGGCGTTCTGCAGGCCGAACACCACCGGGGTCGCCGTCTGGACGCCGGGGACGTCGAGCGCGTCGACATATCCCGGCGGATGCTCGACCGTGCTCGTCGGACTCGGCGTCACCCGCACGTCGGATCCGACGACGAATCTCGCGTCCGCCGCCTTGGCCTGGTTGTACGACGCGGTGAACGAGGCGACGCTGGTCCCGAGGGCGAAGATCAGCCCGACGATGATCACCCCGCCAGTGGCAGCCCAGGAGCGCCGGCGGACGCTGCGAGTCAGGATCCCCCAGAGCGGCCGGCCGAAGCGGGGCGGGCTCGGCAGCGGCAGGCGGGACAAGAACCGCTCGACCACCCGCGCCGAGAGAAGGACGCCCGCGATCCAGACGCCGATCGGGACGACCACCAGATGCATCCGGAGGGACACGGACCGTCCGTTGTAGACCGAGCCAGCGGCGCCCTCGAAGGCGCCGGCGCGCAACGCGATCCCTTCGGCGACCGCTACGGTCAGCAGCGCCGCGATGTCGAGCCGGAGACGTCGCCAGGCGGGCGGGCGCGACGAGAGCTGGGCCCGTTCTTCGCTGATGTCCCGGTTGATGGCGCGACGGCCCGAGGCGTACAGCGCCGCGCCGGTGGCGAGGAACCCCCCGCCGGCACCCAGCAGCGCCGAGGCGACGAGGCTGGTGGTCGGGGCGCGGGCCAGCGCATCCGCGGAGAGGACCGCGATGGCGGAGGCCATCCCGAGGCCGAGACCGACCACCGAGCCGGCGCCGGCGAGGGCGAGCGTGCGCAGGGCGTGCATGCGGAGCAGGTGCCGGCGGTTGGCACCGCGGATACGCAGGATCGCCTGCTCGCGTCGTAGTGCGTTGGCCAGGACGCCGCCTGCGTACGCCGCGAGGATCCCGGCCAGGAGGCCCCCGGGCACGCCGAGGAACACGAACATGCGCTTGGCGACGCGGGCGTCGTCGCGTGCGACCTGAAGGGTGTTGGAGATGTTGTCGATCAGGTAGTCCTGGGCGGGCGCGATATCGGTGACGGCGCCGGCGGCCGCCTTGGTCTGCGCGAGCGCGGTTCCCGGATCGGCGTCGAGCTGCTCGCGCTCGACGCCGATGTCGACCTCGAGGACCGGCTTGCTCTTGACGACGTCGCCGCTGGTCGTCGTCGCCTTCTGGAAGGCGGGCACGATCGCCTTGGCGAACACCTCCGGTTCGATCACCACGGCGTTCGGGACGTAGAGGAACTGCTCGAGCTGCTGGCCCTGCCGGCTGTAGAAGAGGGACCTGGCCAGCGACAGGTCGGTGATCCCGCTGATCGGGACAGACAGGGGCCTGTCGAGGCCAGGCACGTCGACGCGAACGACATCGCCGGGCTTGACCGACAGCGCCTTGGCCGCCTCCGCGCTGAGCAGGCCGTGACCTGGTTGATACGACCCGCTGACGATCTGGGTCGAGTCGTTGTGCTCGCGGTACAGGTCGTCGAAGCCGAAGACGCGCACGGCCCCGGCCGCCTGCTTCGAGCCCGATCGGAGCGAGCCGGGCGCGAGGTCGACGAAGGACAGCTGGTCGGCCGTTGCAACGCCGGGTACCTCGGCGATCCTGCGGGTCAGCTCGGCCAGCCCCACCGGACCAGGCGCGTTGGCCCGGACCGGTGCGTCGATCTCGCGGCTGGAGAAGGTCGCGCGGAGATCCAGTGACGTGACCGGGTTCACGGCCGACCTCGCCGCCGCGGTGTAGGCCACCGTCACGCTCGTCTTCGGGGGTACCGTGCCCAGGTTGAGGCCGAGCTTGGCCGCGCCTTGGGCGAGGGGACTGTCACCCCCGCGGTCGGCGACGCGAGCCCCGTCGACCGTCGTCGAGCCGGGGACGTACGTGAGGGGCGCCGGAGGCTCGTCCCGGATGACGACCTCGTTGGCGGGCCGTGCGCCGTCGTTGGCGACGACGAGCTCGACACGCACGGTGCCGCCGGGCTGGAGCCGCGTGGCGGGTGTGACCCGTTCGGTCAGCCGGATCTCCTCACCGAGTGGGGCCGTCAGTATCCGCTGCATGTCGAGGGGAAGCGGCGCGATGGCGCGTTGGGTCATCGACGCCGAGGAACCGTCGATGAAGAAGAGGACGGCCGAGAACAGGCCGACACCGAGCGTGATCCCGGCGAGCGTCGCCAGGCTCCTTCTCGGGTTGCGGGCGAGGTCGCGCCAGACGTACCTAGCGATCATCGGATGCCAACGGTCCTGTGACGCGCCCGTCGCGGAGCCCGATGCGCCGGTCCATCCGGCTCGCTGCGCCCGGGTCATGGGTGACCATGACGAGCGTCGCGCCGATCTCGCGCTGCACCTCGAGAAGCAGGTCGATGACACCCGCGGCGTTCGCGGCGTCGAGCGCGCCGGTCGGCTCGTCGGCGAGGATGACCTCGGGCCGGTGCACGACCGCTCGGGCCACCGCCGCACGTTGGCGCTGGCCGCCCGAAAGGTGGTCGGGAAGCCGGTGCGCCTCGTTCGCAAGGCCGAGCTTGTCGAGCAGGTCGAGGGACCGGTCCACGCCAGTGGATTCTCCGTCGAGGGCGAACTGAAGCCCGACGTTCTCCACGACGGTGAGGAACGGGAGCAGGTTGTCGGCCTGGAAGACGAACCCGACGTGGGTGCGCCGGAAGTCGGAGCGACGGCGCTCCGACAGCGACGAGATCTCCTCCCCGCCGATCCGCACGGCGCCCGCGGTCGGGAGGGCGAGACCCCCGAGGACTCCGAGCAGCGTCGACTTGCCGCACCCGCTGGGTCCGGTGACCGCCACGCTCGACCCGGCGTCGACCGTGAGGGAGACCCCGTCGAGCGCGCAGACGGGACCACCCGCTGTGGCGTGCTCGACCACCACCGACTCGACGTGGATCGACGCGTCCATGGTCACGCCGGCACGATCCGGCGATCGGCGAGGCGCAGCCAGTGCTGGGCCTCGCGGGCGAGCCGCTCGTCGTGGGTCACGTACAGGACGGCGAGGTCGCGCTCGCGAGAGGCGGCGAAGATGAGCTCGGTGACATACGCCGCGGTGGAAGAATCGAGCTGTCCGACGACTTCGTCGGCGAGCAGGAGGTCCGGTTCGTTGGCGAGCGCCACGGCCACCGCCACCCGTTGCGCCTCCCCACCGGACAGCTGCCGAGGGAGATGGTCCATGCGGTCACCGAGCCCGAGCTCGGACAGCAGCTCTCGGGCTCGACGCATCGACCGGCGACCCGGAGCGAAGCCCATGGCCAGCTCCACGTTCTCGACGGCGGTCAGGAACGGGAGCAGGTTGTCGGACTGGAGGACGACGCCGATCCGCTCAGCGCGAAGCCCCGCACGGCCGGCCTCGTCCAGCTTGTTCGTCTGCTGCCCACCGATGTGGATGTGTCCGGCGTCGGGACGCATGAGCCCGGCGATCAGCGAGATGAGGGTGGACTTCCCACTTCCCGACCGGCCGACCAGGCTCGTGGTCTCGCCGCACCGGAGGTCGAGGTCGACCCCGTCGAGCACGTGGAGCTGGCTCGGACCGGTGCCGTAGGACTTCGACACCCCCTCGAGGCGCACGAGCGGTGGCGGGTGTCGCTGGGCGTTGCTCACCTGGCTCGGACCGCCTCAGGGGATCGGCCGAAGATGTCCGCTGCCCTCGCCGCCGGGGTGCCGGCCGACGAACTGAGCCGTCCCGGGGGTTCGTGGAGGTTGGGTGACACGCTTGCGGCGCTGGGTGGGGTCGGGTTGGTGGATGGCTTCGTACTCGGCGGGCGGGAGGTCATGGTAGGCCCTGTCGGGCCGGGCATGGTTGTACCAGTCGACCCACTCCAGTGTGGCCGGCCCGACGTCGGCGAGCCGTTCGGTGCAGCTGGGGCCGCGAGGCACCGCACCCCTCTCACCGTGGTGGACCAGGCCGTCCAGTGCGTCGGCACGAGCGCGAGCATGGAAGCTTCAGCTCAGCCGCCGGGCGTGAGGAGGTCCTTGGGAGTGGCGTAGACCTCGGACTTCGCGACCCCCGCCAGGGTGGTGGAGGTGTCGAGCAGCACCGGGACCGACCCGCCGGCGGGGACGACGTCGACGTTGTCGGCCTGGCCGCCGATGATCCGCCCGGCCTGGTCGTAGTAGACCGCGACGACGTCGGCGCCGCTGAGGGGTCGTCCGAGCGTGGAGTGCAGGGTGGCGGTGGTCGTCAGCCTGCCCGCCACGAACGAGGTCCGCACGCCGTCCGCGCTGAGGTTGCCTGCCAGGCCCTGCGCGGGCGCCCAGCTGCCGACGAGGATCTGCGCGCGCAGCCCGGTCACGCCTGTCGCGCTGGTGGTGTCGGCGACCGCGGCCGTCTGCCCGGGCAGCAGTGCGTCGAGCCCCTCGTCCTTGATCCTGACGGTGGCGCCGTTGGCGCCAGTGAAGGTGAGGACCGCGCGGACGTCCACCGCGACCTGGTCGCTTCTGGGGTTGCGGAGCACCACGGCGTAGATCACGTTGGCGTCGCCGTCGGCCTCGGGTGGGAGCTGGGTGAACCCTTGGCGCACGGCCTGGACGGTGCCGGCCCCGGTCCCAGCAGCCGCGCCCGCCTGGCTGGTCTGGCTCGCGCCGCTCGTCTGGCCTGGCGTCGCGCCTGCCTGCGCCGTCCCTGCCGCGGGCCCGGTCGGGGCCGTCGTGGTCTTCTGGCTGCCGGTGAGCCAGGGCCGCGCCAGGGCGGCGACGGCCACCAGCGCGACGATCGCGGCGGCGGCGCCGACCAGCACGCCGGTGCGCGGACGGCGGCGCCTGGACCGCACGCCCACCATCGGCGGCCCGCCGGCCGCCGACCGGCGCGCCCGCGCCCACGCCGGGCCGTCGAGCGGCAGCGGCACGAACTGCTCGGTCCGCTTGCTCCGGTTCGCGGGCCGCTCGGCCGATCCCGCTGGCGAGTCCTGTGCCGGGCGTTCCTCCACCGCCCCAGGGGCCGGTTGCGCGTGCGCCGCCACCGGCGCGGTCTGCCACGCGGCCGTCTCGGGCGCCACGGCCGTCTCGGGCGCCACGGCCGTCTCGGGCGTCACGGCCGGCAGCTCCGCGGTCTGCTCCGCGGCCGGTTCCGCAGGCTCGGCTGCCGGCTGGTCCCGCTCAAGGGTGGGGTCGCCCTCGCCCGGCGCACCCGACTGCTCGACGGGCTCGTTCGTCCCGGTGTCCCTCGGAGACTCGGTGGCCATGATGCCTCCCGTCTGCACATCGGCCTGCTTGCACCGCTTCAGTATCCGGCCTGCCCGACGCCGATGCACTGCTGTCTGGGAAGATGTTCCTCTCTGGGAAGATGTTCCTCTCGGACGGCGCTGGCAAGGCGGTGGCCAGACGGTTGGTCCGGCCTGCCACGCCGTCGACCAGGTCCAGGGCCGAGCCGTTCGATCCGGCTGGGCCGACTACAGCGGGGCGGTGAGTTCCAGCGCGACCCCGTCGGGGTCCTTGAACGGCAGCACCGCGATGCCGAACGGCGGCAGGTCGTTGATGCCGCCGTGCTGCACGCCGCGCTCCTCGAAGGCCTGCACCGCCGCCTCCAGGTCGGCCCTGCCTGCCACGCCGAAGCTCAGGTGGTCGAGGCCGCAGCGGAACGGGTCGAAGCGGTCGCCGGCCCGCTCGGCGTCCACCGGGCGCAGCCCCAGGAGCAGGTCGCCGTTGACCATGACGATGCCGCCCTGCAGCAGGTCCATGGTCAGGTCGTGGTGCGGGTCGTCGGCTGGCGGCGGGGCGTCCATGGCGATCTGGAACCCGAGCAGCTCGGTGTAGAACGCTCGGGACCGCTCGACGTCGGTGACCGTGAGCCGCAGGTGGTGGACCGGGCCGAGGGACAGCGGGACTGCCATCGGAGCGCCTCCTCGTGTCGACAGCGGATCGCGGGCCCATCATGAGGGCGACCACCGCACCAGGGAAGCGCCGCCGGCCCCTCCGGCGCCTACGGCGCGCCCGCCGGCCCCCGGGCGGGCGGCAACGTGGACGAGTCCAAGAGCCAGCGGCCCGACGAGGAGCTGCTGACCGGGGACACCGCCAGCAAGGTCCGGGCGGCCGCCCTGGGCAAGTATCCGGGCGCGACCGTGCTGCGGGTGGAGACCGACTCCGACGGCGTCTACGAGGCCCACCTGGAGACCACCGGCGGGCAGCGCGTCACCGTGGAGGTCGACAAGGCCTTCAAGGTGACCGGCGAGGAGTCCGCGCCCCGGCGACCGTAGGCGTAGGCAAGCGGTAGCGTCTCACCGAGAGCCTGACGATCGACCAGCCAGGGGTCGGGTCCGAGGAGGACCCGGCCTCTTGACCAGCAGCGCCCGCTGGAGCGCGGCCCGGTCGACCTGCTGGCCGCCGACGCGGTCCACGACGCCCGCGTGCTCGCCCCCGACCGGCGCATCGAGCTGCTCGCCGGCGGCGACGGCACCGCCTCGGCAGGCCCGCTGGTCGTGCTCGGGGATGAGCCGCGGCTGCGCCAGGTCATCGCCAACCTGACCAGCAACGCGCTGGTGCACACCCCGGCCGGCACTCCGGTCGAGGTGCGGGCGCACACCGACCGCTCGGACGGCATGCCAAGGGCGGTGGTGGAGGTCGTCGACCACGGCCCTGGCCTCAGCCAGGAGCAGGCCGAGCCGGCCCGCTCCCACGCAGGCGGCGGCACCGGGCTCGGCCTGGCCATCGTGGCCGCCCTGGTCGCCGCCCACGGGGGCACCGTCGAGGTGGACAGCATCCCCGGGCGGGGCGCCACCTTCCGCGTGCAGCTCCCCCTCGCGGCTCCCGCCCCCTCCTAGCTCCAACATCCGAGCCGTCGTTCGACGTCTTCCCATTCGAGAAGCACTTGCCTTGCTTGTCCCGATGTCATTCCCACGCATAATGCTGTTGCACCGGTAGGGCGTGGCCGGGGAGGATGCGGCTGGTGCGTTGGCGGGGATGGGCGCTGGTACTGGCGGTCCTGGCCGCGCTCGCCGGGCTGACGGTCGCCGGGCGGCTGCTGGACGTTCCCGAGGATCGGCGGTCGGCCGCGCGGCCCGCGCCGTCGACGGCATCCATCCAGCTGGTCAGCGTCGTGACGTTGCCGCCGCCGGCGATCCCCGAGGCGCTGCGGCGGCCGCTGCGGCTGCCCAGCCTCCGGGGGGACGGCTCCTGCCCGGCCACACCCGCGGCCGGCCCGCCGATGACTCGGGCCAACCCCGTGGCGGCCGTCGCCCTGGGCGACGGGCCGGTGTACCCGGTGCTGTTCAGGGCCGCCGTTGACGGTCGGCTGGACCGGACCTCGGTGGTGTACTGGGACGCCCCCAAGCCACTCGGCGGCGTGGTGATCGTACGTGGCCACCGACTGGGTGCACCCAGGGACCCGATCCGCTTCCAGGACGACAAGCAGGAGGAGCTGGGCCTGATCCACGTGCTCGACCCGGCAGCGGCCCATCCGGCCGGCGGCGAGGGCCTCTGGTGGCGAACGACCCTGCTCCGCGCCGGCGCCGGCTGCTACGGGCTCCAGATCGACGGCCCCAGGTTCAGCCAGGTGCTGGTGGTGGAGTTCCGCTAGTCGACGACGTTGGCGACCAGGGCTGCGACCGCGAGGTGCCCCCTTGCAGCCATGCCGCAGCCTGGTCGCCCATACCCATCAACATCGGCGTACGGTCGCGCTGCCTCCACCGAACCCGGTTCGGCACGCCTCGCTCTTGCCCGTATTGGCTTCCCCAGGGTCTACGTCGTACTTGACCCGAGATCGGAGGCGACATAGCCTCCGTCGGCCAAGTCCACCGTGAGTCGGATTGGCTGCCCCAGGCAATCTCTCAGTTGAGGCGATGTCGAATGTCGAACACTCCTCGGCGCCTGGCCTGGATCGGGTCCGCGGTCGCGCTCACCATCGCTGTCCAGTTCCTCCACTCTTCCACGATCGGTGCAGCGGGCCGAGGGGCGGCACCGCGCCGGTCGGCCAGACCTTGATATCCCGACTGCTCGGCAGCGGTCCGCCTGATGGCCGCCGTCCTGGCCGAGCAGCACGACGAGTGGCAGGTCACCGCCGCTACCTGGATGCCGGGTTCATCGGTGCCAGTCTGGCCATCGACCAGCCCGACCCAGCCAGGTAGGTAGGTAGGTAGGTAGGTAGGTAGGTAGGTAGGTAGGTCGCCCCAGCACTCACGTCGAGCGCCGCGTCACCGCGGTCAGCGAGGACCACGTGAGCTTGCTGGTACATCCTTGACGGGGCGTGGCGCATGAGTCCTAATGCGCTGGGAACGGGTGGAATTGCATCAGGAGGCAAGGACGCCTCAGAAGGGGAATGTCATGCGACGACGCGGTTTCCTCGCCTTCATCGCAATCCTGGGGCTTGCCCTCGCGGCCGTTGCTCCGGCAGCAGCCGGCCCTCTGGCCAGCGGGCCGCTCGTGCAGGTCTCCGGCACCAGCGCCTTCCTCGGCTGCACGGCTGACGCGGTTGCCAGCCAGTCGGGGAGGGTGTTCCTGAACAGTGAGGTGGAGCCGTGGATTGACGTGAACCCGACCAACACCAACAACGTCGTCGGTATCTGGCAGCAGGACCGCTGGTCCAACGGAGGCGCGCGGGGGCTCGTGGCCGGGGTGAGCAACAACGGTGGCACGAGCTGGCAGCAGGTGGTGATCCCGGGGATCACGCTGTGCTCGGGCGGCAGCTACCAGCGCTCGACCGACCCGTGGGTCAGCTTCGGCCCCAACGGGACGCTCTACCAGCTCGCCCTGTCCTTCAATGACGTCGCACCGCCGTTCCTGCCCGCGGACTTCGACCACGCACTGCTGGCCAGTCGTTCGACGAACGGCGGGCTCACCTGGAGCGCCCCGGTCGTGGTGAAGCGGGACACCGACGCCAACGTCTTCAACGACAAGCAGTCGATCACCGCGGACCCCACCGCCGCCAACCTCGTCTATGCCGTGTGGGACCGGCTGGTCTTTCCATCCAGCGAGGCCGCGAGCGTCAGATCCAGCTTCGTCACCTCTGCGTTCCGCGGGCCGGTATGGTTTGCGCGAAGCACGAACGGGGGCGTGAGCTGGGAGCCGGCCCGACAGGTCTACGACCCGGGACAGAACGACCAGACGATCGCCAACCAGATCGTGGTGCTCCCCAACGGGACCCTGGTGAACCTGTTCGCGGAGTCCAACAACGAGAACACCAACAAGCTCCGCGGCTGGAGCGTGCGCGTGCTCCGCTCGACCAACAAGGGGGTCAGCTGGTCGGGCCCGATCCTGGTCAACCGGCTGCGGACGATCGGCGTCACCGACCCGGACACCGGAGACGACGTCAGGACCGGTGACATCGTGCCGGACGTGGCGGTCGATCCGGCCAGCGGCGCGCTCTACGCCGTCTGGCAGGACTCCCGCTTCAGCGACGGTCAGTTCGACAGCATCGCCTTCTCCCAGTCGCTGAACGGCGGGCTTAGCTGGTCGACGCCGATCAAGGTCAACCGGACTCCGACCAATCTGCCGGCCGGCAACCAGCAGGCGTTCACCGCCTCAGTCCACGTCACCACGAACGGGACCGTCGGGGTCAGCTACTACGACTTCCGCAACAACACGCCGGCTCCGGCCACGCTGGAGACCGACCACTTCCTGGTTCACTGCCACCCCACCACGCCAACAGCCTGCACCAACGCGGCCAATTGGGGTGACGAGGTGCGGGTGACCAACACCTCGTTCAACATGCGCCAGGCGCCCTTCGCCGCGGGTTTCTTCACCGGTGACTACGAAGGGCTTGACAACATCGGGACCGCCTTCACCCCGTTCTTCTCCCAGCCGCACGGGACCGACCCGTCCAGCACCTTCTTCCGCCGAGTGGGATAGGACCGACTCCACCGACTGGGGCGGGCTGCGCCGAACACCCGCCCCAGTCCGCGGAGCGATCCCCGGCACCTCGACCTGGTCGACCACCTGGTAGTGCGTCACCGTCGACTCGCCGACGAGGTAGCGCTCATCCTCCGGGTACAGGACCGCGGCCTCGATGTCGTTGCCGGCGAAGGCCCGGATCGCATCGACGGAGTCCCACAGCGACAGGGTGATGAACTGGGCACGATCGCCCTTGTCACGCCGAAGCAACCAGGCGCCGCGGTTGCCGGAGGTCTGCGCGTACTGGGCGAAGCCGGTCTCGCGGATGTAGTCGGCGTAGACGTCGGCGTCGGCCAGCTGTACGACGCCCTGCCAGATGCGCGCGATCATCGGTCACCTCCGCCGCTACTCGGCGAGTCGGTGGAGACGGTCCAGGTTGACGATCACCACGTGCTCGCCGCGGGTCTCGATCGCGCCGGCGCGCTGCAGCCGCGCGAGGTTCATCACGCAGGCGATCGCCGGCTCGCCGGTGATGGACTCGAGGTCGGCCCGAGTTATGGACAGCGGCACACCCTCCCCGACCCGCTCGGCCTGCTGGTGGTCGAGGAGGATCCGGGCGACCTGCTGGACCGGCTGGAGGCCCAGTCGCCGCACCATCCGGACGTCCCGGTCGACCAGCAGTTCCATCACCGTCAGCATCATCGCGTGGGTAAGCCGCAGGTCGTCGCGGAACGCCGCCTGCAGCGCGTCCGTCGGGATCGTCCAGGCCGACACCGGCTCCGTCGTGGTCGCCGTGGCCGTGCGCGCGCGGTTGAGCAAGGCGGTCATCTCGCCGATCAGCTCGCCAGGGCCGATCCTGGCCAGGAGCTGGGAGCCCCGATCCGGCCTGGCCGAGGTGAGCTGCACCCATCCTGACTGGACGAGGTAGCACGGCCCGGGCGGGTCGCCCTCGGACAGGATCGCGGTGTCGGCGGGATAGTCGCCTGGCACCATCTGGGCAGCGAGGCGCTCGAGCGTCGAGCGGTCGGCCACCGTGAAGTCGGTGGAATGCTCCAGCGCAGCCAGTGCGTCCATCGGTCCCATCACCTCGCCGAGCGTACTCTGCTCAGTCTGCCCATGTCAGCAGGACCTGGGCGCGTTCCGGGTCCAGCCGCGTCCCTCGGGCAAGCTGGCAGGAGACCCAGGAGGTGGACCGGCACATGACCGACGGGCCGCTCGATCGCGCGCGTGCGCTGCTGGCCGCTCATCCGGTCGTCGACGGGCACAACGACCTCGCCTGGGCGTTGCGCACGCGGGTGCACTACGACTTCGACCGGCTCGACCTCGCCCGGCCCCAGCCCGACCTGCACACCGACATCCCGCGGCTGCGTGCGGGCGGGGTCGGCGCGCAGTTCTGGTCGGTGTATGTGCCCTCCAAGCTGCAAGGCGACCAGGCGGTCCGCGCCACCCTGGAGCAGATCGACGCGGTGCACACGATGGTGCGGCGCTATCCCGACGCGTTCGCCCTGGCGGGCGACGCGGACGAGGTCGAGCGGGCCGTTTCGGCCGGCAGGATCGCCTCCTTGCTCGGGGCCGAGGGCGGACACTCGATCGACTGCTCGCTGGCCGTTTTGCGCATGCTGCACGCGCTGGGCGTCCGCTACCTGACGCTCACCCACAACGACAACGTCCCGTGGGCCGACGCGGCGACCGACCAGCCGCGAGCCGGCGGCCTCAGCCGCTTCGGCGAGGAGGTCGTCCGGGAGATGAACCGCGTCGGCATGCTGGTCGACCTCAGCCACGTGGCACCGGCGACGATGCGGGCGGCACTGCGGGTCACCGCGGCGCCGGTGATCTTCTCCCACTCGTCGGCGCGTGCGTTGTGCGACGTTCCCCGCAACGTCCCCGACGAGGTGCTCGCCCAGCTCGCCGGCAACGGCGGCGTCTGCATGGTGACCTTCGTGCCGCCGTTCATCACGCCCCGCTGCGCGGCCTGGTCGGCCGAGGCCAAGGAGCACGTCAGCGGGACCGGGTTCGACCCCGGGGACGACGCTTCCGCGGCGCTGCTCGCCGCCTGGGAGCGCGACCATCCCCGGCCCCGGGTGACCGTCGCCGACGTCGCCGACCACGTTGAGCACGTCCGCGAGGTCGCCGGCGTGGACCACGTCGGCCTCGGCGGGGACTACGACGGCGTCGCGTTCCAGCCGGAAGGGCTCGAGGACGTCGCCGGCTACCCGCGGCTGCTGGCTGAGCTGCTCGACCGCCACTGGTCCGAGGGTGACCTCGCCAAGCTGACCTGGGCCAACCCCCTCCGAGTCCTGCGCGACGCCGCGGCCGTCGCCCGCGACCTCCAGACACGCCGGGGCCCGTCGCTGGCGACCCTCACCGCGCTGGACGGATCGGAGGAACGGCCTCGACTCTGAGCAAACCGCGGCGGCGATGGTTGACGGGCCGCTTGGTCGCTGCGTGGGGAGACCGTGGCCGATGGCCGCCGCACGGTCGTCGTGGTGGGCTGGAGCTGCCGATTGATCCTCGCTCATCGTGTTATCCCAGGCTCACGTCAGGTCCTGGGATGACCGAGAGGTGGCGATTATGCAACACCAGACCGGAGCCGACTCGCCGATGCCGGGCCAGTCGTTCCCGACCGACCCCTCCGGGCTACCGGAGGCCACCCGGCCGGCGCTGCTGGTCTGGGCGACCGGTTACCGCTCCGACTACACCTGGATCCACATCCCCGGTGTGGTCCAGGACGGCCGCGTCATCCACCGGCGCGGTGTCACCGCCGTGCCCGACCTGTACTTCCTGGGCCTGTCCTGGCAGCACACCCGCCCCTGCCTTGGAGTCGGCCTGGCTACTGGCGGCCGGCTACTTCGGTCACTGCCTATGGGACCTGGTCCACCACCGCCGCGGGATCGACACGGCCATGCCCTGGTGGTGGATACCGGGGTGCTTGGGCTACGACACCGTGCTCGGCGCCTACATCCTCATCCGGTTCCTCTCGAGCCCGGCCGGGTCGCCGGGTACCTGCTAGGCGCCGGCTGGCAGCGGCTGGGCCGCAACGGCGTGGACCGCAGCGCCACCTGGGTGCGGACCGTCTCCGGCCCCGACGGCACCGACCACCAGGGTGCGGCCCGCTACCAGCCACCAGGGTGCGGCCCGCTACCAGTGGCCGCGGTGCACGACGTCGTTGAATGGGCGCCGGTCGGGCCGCTCGATCGGCGTGAGCGGGCGGTCGGCGGGGACACCCAGGGTGATCAGCAAGGCGCAGAACCGGTCCTCGGGAAAGCCTAGCAGGCGCCGCGCGAGCTCCTGGTCGTGGACGCCCGCATGGGCGCTGCCGATGCCCAGGTCGGCGGCGGCCAGCATGACGCTCATCGTCGCCTGGCCCAGGTCGAACTGGATCAGGTCGCGCATCTGGGCGTCGTCGGAGTTCGGGGCCACCAGCGCGATCGTCGCCGCCGAGCTGGCGACGTGGCGGGCACCGCGCCACACCCTGGCAAGCTGCACGAGCTGCTCCCGGTCGGTGCAGACGACGAAGTCCCACGCCTGCTGGTTGCCGGCAGAGGGTGTGCGCCGCGCGGCCTCCAGGATCCGGTCCAGGTCCTCGGGCGCGATCGCCCGCTCGCCGTAGGACCGCACGTTGCGCCGGGATCTGATCGCATCCCACGTCTCCACGTCGACCTCCCGCAGACTCGTCCTGAGCGCCGGGCGCGGCGCCGGCGCCACCGCTGGTGCCGCAACCGGGGCCACGCTGGCCGGCCGTTGTCCCGGTCGGTGACCGCCTTGGCGGCGGAGAAGATGTTGTACCGCCACCCGCCCCGGTGCCGCCACGTCTTGACCGCAGCCATCGCGTTGATCACCCACCGCTGGGCGCCGAGCGGCAGGCTGAACTAGTTCGGCAGCCACAGCGGCCGCGCGAGCCAGCGCAACCTGGGCCGCGCCCGCGCCGTGACGTCCTCGACCACCACGCGCTCAACGCCCGCGGCAGCCTGGGCTCATCCGGCGTGTTGCTGCCACACACTCTTACGGACCTGGTCCAGCAGCTCGCCGGCGGGAGATGGATTGCCAGACCGCGGCCATGCTCCAGTTCACCTCCAGCTCACGCAGCAGGTCCCGGGCGCGCTGGTTGATCGGGCCGATGCGCTGGTCGCTGGGCAGGTTAAGGGCCTGTACCGCGACCTCACACGCCCGCTCGATCTCATGTTGATGCACGTAGGTCGTCGCCAACGCGAGGCGCAAGATGGAGTGTGCCTCGATGTGCCCCTGACCTTGGACCTCCAGCGAGTGCCCGAGGATCGGCCCCGACCCGCCCACCGGCAAGCGCCGGCAGCGCACCAAGGGTGGGTTCCGGACACGGAAGGAGTGCCTCCAGGCCCCTCAACGACGTCATCGCGGCTGCGCGGGCCGGCACGTTCGTCAAGCCAGCCAAGCGCACCGTGGAGAACTTCCTCGTGGAGGAGTGGCTGCCAGCGGTGAGGCCGCCGCGCGTCCGGGAATCAACTTGGTTGAGCTACCAGCTCAACATCCAGAACCACATCGTGCCGGCGCTCGGCCGCATGAACCTCCAGGGGCTCACCCCTGGGCAGCTCACCGCCTTCTACCGGCACTTGCTCACCAGTGGCCGGCGCGACGGCAAGGGCGGCCTGGCGCCGAAGACCGTGAAGAACATCCACGCCACCCTGCACCCGGCGCTCGCGGTCGCGATGCGCTGGGGCTACGTCGTCCGCAACGTCGCTGACGCGGTGGACTTGCCGAAGGTCATCACGCCGGAGATGCAAGTCTGGAGCCCGGAGCAGCTCCGCGCGTTCCTTGCGCACGTGCGCGCCGATCGGCTGTTCGCCGCGTGGATGCTGTTCGCGACGACCGGCATGCGCCGCGGTGAGGTGGCCGGGCTGCGCTGGACCGACGTCGACCTCAGGACTGGAAAGATCAAGGTGGTCAAGCCACGTGTGGCCGTCCGCTACAAGGTCCACGTCTCCGAGCCCAAGCCGCTCAAGGGCAAGCGGTGGCTGGCCTTGGACCCGGCGACGGCGGCGGCGCTCCGCGAGCACCCCGCCCGCCAGGCCGAGGAGCGGCTGATGGTCGGGCCCGGCTGGGTGGAATCAGGGCTGGTGTTCACCTGGCCGGATGGCCGAGAGCTACACCCGGAGCGGTTCACCCGCTGGTTCCAGCAATACGCGCGCTCGATGCGGGCCTCCCAAGATCCGACTCCACGACGTGCGCCACAGCTACGCGACCGCCGCGCTGGCGGCCGGCGTGCCCGCCAAGGTCGTCAGCGAGCGCCTGGGCCACGCCAACATCGCCATCACGATGGGAACCTACAGCCACGTGCTGCCCGGCATGGACGAGCGCGCGGCGAGCGCTGTGGCCCGGCTCATCCTGGGGGACGAAGCGGCCCACGGCGAAGGTACCGCGAACAATCTGTGAGCAACCGGCCCAACGGCCACGAGCGCGTTGGGGATCGTGGTGACGTTGTCGATCGACCAGGAGCCGGAGTCGGCGAGCGCCGTCTCGGGCCGCTCGTCGATGCCCGCGGCGGTCAGCGTGGTGGCGGTCGCTTCCAGCATGGGTTGGAGCTGGTGGACGTCGTTGGCCTCGCAGGTGAGTTCGGCCGCCACGACGAGGCTGGTGCAAGGTGGTGACCGCCTGGGCGTTGTGGCCCTGCACGGTGCCGTTGCGGGTGTGCAGGAAGCGGCTGTCGGGGTCGGTGACGTTGGCGGTCGCGTCGGGGTTGGGGGCCTCCTGCGGCCGACGCTTGAGGGTGCGCGGCAGCCTGCCCTTGGCGGTGGCTGCCGCGGTGTGGGCCGCGACGCGCTGCTGGTAGGCCTGCTCCCGGGCGGCGGCCTCGGCCTCCAGCTGGGCTTGGCCTGCCGCAGGCGGGCGAGCCGGCCGGCCTTGCTGGCCAGCGCCTCGGGTAGCTCGTCCCCGCGGGCGTCGCCGAAGCGCTGATCCTCGTGCTGGTCGGCCGCGGCGGCCTGCCGCAGGATCTCGGCGACCTCCGCCTCGAACTTGGCCAGGGTGCGGTTGGCCTTGTCGGCGGCGTTGCCGGCCAGCTTGGTGCCGTCCAGGGCCACGGTGCCGACCCGGACCATCCCTGCGGCGGCGCACAGCTTCAAGGACTCGACCAGGAACCCGGCCAGGGCAGCCCGTACAGGTGAACAGGTACAGCGATCCAAGACGGCTGAGCTTGATGCCGTGGGGCGCCCAGGCGTCCCGATCCACGATGCGCCGCCGCGTGATCTTGGGGTCGTCCCGATCCTCCAAAGGCAGCCAGCGCCCCCGTGGGCCGAATTCGTCGCTGGCGATCGTGAGCAGATGCTGCATGCGCCCCCCGCACCGACACTGCGGCCATTCCGGGCTCTGGATCCAGCGCAGCCAGCCGCCGACCTTGGTGCCGGGCGCGGTGGACAGCTCGGCCCAGTACAGCGAGTCGTGTCGTTGCTGCCACCGCCGGACCTGCTGGTCCAACCCACCCGTCAGGTCAGAGAAGCCCGGGTCTTCGGCATACGGATACTCCACGACCCGCTCGGGGTGCAGCACGCACGCCAGCGGCACGTGGTCCGGCCCAAACCACTCCTCGTCGAACCGCGGGGCTGGTGGTGCCGACAGCGGCTCGGTCACCTCCGCCGCACGCCGCCAGACCGCAACCGGGCGTGGCCCATACCAGGGCGCGTCATGCTCGTTGGGGCACCACAGCAGCTGGAACAGGTCGGTCTGCTCCGGAAACGGCAGCTCCGGCACGTCACGGGCAGACAGTTGCAGCACCCCAACCAGCGGTGAGGGCACCTGCGGGGGCTGGTAGGACGACCGCTGGGCGTAGATGGCGCCGTCCCCTCGCGTAGCACGCCCATGCCGGAAGCCCGGGGGTGCAGGCGGACCGCCTGCCGCGCGAGCGGACCAAGCTCGGGGAAGACCCTGGTGATGTCCAGCGGCGGGGGTGGGGTGGTACGGCCCATACGGTCTGCCCGGTCTGATACGGCTTGCAGGACCCGGTCGTCTGACCGCGGATGGTAGCGCACGGGAGTGACATCCGGACCAGCACCATCCCTGCACCCAACATCGCCCCGACCGATCACCCCATCAAGACACTGCCAAGGGCCTTCGGAAAGCGCCTGGCCTCCAAAACGGGTTTGTGCAACGGCCTGGTACGCGTCAAAGGAGCACACCATGCCGCGCACCCTCGCCCAGCACGACCCGCACGATCGAACGGGCGAACGGACCGACCCGCCCGACCGTTCGACCGGCCCCACCCCGACCGACCGACCACCCAACCGTTCGACCGGGCACGACCGTTCGACCGGCACCGGGCCGGCCACCCCGGACGTCACCGGGCCGACCGCCGCCGCGGTCGTGCTGTGTGCCCGGGAGGGCTGCACCAACCCGGTCGCCCCCCCGGCCGGTGGCGGCCGGCCCCGGCGCTGCTGCTGTGACGCCCACCGCGCCGCCGACCGCCGCGCCCGCCTTGCCACCACCCACGGCACGGCCGCCGCGGCGCCCACCGCCCCGGTCACCCCGGCCTGAACGACGCTGGGCCGGGCGAGGTCGCCGGGCAGCTCGCCGGCCTGGCCGCCGCGCTGGGCCAGGTCGCCGGCCGCGTCCATTGGGGCCTCCGGCTAGCCGTCAGGCCAGAGGGTCGCGGCACGCTCGGCCGCTTGGAGGACCAATCGGGCGTCGAGCTCCACTCGTGACTCGTCGATCTGGCGGGCCGGCCACTCGCAGACAAACGCGAGCGGCCCGGCCGGCGGCAGCGGCCAGACCCACTGATCGATGTCCCAGGCCAAGCCCCCACCACCACCGCCATGTGCGGTCAGTACGGGCGCGGTGGGCTCCGCGTCGTCGCAGCGGTGCACGTCGTAGCGAGGCAGGTTGGTGGCCTTGGCGCCGTCGGCGAACTGCACCCCGAAGCGCAGGAACGCGGCAGCGATCTGGTCGCCTTCGAAGGCAACGTCGAACAGATTGGGATCCTGCTGGCGGGCGGAGAGGCGGCGCAAGCGCACGCTGAGCGTGAAGCCGAAGCCCGTGGGATAGGCCCGGATGCCTATGACCGCAACGGCTGTCTCGTCGGTGCATGCGATGAGCAGCTCCACCGGCACCACGCCGGGCAGCACGTTGGCCGGCGGCCCCAGCCAGACCGGCTGCCGGTACTCGACCTCGGCCACGGAGAGCGATGGCGGCGGCGGTGGCGGGTCGAAGAAGCTCATTGCTGCATGGTAGTCAGTTCGCTCAGCCGGTGAGACGAAACCGGGGACGGCCTGTGTGGTCATCGGTCGGGCTGTTCAGTGTCGGTGGCGTCGCGGTCGGGCTGGTCGCACCTGCCGCCGCCATGACCGCCTACTGGCGCAGACTCTTGGCGTGCCGGTCAGCCGGCCCGCGCTGCGGCGCTGGGGCGGCGGCAGCGCCCTCACCCGGCGGGGACGCGGCGCGTCGGGCGGAACGCCCGACCCGTTGACTCGGGACCACCCGGCCCGGCCCGGGGTCAAGGTGGAGCACCCTCGGCCGCCAGCTCGCCCTGGGGCCGTCGCCGCCGCCGTCGCCGAGCTGCGCCACCGCGGCGTCACCAGGGTCGCGCTGGTCGGCGCGTCCATGGGCGGCGCGGCGGTGCTGATCGCCGGGACCAGGGTGCAGCCCCCGGTCGCCGCGGTGGTCTCGTTGTCGGGCGAGGCCGACCCGACCAGCCTGGTAGGCGGCATCCCACTGAATGCCGGCGCCGCCGTCAAGCAGCTCGCCGTGCCGACGATGTTCGTGGTCGCCACCAACGACCGCTACGTATCGGTGGAAGAGACCCGGGCCATGTACCAGGCGGTCAATACCGGTGACAAGCGCCTGACGGTGGCCTCCGGCCCCTTCGATGGCCGGCATGGCTGGCAGCTGCTCAACGACCCGGCCAGTGGGGAGTTCTCCTCGGTTGCTGCCAACGTCGCGGCGTTCCTCACCGCCCACACCCGCGGCTGAGCGAAGAACGTCCCCTCAACCAGCGGGCCGTGCATCGCTGCGTCATCCGTTCACGGACCCGGCGGTGAGGCCGCGGACGAAGTAGCGCTGCAGCAAGACGAATACCAGCACTGGGACGCTGATGGTGATGATGGCCCCGCCGGTCACCAGCTGCCAGCCCTGGCCCCCCGTCCCGCCGACCAGGCCGCCGAGGGTGATGGTGACCGTTTGGCGGTCGCCTTCGCCGAGGAACAGCAGGGCAATCAGCAGGTCATTCCAGACCCACAGGCACTGGAAGACGGCGAAGGCGGCCAGCGCGGGCACCGACATGGGGATGATGAGCCGCCAGAAGATCTGGTAGTGGCTGGCCCCGTCGACCTTGGCCGACTCGATCACCGCCCGGGGAAGTGTGACCATGTAGTTGCGCAGGATGAAGACGGCCAACGGCATGCCGAAGCCAATGTGGGCCAGGTAGACGGCCGCATAGGTCCCGGTCAGGTCGAGGTTGCCGTAGATGCGCAGCAGCGGGGCCAGGGCCACCTGATTGGGCACCACCAGCAGGGCCACGATGATCGAAACAGGAGGTCGCGGCCCGGGAACTGCATGAAGGCGAAGGCGTAGGCGGCGAAGCCGGCCAGCAAGATCGGGATCACGATAGCGGGCAGGGTGACCGCGACGCTGTTGAAGAACGAGTCGGCCATCCCTCCGGTCCAGGCCTGGCGGTAGTTGTCGATCGTGTACTGGGTGAGGTCCAGCGGGGAGGTGATGACCGTCCACCACCCCGAGCTGTTGGCCGCGTCCACGGTACGGAAGGAGGTGACCACGATCCCGAGCGTTGGGACCAGCCACAGCAAGCAGAGCACCACCAGGACGAGCTTGACCACCAGGCTGGCGCGCCCTTGACCGCCACTGGGTGCGCCACCCTTGCGACGCTGCGGGAGAGCGCGCCGCGGCTGGACCTCGCTGTTCGCCACGACGAGAGTCTGTCATCACCGGCCGACGACGGCTCGCCCTCGCCGCGAACTGAGCGGCGCAGGGGAGCTGCGGCCCCTGCTTTGCTTACTTTGCGGTGTCAGTCTCGGTGTCAGTCCACCAGCCATCAGCAGACGGAACTCCGGACAACTGGCTGGACTCGGCCTCTGACCTGAGCAGCACAAACAGTACTCAAGCGTACGCCGTGGACACTGACCACCAGTCTACGGATCTGGCGGTTCGCCAGGTCCCGCCGGGACGGGGGAGTGGGTCTTAGGCCTACGCTGTCAGCGGGCCGGGCGCCGCGGCAGGTGCGACCTCGTAGAGGTGCATGGTCTTGCCGCGCAACCGGTAGAGCAGCAAGCTCCAGAACAGCGGACCTGTCGGTCCCAGCAGCCGACGCCTCCGCGTGCGGTTGTCGCCCTCCAGGCGCCGAGCCTGGCCGCTCACGGCCGCTCCGAGCACCTTGCCGCTGGTGGTGCAGGGAGCGAGGGTGACGCTGGGGTTGCGGGCCAGCCGCTTGGCCTTGCCGCTGTCTGCGGCCGTCACGAAGTAGGCGTGGTCGTCATCGAGGGCGATGCTCACGGGGGTGGGAACCGCTTCCCCTGTACGCCGGAAGGTGGTCAACAGGGCGGTACTGGACGCCTGGAGCGGCGCGAAAGCCCGAGTGCGGTTCGTCCCTGGGGCCATCGGATCTCCTCGCCTTGCGGCTACCGCCCATGTTGATGGGCGCCGCGAGGACGTCATGCTGCGGCGAGGTTGTGACGCCGGTCATTCCGTTGGTCATTCCACCACAGACTATCCCGCAGGACAGGACGGCACTAGCTGGACGACCCACCCGACCTGAGCCGCCAGGACGGCACGCGACAGCACGCCGTGGACGATGCGCGGCTGTCTTGTAACCTGCTGCCATGCTAGGGGTGCCCTACTACGCCGAGGCCTTCGCACCGCTGCCTGGCCGCTGCTTCCGCCTGGTCGCCCACCCCGGCGAGGCCGGGCCGAGGCACTGCCCGACCCAGTAGTCTGGCGCGGGTCGTGGCGGGCGCCGAATGGCCGCCGCTACCGGGTCGAGGCTTGCGAGGGCCACCGGCCTCCACTGGTCGAGGGCAGCAGCACGGAATCCGGCTGATTCTCGTGCATCCGGGTCCACTCACGGACCTTAGGAGCGGGGCGGGACGAGCAAGGGAGCAGCGATGGCGACGTACCTGCAGCTTGGTGCGGTGAAGACCTGGTACGACGAGCACGGCGAGGGCGAACCACTGGTGCTGATGCACGGCGGGTTGGTCGACGCGCGGTTCTTCGAGCCGAATCTCCCCGCGCTGGCCGAGCACTTCCACGTCTACACCCCGGAGCGGCGCGGCCACGGCCACACACCGGACGTCGAGGGCCCGATCACCTACCAGCTGATGACCGACGACACGATCGCCTTCCTGGAGACCGTGGTCGGCCAGCCGGCGGACCTGGTCGGACACAGCGACGGCGCCTTCGTCGCGATGCTGGTGGCGATCCAGCGTCCGGAGCTGGTGAAGCGGTTGGTGATGATCAGCGGCGGCTTCAACAAAAGCGGCGACGCGGTGCCAGACGCGGAGTGGAACGTCGATCAGATCGCCGAGTTCCTGGGCCCCGCCTACGGCGAGGTATCCCCTGATGGCATCGACCACTTCAAGGTCGTGGCAACCAAGATCGGCGACATGGCCGCCGCCGAACCGACCCTGCAAGCGTCCGAGTTGGCCAAGGTGACCTGCCGCAGCCTGGCGATGTTTGCCGACGACGACCTGGTGACGCCGCAGCACATGATCGACATGTACGCCGCGCTGCCAAACGCGGAGCTGGCCATCGTCCCGGGAACCTCGCACTTCCTCACCCAGGAGAAGCCCGACCTGGTGAACAAGATCGTGGTCGACTTCCTCACCACCGAGCCGGTGCCCACGGTCGCGCCGATCCGCCGCGCGCCGAAGCCCGAGGTCAGTCCCGGCTAACGTCGCAGCGAGTCGTCTCGGCGGGCGCCGAGGTGCAGGTACACCCGGCCGCCTTGCCACTCGACCTCGTCGACCTCGCGCTCGCAGTACTCCTCGCAGCCGGGCTCGAAGGCAAGCAGCTCTGCGTCCCGAGGGAGCGCCTGGAGTGCTGTCAGCATGTCTCGTACTGTCATGCGCTCAGCGTAGCGACCTCAGTGCATACCGTGAGTCCTCGCCCACCTGCTCGCCTTGCCATCCGATTTTCTGTCGGATGCGCCTTGATCATCCGATTGATCATCCAGACGATCCTTCTGTATCCGTCTAGAACCGTCTGGACCGACGATGCGCCCAACGTGAGCAGGCTAGATCCTTCTGGAGCCGTCCAGTTCGACGCCGAGCATCCGTCTCGTAATCGGAAGGTCGTCGGTTCGAATCCGACCTCGGGCTCCAAAACCGCAGGTCAGGGGGGTATTCCTGGCATTGCTGACTGCGCAGCGGCAACAGGCGGTCATTCCTTTGGATTGGATCATCGCGCCGCAGGCGCGCCCGCCCCGCTTCGCTACGTAGGAGTCCGTCTGGCCGATTGAGAGCCCGTCGATGGGCCTCCTTCGTCGGCCCACGACGAGCGGAATCGTGGAAGACGGACGGCCCTGCGGGCCGGGCGCGCATTCGCGCGCATTCCAGAAAACCAACCTGCGGCTTCGCCGCCATTCCCACATTTCAACGCATGGCGTCTTGTCACTCACCGATCATTGCCGGAATCCTGGAGGACTACTCAGGGAGGTACGTCCTAAGGGGCGGACGACGGGGGATGCCTCACGCCACCTCCACGACCACCTTGCCCCTGGCGTGGCCTTGTTCCAGGTAGGCGATCGCTGCGGGGATTTCCGCGAACCGATAGCGCCGGTCGATCTGCGGGCGCACCTTGCCGGCCTCAATCAGCTCCGAAAGCAGCTCCAGATCCTTGGCGGCTACGTGCGCCGACACCATGGCGATATCCTTACGCCACCCCCATGACCACCTTCCCCCTGGCCCGGCGCCGCCGCGCAGCGAAACGCGCAGCAGCATCACCCCGCTGGTGAACCCGGTCACGGCGGCCTTGCCGCCCTCGGCAAGCGCACCTCTGAGATCGGGCACCGATCGGTTCCCGACGGTGTCGAGGATGAGGTCGTAGCGCCGCCCGCCACCGACGACGTCGGTCGTGGTGTAGTCGAGGACGTGATCGGCCCCGAGGGAACGGACCAGGTCGAGGTTCCGGGTGCTGGTCACGCCGGTCACCTCGGCCCCGTAGGACTTGGCGATCTGGACCGCGAAGGTGCCGACGCCGCCGGTAGCGCCATTGATCAGGACCTGCTGCCCGGGCTGGATCTCTCCGTGCTGGCGAAGGCCCTGGAGTGCGGTGACCGCCGCCATCGGAACGGCAGCCGCTTCCTCGAACGACAGGTTCGCCGGCTTCAACGACATGACGGCCACTGGCACCGAAACGTATTCGGCAAAGCCGCCGTAACCATGTTCTAAGAGATTGGCGTAGACCTCGTCGCCGGGCTTGAACCGGGTAACGCCGCTGCCGACCGCCTCCACCTGCCCGGCAATGTCGACGCCGAGGATCTGATGTTTCGGCCGCAGCAAGCCCAGGGTGGCGCGCGAGAACAGGGGCTTGCCGCGCATGGAATGCCAGTCGGCTGCATTGACAGATATTGCCAGCACCTTCACCAGGACCTCATCGGCGTTCGGCGCAGGCTTGTCGACCCCCGCCATCCGAAGCGTCTCCGGCGGCCCGTACTTCTCATAGATGAACGCCTTCATGACTGGTCCTTCCGGTTTCCGGTAGCGTCGCCAAGTCTAGTCCGACCGTTGTGACCGCGAGCTGACTGGAGGGGAGAATCCCGCGCGGCGCCTCCTATGAGGGCCTTGCGGGGGCTTCGAGGGTGACCCTGTGTCCCAGCCGCTTGAGCTGCCGAGGATTTGTCGCTTGTAGCTCTCCGTTGCGTGCCTGAGGAGGAGGTCGTCGCGGCCCAGCTCCTCGTAAGGCGGGTCTCGCTTGCCGTTCGCGCGCTATGCGGTTCTCAAGGTTCGGGTACGTCCCGCCGCCGCGGACCCTTCCCGCAGGATCGGAGACGGCTTGAATCCCTTGGCGATGAGCCAGATGCCAAGCGTCGCCTCCCAAGCGATCTCCGGAAGGGTCGCGATGAACGACCACACGGAGACTTGCTCATAGAGGCCGAACAGCACCGCGATCCCCGTAGCGCAGACCAGGGGGCCGCCGATGAGCCCCAGCACGGCCATGGCCCGTGGCACGAGGCCGGACCGGTACATCAGGTAGCCCAGCAACAGCCCGTTCCCGAAGCATGCGCCGGAGCGGTCGCTGGCGGCACAGCCTGGGGACCTGTCTGGGGATCTCCCCGGCGCAGGCCGGTCATTGTGGCAGTCATTCCACCACGGCTGACCTCGTACGACAGGACCGCATCAGCTGGACGACACAGCCGACCTGAGCTGCGAGGACGGCACGCGCCAGCATTCGGTAGACGGTTCCCCGTTGTCTTGTAATCCGCTGCTTGGACGGGTCCCTCGGTCTGCACGACTAGTCAAGCATCAACTCGCACATTCCCGCCAGCCCCGGGCCGACAGGCGCCGGGGCTGCCACATCTCCAGGAGGCCCCGGGATGCCTGCCCGTCCTGCCCACCACCGCGACCGGACCGACCGTGCCATCCACGCCGCGAGCTGGCTCGGCGCCCTGGCCATGTTCGCCTACGGCGCCGCCCTCAGCTTCGACGTCCTGCACTACATCGCCCAAGCGTGCGGCCTCTCACCGCGGCTCGCCTGGCTGTGGCCGCTGGGGTTCGAGGCGTTCATGGCGGTGGCCGCCGTCAGCGTCCTGGCCGAGCAGCGCGCCCGGCCCGGCCGCACCCCCTGGTACCCCTGGACCCTCACCGCCCTGGCTGCTGGGAGCTCCATCGCGCTGAACTTCGCCCACCCCTTCATCCCGCTCGACCCGCCGCCCCGGCTGCTCGTCGCCCTGGTCTACGGCGTCCCCCCCGTCACGGCACCGTTTGCCTGGCACCTGTTCCTGCTCCGTCTCGCCCACCGCCGCCACCAGCACGCCCAGGACCCCGGGCAGGCCGCCCAGGATCCCGAGCAGGACCCGCAGGGCGTCGCCTAGGCGACCAGCCCAGCGGCCGGCCCGGAGCCGGCCGCCATGGATGCAGCGCCCGTCCTGGCCGCCACCGGGCAGGACACCGAGCCGTCCCGGGCGGCTGTCCGGGTCCTGCTCGATCAGGAGACCCAGGACGCCCTGGTGTCCTGGCAGGACGTGACCGCCCGCACGGGGCTGTCCCGCTCCCGCGCCTACGCGCTGCTCCGCGAGGAGCGCGCCCGCCTGGCCGCCCACAACGGCCACCATCCGCCCGCAATGCTTCGCCCCAGCCCAGACCAGGCGGCGCCGTGACCCAAGCCGCCCACCATCACCCCGACGATGACCGCCGATCATGCAGGCCCCCCGGGGCACCGGGGGGCCTTTCGCGCCCGATGTCGCCGGCGCTGTTCGAGCCGCCCCGAGGAGGGGGGTGCCGGGGGGAGGACCCTTCCTCCCCCCGGCCTGCTGGCCAGCTGCTCGCCCCGAGGCTCGCGGTGCAGGTGGGGCAGGGATGCCGCGCAGTCAAGCGCGATGGGATGGCCGAACTTTGTTGGGTGCATGGTGGCAGTGATCAAGGTGGGCGGCGGGCACCCAAGAAGTTCGGCCGCATGCCTCGATCGCGCTTGACCGCGGCCACGGCAGGCCGGCTGCCCCATCGTGCACTCGCACACGACCGCGTTGCTCGCCACCTCGTTTGCGGGCAGGACGACGTCAGTGCACCCCACTGCTTGGGAGTGCTTGTTGCGCTGGCTACGCCTTTGCCTTGGCCCGAGCCTTCACGATCGCCCGCACCGTCAGCAGGGCGACGATGGCGACGACCTGGCCCCTGAGGACAATCCGGTTGACGTCGACCGCGGGCCGCCAGCGCAGCTCACCGTCCCGGATCACGAACGCCCCGACCGGGCGTGCGCCCATGCCGAAGCCGCTGCCGGACCCCTTGCCCTTGCCTTCTGCGTCCTCGCCGCCGCCTCCTCCTGCGCCGCCGCCGACCCGGGCGACGGGGATGATCGTCACGCCGTTCTTCTCGTACGGCTCGCCGAACACCCGCTTGACGGTGAGCACATCCCGCGCCTGCGCGATGACGTCCTGAACCTCCATCGTCTTCTCCCTCCCGCCGCACCACACCCATGCTCGGTGCTCTGCCCAGCACAGTACGACGGCCGATCCGGAACCGCCGGCCACCGTGGCTCGCCGGTGAGGACGCGCCTTCGGCGCGTGCTGCTTCGCTGGCAAGCTCCTCAGCCCTGCCGGTTTGGGCCCGGTGCCGCGGTGGTCAGGGTGGTGGTGGCCCCTACGCTGGACCCTACGCGGATCTCTACGCTGATCCCTACGCACGCGACCTGCGTACCCCTCACCACTGGACGGCGGCGTTGCCGCTGGCAGGGGGAGTGGAGCGGCCGCGCCGAGCGGTGCGCTTCGCGCGATTGATTCAACGGCGCGTCCGCGCCTTTGGCCGGCCTTCGGCCGGCGCCGCCTTCGGCGGCAATCTCAAGCCTGCCCTGGCTGCCACGTAGGTGATGCGGCATGACCAAGGCGATGGGAGCGATGGCCAGCGTTGCTAGGCAGCGGTGACAACGTAGACGTTCAGCTCCTGCGCGGCCTCCTTCACGCCCTGGTACAGGCGCTCAAAGCAGGGAGCGGGAGGGTTATTGCGATGAGGCTCCGCCGCTCATGCAGACACGCATCCCAACGCCGCTGGTACTGACACCCTTGATCGGGTAGAGGGGGTTCTCGGTCGTGCCGGCCACGCCGGGCTTGTCAGGCGACGCGTGGACGTATACGTACCCCGCGGGCTTCCAAGCGCTGAGGTTATAGTTGTCGATCGCGACGATGCCAAAGTCGTCATAGTCAGGGTAGTCGGTGCTCCTCGCGTTGTGCATGCCCCCGATCCACATGCTCCCCCCACCCTCGTAAGTCGGCACCCACGCGTACCAGAGGGTGCCCCTGGGGCCGCAGTGTCCCGCGGTCATGACGTACCACAAGTTGTCGGACTTGCTCCTGACATTGAACCCGGCCGTGCAAACGCCAGTGCTATCCCACATTCCCACGCCGCCACGCAGCCGCGGGTCGCAGGACCAGACCGACTCTGGCGAGTCCACTCGACACGTTTCCATCTGTGCCTTCCCTGACCAGGAGCCCAGGGTCAGCATCGCACCAAGGCGCCCCTTGGCCGCGCTGACCGCTGCCCGCTGCGCGGCGTTCAAGGACTGACCGCGCGGCAGCTGCAGCTCCACCCGGTTCTTGTCGACCAGCAGCGCCGACGCCAACCCCGTGATTTCCCCCCTAGCAGCTGGCGGATTCGCCCCGGTGATTACCCCGCTCAGCCAGGCGTGGGCCTGCTCCAACTCGGCGTAGCTGTGGCGCACCGCCACCAGGTCGGTCACCGCGGTCAGCTTCCGGCCCGCGATCAGCGCCTCGGCACCGGCGGCATCACCGCCGACCACCCCGACCTTGACGCGCCCGCCACCGGCCTCGTCAAACCACAGGCCCCCAAACCGATCCCCCAGCGCCCGCCGCAGCTCCTCCCCCAGTTGCATGGCGGGCTCCTGCCAGCCGATGCGCCGCTGCGCCTCCCGGATCGAGATCCCAAGATCGCTGGCTAGGGTGGTGACCGCCGGGTCGGTCGCATCCGCCAGGTACGGAGGAAGCTCGGCACCGCCGGCCTGGGCGCCGACCGCGGTCGCCTGGCTGGCCAGCAGCCCCACCAGCAGCAACCCGACCAGGCCGAGGATCGTGCGGCGGCGCACGCCCCACCGCCTGTTTGCCAAGCTTCCGGCTCCGTGCATGTGCTCCTCCCGGCAAAGTGAGCCGCTCCCAGCGGCGAGCGAGCCGTTGTGGGACTCAGTGAGGATGATTGCCCTTCGTGACCGAGCGGAACAGGCAGCTTGCCGGCAGTTTCACCGGCAGTTTCGAGCCCATTGCCACATCAGGATGGGGCCCTCCGATGCTCAGCCCAGGATATTGCGGCTGTGACGCTCGCCCTTTAGCTGCGCGAGCTGCGGGTTGCACAGCGCTCAGGCGCTTGTAGTCCGCGACTACATGGAGTAGCCGTCGCAGCTGAGGCGGCGTTGGGCTCGTGGTCTCCCTCGGAGGAGTGGAGCGGCCGCGCTCTTGGCGATCTTCGGCCCGCGCCGCCGTCGGCAGCTGTCTGAGCCGGCCTTGGTTGCTAATTACAGCGGTGACCTCTGCCAGGCCGGGGGTGTGCTCCTGGACGACCACCCCCACCAGGCTGCGCGCGGTTGACGGGCGGCGGGCCCCGCGTTGCAGGCGCACCGACAGCTTGGGCCAGGGTTAGGTGGCACAGCCGCTGTAGCTGCAGGTTCGGGACGTAGCCGTTGAGGTAGGCCCGGTCCAAGCATTCAAGGTCCAGCGTCACGTGTCCGTCCAGGACCTGGGCCGCGGTGACCGTGCCCGCGGCATTGGCCGCCGCGATCGCCGTCTGTGCCCGCTTGCCTGCCGTCATCGGCCACCTCAGGAACATTGAGCGGCACATCCTCCCTGCCCTCGGCCACGTTCCCGTCCAGCGGCTCACGGCTGCTCAGCTCACCACCTTCTACCGGACGCTCCTCGATGCCGGTAGCGGCCGTGGCCTGGCTCCGAAGACCGTCCGCAACATTCATGGCGCGTTGCACACCGCGCTCAAAGATGCGGTTCGCTGGGGCCATGTCGCCCGGAACGTCGCCGTTTCGGCCGACCTGCCCAAGGCTGCGGCGCCAGAAATGCACGTCTGGAGTCCTGAGCAGCTTCGCGCCTTCCTTGACCACGTTCGGAACGACCGGCTGTACGCCGCATGGCTGCTGCTGGCCACAACCGGCATGCGGCGCGGGGAGGTGGCTGGCCTCCGCTGGGCCGACGTGGACCTGGAGGGAAGTCGCGTCTCCCCTCGACGGCCCAGGGTGGCCGTCAACTTACGAGGTCGTCGTCTCCGAGCCGAAGACGGCGAAGGGTCGCCGCTCGATCGCTCTCGACCCGGCCACCGTGGCGGCCCTTCGCGAGCACCGGTCCCGGCAGCTTCAGGACCGGCTGGCGGTCGGCCCACTGTGGGAGGACTCCGGACTCGTCTTCACTTGGGCGGACGGCCGCCCGCTCCATCCGGAGCGGTTCTCCCGATGGTTCGACCAGCATGCCAGGACAGCTGGTCTGCCGAGAATCCGGCTCCACGACGTACGCCACAGCTACGCGACCGCGGCGCTGGCGGCAGGCATCCCGGCCAAGGTCGTCAGCGAGCGGCTCGGCCACGCCACCATCGCCATCACGATGGACACCTATAGCCATGTGCTGCCCGGCCTGGACGCTGAAGCGGCCGGCACGGTGGCCCGGCTCATCCTCGGTCCGCCACGCTCCGAGCAGCCTTCTGCTGTCAAACCGCTGTCATCTGGCCGCAAGGCCACGCGCAGGCGAAGGGAGGTGAAGCGCGAAACGCCTGGTCAGAACTGGGGTGACCGAGGGGACTCGAACCCCCGACCTTCGGGACCACAACTCCTACAGGCCAGTTCCGGCCAGTCCTAGCTGATCCCTCTAGATCTCGCCTGAGCAGCGCAAATGCGCGCAGCTCGTGCTGGCTTGTACCTGCTCGTTCCGGGGCGGTCGTGCACGTCCCGTTGACAGATCCGTTGACACCCGGGGTCCACCCGTTGGCTTCGCGCTGCCCCTGAAGGCGGCCCCGGCGCGGCACCACCCGCGCCAGGGCCTCATCACACCAGCGAGGAGCCAACCCCGTGATGCAGCGTGACCGTACCCCGGTCGCGCCCCGCCGACCAGCCATGAAGGGCTGTCCGGTGTGCGGCAAGACCAAGCCGGCCGGTGACTTCTACGTCAGCCGTGGCCGGCTGTCCAGCTACTGCAAGAGCTGCCAACGGCGCGCCTCGAATGACGCCTACCGACGTCGCCGCCAAGACGCGGCCGAGCGCGAGCGGATGCGCCAGCTCGACCGCGCCCGCAAGCGCGCCGAGCGGGCGCGCCTGGCACGTGTCGACCCCGACCGAGAGCGGCGCGCCGGTCAGGCCCGCTCGGCTGCTGTCCGGCGCCTCATCGCTACCTACGAGCCTGAGTACCGCGCCCTCCTGGCTGCTGAGCGGGCACGCCAGCAGGCGCTCCTCCGCGAGGAGGTGGCGTGCGGTGCCTGACGAGGGCTTCGCTTGGGCTGGCCGCACCCGGTCCGGCCCCCACGTGCACGGTCCCCGGACCGGGCCGTCCCCTGGCGGCAGTCGGCCAGGCGGATCATCCCGGCGTCCGCGTTGGGACACCGACGCTGGCATCACCGCGCGCGACGTGGCCGCGCTGTACTGGCTCGGCCAGCAGTACGCCGCCCGCTCCGATGTGCTGCGGGTGCTGCTCGGTCGCCTGTCGCCCGGCTCCCCGAAGGTCGCCGGCCAGCTCGGCGACGAGACCCTGCGGCAGATCCTTGCCCGCTGGGAGGAGCGCGGCCTGGTCGCCCGGGACCGGCTGCTCGGCCATCTGTGGGTCGCGCCGACGCCCAAGGCGCTGCGGCTGGTCGGCCTGGACGTGCGCGCCTGGTCGTTCGTGATCCCCCAGCTCGCCCACGTCCACGCCGTCGGCGTGGTCCGCCTCGCCCTCGAACCGAGCATTCCCAAGGGTGGGCGGTGGGTCAGTGAGCGGGAGCTGCGCCGCGACGCCGGCAAGAGCCACGTCCCCGACGGCGCCATCGAGCTCCCCGACACCCCGACCCAGGGCGGGGCGGGGCTGTACGGCGAGGACGTCGACCCGCTGCCCCGCCGGGTCGCGGTCGAGGTCGAGCTGACCAGAAAGACCGCCGCCCGGCTGCGCGAGCGCTGGACCCGGCCGCGGCATGGCCGCTGGACCCAGACCGTCTACTTCGCCCCGCCCGAGGTCGCCGCCTACCTGGCCGGCCAGCTCGACCGCATCCGCCCCCGGCATCCCATCAGCGTGCGCCCGCTGCCCGAGGTGCCCGGCACCAGCTACCCGCGCCCCGGAGGTGCCCTGTGACGTTCCACGCCCCACCCAACCCGGAGCACGGCTGGGGCCAGCCCCAGCCCGGCCGGCCGCCTCTCGTCCCGCGTGCCGCCCGCCAGCCGTCCGCGAACGGGCTGCTGCTGGCCGTGATCGCGCTGCTGTGGTTCTCCCCCCTCTCGTTGCTGGCCTGGGTGGTCGGGCAGGCGGTGATCTTGCTGCAGAAGCGCTGGCACTGGCACCGCTTCGCCCTCGCCTCCCTCGCCACCATCGCGTTCATGCTGGCCGCCCAGGGGCCGGCGGTGGCGCTGCGCCGCCACATCTACGTGCCGCAGCACTTCTGGACCTACGTCGCCCTCTACCTGGGCTACGGCCCACCCGGCACCAAGCTCACGGTCGGGGAGTTCGTCCACGACCTGCTGGTCACCCAGGTGTGGCTCGGCGTCCCCGTCGGGCTGCTCGCCGCGTCGATCTCGGTGTGGGCAGCGGAGCATGCGGCCGGCGGCGCGGAGTGGAGCCCGCACGTGCGCCGCCGGGCTGTGGTAGACCAGCGCGCCCGCGACCGCAAGACGGCGCGCCTGCTCACCCGGCCGCGCGACCACCGGCTGAGCACGCCGGCGCTGGGGATCGCGCTGGACGGGAACCTGCCCGGCTGGCGGCAGGGCCGCTACGTCGTCCCCCCCGCCCACCTACGCGGCAAGGCCATGGCCGTGGTCGGCGCGCCCGGCGCCGGCAAGACCATCACCCTGCTGCGCCTGGCCTACGTGGCGGGGCGGCAGGGCCGCAAGGTGTGCTTTGCCGACTGCAAGGGCACCGACCCCACCCTCGTCGGCGCCCTGGTCGCCGCCTACCGGCTCGGCAATCCCTCAGCCAGGGTGGGCCGCTGGCCGCAGTCGGCGATGGACATGTGGCGCGGCACCCCCGCCCAGGTCCAAAGCCGCCTCCTCGCCGTGGAGGTGTTCACCGAGCCGTTCTACCAGCGGGTGGCCTCCGCCGGCCTGCGCCTGGCCCTCACCGCTCCCGACGCGCCGCCCGTGGACGGGTCGGATGAGCTGCTGCGCCGCCTGGACGCCGACGAGCTGGCCGCCCTGTGGGACGGCCGCCCCCTGCAGTTGAAGGACATCGAGGCGATCGGCCCGCACCTGGCCGGCGCCCGGCTCAGGTACGCCGACTTCTTCGCCGCGCTGGCGGGCGCGTTCGACCGCGGCACCTGGA
>Ga0210378_10000078_pt1 | contig 42394 bp, 46 predicted proteins | sample PLM1_60_b1redo_FD_155465 | JGI IMG/M metagenome (GOLD analysis project Ga0210378, IMG submission 155465) | Groundwater sediment microbial communities from an aquifer in East River, Colorado, USA - PLM1_60_b1 redo | ecosystem: Environmental > Terrestrial > Soil > Riparian zone | place: USA: East... | reverse complement strand
GCGCGGTTCCCGGAGCCAAGGGCGGCCTCGTGCTGGTCAAGACCGCGGCGAAGGGGGGTGCGCCACAGTGAGCCTGAGCATCGAGGTCCATACCCCGGACGGCGACACCGCCGGCACCGTCGAGCTGCCGGCCGAGGTGTTCGACGTGCAGGCCAACCTGCCGCTGATGCACCAGGTGGTGGTGGCCCAGCTGGCCGCGGCCCGCCAGGGCACGCACGACACCAAGACCCGCGGCGAGGTCGCCGGCGGCGGCCGCAAGCCGTACCGGCAGAAGGGCACCGGCCGGGCAAGGCAGGGCTCCACCCGCGCGCCGCAGTACACCGGCGGCGGCGTTGTGCACGGCCCCACCCCGCACGACCACTCCCAGCGCACGCCCAAGAAGATGAAGGCGGCCGCGCTGCGCGGCGCGCTGTCCGACCGGGCCCGCGGCGGCCGCGTGCACGTGGTGTCCTCGCTTGTCGACGGCGACACGCCGTCGACCAAGACCGCGCGCCGGATCGTCGCGGCGCTCACCGGCCGGCCCCGCGTGCTGGTCGTGGTGGCCCGCGACGACCAGGCCGGCTGGCGCAGCCTGCGCAACCTGCCGACCGTGCACGTGATCACGCCGGACCAGCTCAACACCTACGACGTGCTGGTCAGCGACGACATCGTGTTCACCCGCGGCGCGCTGGATGCGTTCCTGGCCGGCCCGGCCCGCGGGCGCACGGCGACCGCAAGCGCCCGCTCCGGTGAGGTGCAGGTGGACCTCGACGCCGACCTCGACGTCGACCTCGACGTCGAGGAGACCGAGCAGGAGGAGGGCCAGTGATCCCCGATCCCCGCGACGTGCTGATCGCGCCGGTGATCTCGGAGAAGTCCTACGGGCTGCTCGAGGAGGGCAAGTACACCTTCCTGGTCGCGCCGAAGGCCAACAAGACCGAGATCAAGATCGCGGTCGAGAGGGTGTTCGGCGTCAAGGTGGTCAGCGTCAACACGCTCAACCGCCCTGGCAAGCGCAAGCGCAGCCGGTCCGGAATCGGTAAGCGGAAGGACACCAAGCGCGCCGTCGTGACGCTGTCCGCCGCGAGCAAGCCGATCGAGATCTTCGGCGGCCCGGCCACCTGATGTTGGAGAACTAGATGGGCATCCGAAAGTACAAGCCGACGAGCCCCGGCCGTCGCGGCGCCAGCGTCTCCGACTTCGCCGAGATCACCCGCGACCAGCCGGAGAAGTCGCTGGTGCGCCCGCTGCACGGCCGCGGCGGTCGCAACGTGCACGGCAAGGTCACCACGCGGCACCAGGGCGGCGGCCACAAGCGCTCCTACCGTCTGATCGACTTCCGGCGGGCGGACAAGGACGGCGTGCCGGCCAAGGTCGCGCACATCGAGTACGACCCGAACCGCACAGCGCGGATCGCGCTGCTGCACTTCGCCGACGGCGACAAGCGCTACATCATCGCGCCGGGCAAGCTGCGCCAGGGCGACCCGGTGGAGAGCGGCCCCAAGGCCGACATCAAGCCGGGCAACAACCTGCCGCTGCGCAACATCCCCACCGGCACCGTGGTGCACGCCATCGAGCTGCGGCCAGGTGGCGGCGCGAAGATCGCCCGCTCGGCCGGCTCCGGAGTGCAACTCGTCGCCAAGGACGGCCCGTACGCCCAGCTGCGGATGCCGTCCGGCGAGATCCGCAATGTCGACGTTCGCTGCCGCGCCACCATCGGCGAGGTCGGCAACTCCGAGCACGCCAACATCAACTGGGGTAAGGCCGGCCGGATGCGCTGGAAGGGCAAGCGCCCGACCGTCCGCGGGGTGGCCATGAACCCGGTCGACCACCCGCACGGTGGCGGTGAGGGCAAGACCTCCGGTGGCCGGCACCCGGTGAACCCGGCCGGCAAGCCGGAGGGCCGCACCCGCCACAAGGGCAAGGCAAGCGACAAGCTGATCGTCCGCCGCCGCCGCACCGGCAAGAAGCGCTGAGCAAGGAGGGAGTAGAGAGATGCCACGCTCTTTGAAGAAGGGCCCGTTCGTCGACGACCACCTCCTTGCCAAGGTGGACACCCAGAACGACCGGGGCACCAAGCAGGTCATCAAGACCTGGTCGCGCCGCTCGACGATCATCCCGGACATGATCGGTCACACGTTCGCGGTGCACGACGGCCGCAAGCACGTCCCGGTGTTCGTCACCGACTCGATGGTGGGGCACAAGCTGGGCGAGTTCGCGCCGACCCGCACCTTCAGGGGACACGTCAAGGACGACCGAAAGTCGCGCCGCCGCTAAGAAGCACGAAGGGGTAACCGCATGAACGCCCGACCAGAAGCCACCGCGGCCGAGCTGCCGCGCGCTGTGGCGCGGGCCCGCTTCGTCCGGGTGTCGCCGACGAAGGCCCGACGGGTGATCGAACTGATCCGTGGCCGCACCGCGGCCGACGCGCTGGCCGTGCTGCAGTTCGCGCCGCAGGCCGCGAGCACGCCGGTGTCGAAGGTGCTGGCCAGCGCCATGGCCAACGCGGAGAACAACCTCGACCTCGACCCGGAGTCGCTGATCGTCTCGCGGGCCTACGTCGACGAGGGACCCACGCTCAAGCGGATCCGGCCGCGCGCCCAGGGCCGCGCCTTCCGGATCAACAAGCGCACCAGCCACATCACGGTCGAGGTCGAATCGGTGCAGATCGTCAAGCCCGCCCGCCGGGACCGTCGGGGCGGCACCAAGCAGTCCAGCGCGAAGAGGAGTGGCCGGTAGTGGGCCAGAAGATCAACCCGCACGGCTTCCGGCTCGGCATCACGACCGACTGGAAGTCCCGCTGGTATGCAGACAAGCAGTACGCGGAGTACGTGAAGGAAGACGTCTCCATCCGCAAGATGCTGTCCAAGGGCATGGAACGCGCCGGCATCTCCAAGGTCGAGATCGAGCGCACCCGCGACCGGGTACGGGTGGACATCCACACCGCCCGGCCTGGCATCGTGATCGGCCGCCGCGGCGCGGAGGCCGACCGCATCCGTGCCGAGCTGGAGAAGCTCACCGGCAAGCAGGTGCAGCTGAACATCCTCGAGGTGAAGAACCCAGAGGCGGACGCCCAGCTCGTCGCGCAGGGCGTCGCGGAGCAGCTGTCCAACCGGGTGGCGTTCCGCCGAGCCATGCGCAAGGCCATCCAGTCCGCGATGCGCTCGCCGCAGGTCAAGGGCGTCCGGGTGCAGTGCTCCGGCCGCCTCGGCGGCGCCGAGATGTCCCGCTCCGAGTTCTACCGCGAGGGCAGGGTGCCGCTGCACACGCTGCGCGCCGACATCGACTACGGCTTCTTCGAGTCGCGCACCACGTTCGGCCGCATCGGCGTCAAGGTGTGGATCTACAAGGGCGAGGTCATCGGCGGCCGCCGCGAGCGCGACGCGGTCGCGGCCGACCCGCGGCCACCGCGCCGCGACCGCCCGGTCCGCCCGCGCCGCTCCGGCGCGTCCGGCACCACCGTCGGTGGCACCGACGCCGGCCGGGCTGCCGCCGAGGCCGAGGCGCACGCGGACGCCAGTGCGGCCGCCGTCGAGGCCGTGACCGCGGTGCAGACCCCCCCGCCGGTGGCCGACGCCACGCACCAGACGAACCGGGAGGGCTGAGGCTTGCTCATCCCACGCAAGGTCAAGCACCGCAAGCAGCACCGCCCCGACCGCCACGGCGCGGCCAAGGGCGGCACCAGGGTGAGCTTCGGCGAGTACGGCATCCAGGCGCTCGAGCCGGCGTACGTGACGAACCGGCAGATCGAGTCGGCGCGTATCGCGATCAACCGGCACATCCGCCGTGGCGGCAAGGTGTGGATCAACATCTTCCCGGACCGCCCGCTGACCAAGAAGCCGGCGGAGACCCGGATGGGCTCCGGCAAGGGCTCGCCGGAGTTCTGGATCGCCAACATCAAGCCGGGCCGGGTGCTGTTCGAGATGAGCTACCCGAACGAGACGGTGGCCCGCGAGGCACTGCGCAGGGCGATCCACAAGCTGCCCATGAAGTGCCGCATCGTGACGCGAGAGGGTGAGTTCTGATGGCCGCCGCCAGCTCCGCCGCTGAGCTGCGCGAGCTCACCGAGGAGGAGCTCGTGCTGCGCCTGAAGGAGTGCAAGGAGGAGCTGTTCAACCTCCGCTTCCAGATGGCCACCGGGCAGCTGGACAACAACCGTCGGCTGCGCATCGTGCGGCACGACATTGCCCGCATCTACACCGTGATGCGCGAGCGCGAGCTCGGGCTGTCGGTGGCTCCGGAGGGTGCAGCATGAGCGGCGCCGACGGACTCCCTACCGCGGAGGCGCAGATGAGCGAGGAGACCGTGGCCGAGACGACGGCGACCAGGAAGAACCGCAAGGTCCGCGAGGGCCTCGTGGTGTCCGACAAGATGGACAAGACGATCGTGGTCGCGCTCGAGGACCGGGTGAAGCACCCGATGTACGGCAAGGTCATCCGCCGTACCAGCCGGGTGAAGGCGCACGACGAGGGCAACGCGGCCGGCGTCGGTGACCGCGTGCTGCTGATGGAGACCCGTCCACTGTCGGCCACCAAGCGCTGGCGGCTGGTGGAAGTACTGGAGAAGGCCAAGTGATCCAGCAGGAGTCGCGACTGCGGGTCGCCGACAACACGGGTGCCAAGGAGATCCTGTGCATCCGGGTGCTCGGCGGCTCCGGCCGTCGCTACGCGGGCATCGGCGACGTCATCGTCGCCACCGTCAAGGACGCCATCCCTGGTGCCGGTGTGAAGAAGGGCGATGTGGTCAAGGCCGTCATCGTCCGCACCGCCAAGGAGAAGCGGCGCCCGGACGGCTCCTACATCCGCTTCGACGAGAACGCCGCCGTGCTGATCAAGCCGGACGGCGAGCCGCGCGGCACCCGGATCTTCGGCCCGGTTGGCCGTGAGCTGCGCGACAAGAAGTACATGAAGATCATCTCGCTGGCTCCGGAGGTTCTGTAAAGCGATGAAGATCAAGAAGGGCGACACGGTCCTCGTCATCGCTGGCAAGGACAAGGGTGCCAAGGGCAAGGTGATCCAGGCCTACCCCGAGACCCAGCGCGTGCTGGTCGAGGGCGTCAACCGGATCAAGAAGCACACCCGCATCTCGCGCACCCAGCGCGGCGCGCAGACCGGCGGCATCGTCACCCAGGAGGCGTCCATCCACGTCAGCAACGTGATGGTGGTCGACTCCGACGGCAAGCCGGCCAGGGTCGGCTACCGCACCGACGAGAACGGCAAGCGGGTGCGCGTCTCCCGGCGCAACGAGAAGGACATCTGATGACGGCAGCAACGGAAGTCCCGAAGCCGCGGCTGAGGACCCGCTACCGCGAGCAGGTCGCGCCAGCGCTGCGCACCGAGTTCGGCTACCCGAACCCCATGCAGGTGCCAGGCGTGGTCAAGGTCGTGGTGAACATGGGCGTCGGCGACGCGGCGCGGGACGCCAAGCTGATGGACGGGGCGGTGCGCGACCTTGCCACCATCACCGGCCAGAAGCCGCTGGTGCGCCGGGCGCGCAAGTCGATCGCGCAGTTCAAGCTGCGCGAGGGCATGCCGATCGGCGCGAAGGTGACCCTGCGCGGCGACCGGATGTGGGAGTTCCTCGACCGGCTGCTGACCATCGCGCTGCCCCGTATCCGTGACTTCCGCGGCCTGTCGGACCGGCAGTTCGACGGCAGCGGCAACTACACGTTCGGGCTCAACGAGCAGTCGATGTTCCACGAGATCAACCCGGACTCCATCGACCGGCAGCGCGGCATGGACATCACCGTCGTGACCACGGCGACCAACGATAACGAGGGGCGCGCGCTGCTGCGGCAGCTCGGGTTCCCCTTCAGGGAGAAGTGATGGCCAAGAAGGCCCTGGTCCTCAAGGCGGCGCGCAAGCCCAAGTTCGCCGTGCGCGCCTACACCCGCTGCCAGCGGTGTGGGCGTTCGCAGGCGGTGTACCGCAAGTTCGGCCTGTGCCGGATCTGCGTGCGCGAGATGGCCCACCGCGGCGAGCTCCCCGGCGTCAGCAAGTCCTCATGGTGAGGCGGAGCCTCACGATGAGCTGTGAGTGGGAAATGGGGCCATGGCGCCGATTTCCACTCACAGGCGGCGAAGCCGCCGAGAACTCTGTGAGTGGAAATCGGCGCCACGCGAAGCGCCGCGCAGCCGTGGCCCCATTTCCCACTCACAGGGCGAGCGCAAGCGAGCCAACTACTTCGGAGCAGGCCCGCGGGAACCGCTCCGGGAAAGTGACCGAGTCACCATGACGATGACCGACCCGATCGCAGACATGCTGACGCGTCTGCGCAACGCCAACGCGGCGTACCACGACAAGGTCGTGATGCCGCACTCCAAGATCAAGGCAAACATCGCCGAGATCCTGCAGCGCGAGGGCTACATCTCCTCCTACCACTCCGACCAGGGCGAGCGCGGCAAGCTGCTGACCGTCGAGCTGAAGTACGGCCCGAACCGGGAGCGCAGCATCGCCGGCCTGCGCCGGGTGTCCAAGCCCGGGCTGCGGGTGTACGCGAAGTCCACCGGCCTGCCCAAGGTACTCGGCGGGCTCGGCGTGGCGATCATCTCGACGTCGACGGGGCTGCTGACCGACCGGCAGGCCGCCAAGCAGAGTGTGGGCGGGGAAGTCCTCGCCTTCGTCTGGTGAGGGAGGGCTAGCCAGCATGTCTCGAATCGGAAAGCTGCCCGTCCCGGTGCCCAGCGGCGTCGACGTTGCGCTCGACGGCCAGCTCGTCACGGTCAAGGGTCCCAAGGGCGCGCTCTCGCACACGCTCGCCGAGCCGATCACGATCGAACGTGAGGACAGCGTGCTGCTGGTCAAGCGCCCGGACGACGAACGGCGCTCGCGCGCCCTGCACGGGCTGTCCCGCACCCTGGTCAACAACATGGTCATCGGCGTCACCCAAGGTTACGAGAAGAAGCTCGAGATCTACGGCGTCGGCTACCGGGTCGCGCTGCGGGGCTCCGAGCTGGAGTTCTCGCTCGGCTACAGCCACCCGGTCAAGGTCATCCCGCCGGACGGCATCACGTTCGTCGTGGAGACCCCGACCCGGTTCTCGGTGCAGGGCATCGACAAGCAGAAGGTTGGCGAGGTGGCTGCCAACATCCGCAAGCTGCGCAAGCCCGACCCGTACAAGGGCAAGGGCGTGCGCTACAGCGGCGAGGTCATCCGCCGCAAGGTCGGGAAGACGGGTAAGTGACCATGGCTGACACTGTTGGCACGTCCACGACGATCAAGCGCAAGCCCGTCGGCGAGGACGCCTCGACCTCCCGCCGGCTGTCCGTCGCGCGCCGGCACCAGCGGCTGCGCAAGAAGGTCGCCGGCACGCCGCAGCGGCCGCGGCTGGCGGTCACGCGCTCGTCACGGCACATCCACGTGCAGCTCGTGGACGACCTCGGCGGCCGCACGCTGGCCGCGGCGTCCAGCATCGAGGCCGACGTCCGCGCCGTGGACGGCGACAAGAAGGCCCGCGCCGGCAAGGTCGGCGAGCTGGTGGCGGCGAGGGCCAAGGCGGCCGGCGTCACGCGCGTGGTGTTCGACCGCGGCGGCCGTGACTACCACGGCAGGATCGCCGCGCTGGCCGACGCCGCCCGCAAGGCCGGGCTGGAGTTCTGACGGTATGAGCGACACGAGTACAGAAGTGGGAAGGAACGCCTGATGCCGGGACGTACACGGCAGTTCGGCGGCGGCCCTGGCGGCCACGGTGGCCAGGGCGGCGAGCGCGGCGAGCGGCGCGACCGCAGGGACCGTCGCGACGGTGGCCGTGGTCAAGCGGCCCAGGAGAAGACCCCGCACCTCGAGCGCGTCGTCGCGATCAACCGCGTCGCCAAGGTCGTCAAGGGCGGCCGGCGGTTCAGCTTCACCGCGCTGGTGGTCGTCGGCGACGGCGACGGGCTGGTCGGCGTCGGCTACGGCAAGGCCAAGGAGGTGCCGGCCGCGATCGCCAAGGGCGTGGAGGAGGCGAAGAAGAACTTCTTCCGGGTGCCCCGCATCGCCGGCACCATCCCGCACCCCATCACGGGTGAGGCCGCGGCCGGCGTGGTGCTGCTGCGCCCCGCGAGCCCGGGTACCGGTGTGATCGCCGGCGGCCCGGTGCGCGCCGTGCTGGAGTGCGCCGGGGTGCACGACGTGCTCTCCAAGTCGCTCGGCAGCGACAACGCGATCAACATCGTGCACGCAACGGTGGCCGCGCTGAAGGGCCTGCAGCGCCCGGAGGAGGTGGCCGCCCGCCGCGGGCTGCCGCTGGAAGACGTCGCGCCGGCCGGCATGCTGCGGGCCCGCGCCGGGCAGGGGACGTGAGCGCCGTGCTGAAGGTCACCCGGGTCCGTAGCGGCATCGGGTCGAAGCGCAACCAGCGCGAGACGCTGCGTTCGCTCGGCCTGCGCAAGATCCGCCAGTCGACCGTGCGGGAGGATACCCCGCAGGTCCGCGGCATGATCGCCACCGTGCGCCATTTGGTCACGGTGGAGGAGGTCGAATCAGTATGACCATCAAGGTCCATCACCTGCGCCCAGCGCCGGGGGCCAAGACCCAGAAGACCAGGGTCGGCCGCGGCGAGGGTGGCAAGCGCGGCAAGACCGCCGGCCGCGGCACCAAGGGCACCAAGGCGCGCAAGAACGTGCCGGTCGGGTTCGAGGGCGGCCAGATGCCGATCCACATGCGGCTGCCGAAGCTCAAGGGGTTCAAGAACCGGTTCCGGGTGGAGTACCAGGTCGTCAACGTAGACGACCTGGCGCGCCTGTTCCCGGACGGTGGCACGGTCGGTCCGGACGAGTTGGCGGCCGCCGGTGCGGTCCGTCCGGGTCGTCTGGTAAAGGTTCTCGGCAACGGCGACCTTGGCGGGGTTACGCTCTCCGTGAGCGCGCACCGGTTCTCCGGTACCGCCAAGGACAAGATCGCTGCGGCCGGCGGCTCGGTCACCGAGCTGTAGACCCGGAAGCGAGAGATATTGCCATGCCAGCCACCGCACCAGTAGCGCCCGACGCAGACGTCGACCAACAGCCGGCGTTCTGGGAGGCTGACCAGCTGCCGCCGTCGGCCCGCGTCGCCGATCGCGTGCTCAGCACGTGTCGGGCGGCCGGCTGCGCGCCGCTGACCGACCGGCGTCCACAGCGGTGGACGCCGCTTCGCCAGGCCCGCGCGACGCGACGAACTTCCCGGTGAGCGCCCCGTGGGCACGGATACTGGCCCGCGGAGTCTCCTGTTAGAGTCGCTGACAAACGGGGTCCTGGGCGGGACGCGAGGCGTTCCCGCGCGGGCGAGTGCCCGGGTCACCGGGCTGGTTCTGGTCACCCGTCCAGTACCACCCCGCCGCCGGGTAACCCGCCCGGCGGCAGCACCACGCCGGTGAACGGCCGGCGGTGACCAGGCTCAGCCCAGGAGGTCTCGAGTGCTCGGCGCCTTCCGCAGCGCGTTCGCCACGCCGGACCTTCGGCGCAAAATCCTGTTCACCCTCGCCATCATCGCGGTGTACCGGGTCGGCGCCACCCTGCCGTCGCCCGGCGTGTCGTACGTCAACATCCAGGAGTGCATCAAGCAGGTCCAGGGCGGCGAGAACCAGAGTGTCTACTCACTGATCAACCTGTTCAGCGGCGGGGCGCTGCTGCAACTCTCGATCTTCGCGCTGGGCATCATGCCCTACATCACGGCCAGCATCATCGTCCAGCTGCTGACCGTGGTGATCCCGCGCTTCGAGACGCTGAAGAAGGAAGGCCAGGCCGGTCAGAACAAGCTGACGCAGTACACCAGATACCTGACGATCGCGCTGGCCGTCCTGCAGTCCACCGGAATCGTCGCGCTGGCGGTGCGCGGGCAGCTGTTCCAGAACTGCGACCAGGACGTCGTGCCGGACCAGTCGATCTTCAACCTGGTCGTCATCGTCACCGTGATGACCGCGGGCACCGGCGTCATCATGTGGCTCGGCGAGCTGATCACCGAGCGCGGCATCGGCAACGGCATGTCGCTGCTGATCTTCACGTCGATCGCTGCGCGGGTGCCGTTCGAGGGCAAGAACATCCTGGACCGCGACAAGCTCGTCTTCGTCGTGGTGTGCATCTTCGGCCTGGCGATCATCGCGAGCGTCGTCTTCGTCGAGCAGGGCCAGCGCCGCATACCGGTGCAGTACGCCAAGCGGATGATCGGCCGCCGGATGTACGGCGGCACCTCGACGTACCTGCCGCTCAAGGTCAACCAGGCCGGTGTCATCCCGGTGATCTTCGGGTCCTCGCTGCTCTACCTGCCTGACCTGATCTCGCGGCTGACCCAGTCCGCGACGTCGACGCCGTCGTGGTGGCAGCGCTTCATCCAGGGCTACGTCGCCGACCAGGGCAGCTGGGTGCACATCCTGCTGTACTTCGCCCTGATCATGTTCTTCACCTACTTCTACGTCGCGATCACCTTCAACCCCGACGAGCGCGCCGACGAGATGAAGAAGTTCGGCGGCTTCATCCCCGGCATCCGGCCAGGCCGGCCGACCGCCGAGTACCTGCGCTTCGTGCTCAACCGGATCACCCTGCCCGGCTCGATCTACCTTGGCACCATCGCCGTGCTGCCGAACCTGTTCCTGGAAGTCACGGGGCCGGGGCAGAACCAGAACTTCCCGTTCGGCGGCACCGCCGTACTGATCATGGTGGGCGTCGGCCTCGACACCGTGAAGCAGATCGAGAGCCAGCTCATGCAGCGCAACTATGAGGGATTCCTGCGCTGAGCATCGGTCGTGGACGTCTCCAGGAGGGTCGGCTGTCGTGCGAATAGTTCTCGTCGGACCACCCGGGGCGGGCAAGGGCACCCAGGCCGTCGTGCTCAGCGAGCGGCTCGGGGTGCCGCACATCTCGACAGGTGAGCTGTTCAGGGCGCATGCCGAGCGCGAGACCGACCTCGGCCGCGCGGCCAAGGAGTACATGGATCGCGGTGATCTCGTGCCGGACGAAGTGACCAACGAGATGGTGCACCGGCGGCTGGAGGAGCCGGACGCGCGGGCCGGGTTCGTGCTCGACGGCTTCCCGCGAACAGTAGCGCAGGCCGACGTGCTCACCTCGTACCTGGCCGAGCAGGACGCCGAGGTGGACGCCGTGCTGGAGTTCCATGTGCCGGAGGAGGTCGTCCTGGAGCGGCTGCTGTCCCGCGGCCGCGCCGACGACAGCGCGGACGTCATCCACAACCGCTTCGAGGTGTACCGCAGCGAGACCGCGCCACTGCTGGAGTACTACGGCGACCGGCTGGTGCAGGTGGACGCGGTTGGCACGCCCGAGGAGGTCGCAGCGAGGGCGCTCAAGGCGCTGCAGGCCGACGAGTGACCCGTGTGCGCGGCGCGGTGTCCAGGCTGCGGGGTCGCGCGATCGAGCTGAAGTCCGCCGGCGAGCTCGACGCCATGCGGGCGGCCGGCCTCGTGGTGGCGCGCGCGCTGCGGCTGATGAGCACGCGGGCGCGGGCCGGGGTGAGCACCGGCGAGCTGGACGAGCTCGCCGAGCAGTCCATCCGAGACGCGGGCGCGGTGCCCTCGTTCAAGGGCTACCACGGCTTCCCGGCGACGATCTGCGCCTCGGTGAACGAGCAGGTGGTGCACGGCATCCCGTCGCGGCGGCAGGTGCTCGCCGACGGCGACCTGGCGTCCATCGACTGCGGCGCGATCCTGGACGGCTGGCACGGCGACGCGGCGATCACCGTCGAGGTCGGCTCGGTGCCGTCCGCGGACCGCGAGCTGTCCGCGGCCTGCCGCGGGGCGCTGCTCGCCGGCATCGAGGCCGCGCAGCCCGACGCCCGGCTGTCCGACATCTCGCACGCGGTCGAGCGGGCGTGCCTTGCCGCCGGCGTGCGGGACGGCCGCGCCTACGGCATCGTCGCCGGCTACGGTGGGCACGGCATCGGCACGAGCATGCACATGGAGCCGTTCCTGCCCAACCAGGGCAGGCCGGGCCGCGGGCCGCGGCTGCGGGCCGGCATGGCGCTGGCCATCGAGCCCATGCTGACGCTGGGCACCGAGCGCACCGAGGAGCTCGACGACGGCTGGACGGTGATCACCGCGGACGGCTCGCGCGCCGCGCACTGGGAGCACACCGTGGGAATCACCGACGGCGGCCCGCGGGTCCTCACCGTGCTCTGACCGCGGCTCCTTGGGTGGCCTCCAAGTACCACCATTACCGCTGTTGATCACCTTTAACTGCCACCATTCCCGCCCGGGAGTGGTGGTAGTTAAACGCCCAACATCGGCGCAATGGTGGTACTTGGAGGCACCCAACGCGACGGAGGGGACCCCCGGCGCGGCGGCCGAGGGTCCCCTCCGAGGTGCGGTGCGGGTCAGGTTACAGGTCAGGGCGATGGGTCACCCTGACGGCGTTGATCACTGGCAGCAGCATGGACGGGTGTGCCCCGAGGCTGACCATGATGGAGCCACCCGCGGGGACGACCACCTGGAACACCCGGTGGTCCGCCGCCATCGAGCCGACGGCGGCCGCGATGTCGTAGTTGGCCAACACCATGGTGCCGTTGATCGACACGTCGAACACCCGCCGACCGGCCGGCAGCCCGGCGCGCAGTTCGGCGAAGTCCAGGTCGACCACATAGGTGCCGGCCGGGAGGTTGTCGAAGCGGTAGCCGCTCGTCCCCTCACGCTGCGACTGGTACAGGGCATCGTCGTTGGTACCGGCGATGTCCTTCTTGACCGTGTTCACCGCGCCGGCGCCGACGTAGCCGAAGCCGCCCGCGGAGTAGGCCTTGTCGGCGGCCCACGGGTCACCGGCCGTGTCCAGGTAACTCTTGCCACCGGCGTTGACGCCCTGCCGGTAGGCCGGAACCACCAGCGTTACCGGGATGTCGATCACCGGCTGGCGGCCGGCGTCCGTGGTAAGCGTGACGGTGCCGTGGTACACGCCGGCGGACAAGCCTGTCGGGTCGGCCCGCACGGTCAACGACTGGGCCGCGCCGGGGGCCACCGCGCCGGAGCCCGGCACGACCCACATCCAGCTCGCGTCGTCGTTGACCGTGTAGTTGAGCGTCACCCCGCTGGTGGAGGTGTTGCTCACCATCAGCTGTGCGCTGCGCAGCTGCCCGGAGTTGGCCAGGAACCACAGCGCGCCAGGGGTGACCTCGGCCCGCGACGTCGCCAGCGCGGCGTTGCGGCTCACCACCTGGCCGTCGCTGCTCAGCGTGACACTGCCGCTGTCGGTCACGTAGTTGGTCTTGCTGATCTCGATGGTGTACGTGCCGAGCAGCAGCCGGATGTCGTACGTGCCGTCGGCGCCGGTGGTGGTCGTGCCGACCACGGTGGCGCCGGTCAGCGCCCGGACCGTGGCACCCGCGACGGGCAGGCCGTCGTTGGCGTCGGTGACCGTGCCGGTGACGCGCCCGGACGGCGGCGGCACGAACTTGATCGACTGCGCGTCCGAGAGCACCGCGGTGTTGAAGGAGTACTGCAACGCGATCGTGCCGGCGGCGTTCTCGATGCCGACGGTGGCCGAGTTGCCCTGCTCACGCGGGTCGGTGCCGATGTTGCGGTACCGGGTGACGATGCTGCCGTCCTCGTTCAGCTGAGCCTCGACGTCGACCATCAGGCTGGTGGCGAAGAAGTTGACATTGCGCCACTCGACCAGGAACGACCGGTTGGGCGCGATGCCGGTGGTCTTGGTCCACATGGTCCCGGTGCCGGCCACCACGTTCAGGTCGTCCCACAGCGGATAGATCGCCGCGTTGGGGGCAGCCGTCGACGGAATGGCGCTGTTGGTGAACGTGGTGTTCGCCGCCAGGAAGTTGAGGTTCCCGTTGGTGGTCACGAACGCCCTGTTGTACAACGCGCCGTAGTAGAAGAACGAGAACGGCAGGTCCACGCTCGTGGCCACGTCGTCGCCGCTCAGGGCGAGCGGCGTGTCGCCCTGCACATAGCCGGCCGACTCGATGACGCAGGTGTAGCCGAACCCGTTGTCGGCGCGCTGCGGCAACGTGAAGTTCTGCGTCGTGTCGCCGTTGACCGCGACGCTCTGGCTCACCGCCCCGAAGCAGCCACCGGCCGTGACGGTCACCGTGTAGGTGCCGTTCGGCACGCTGGCGAACGAGTAGTGGCCGGCAGCGTCCGTGGTCGCCGGCGCGATCGGGGTGCCGGTGATGGTCACGATCGCGTTGGCCACCGGACCGGAGGCACTGGACACCGTGCCGCTGAGCGTTCCGCTTGGCGCCGGGGTCAGCGCGAAGTCCTGCGTCGTCGTCTGGCCCTCGGTGACGTCCACGGTTGCCGCGCCGTTGCCGAAGCCGAACGCCGACACCGTGATCGAGTACGTGCCGATCGGCAGGGTGAACTGGTAGGTGCCGCTCGCCCCCGTCGTGCTCGACCGGTTGACCGGACCGGTGACGTTCACCTGCGCGCCGGAGATCGGGGCACCGCCGTTGGCGTTGGTCACCGTGCCGTTGAGGGTGCCGACCGGGCCGCGCGGCGACTGCTCGACAGCCACGAAGGCGTCGAGCTTGCCCTCGCCCCAGACGTTGTTGTTGCCGGCCGTGCCACCGCATGTCAGGTCGCTGGTGTCGGTCGCGGTCTGGTTCAGCAGCGCCGAGGTCTGGGTGAGATCCCCGACAAGGGACGGCGCCGCCGACCACATCAGCGCGACGGTGCCGGCCGTGTGCGGCGATGCCATCGACGTGCCGCTGAACGCCGCGTAACCACCGCCGTTGATCGACGAGCGGACGTTCACGCCCGGCGCGGACAGGTTCGGCTTGATCCCAGCGGCGGCCGGGCCGCGGCTGGAGAACGACGCGATCACGTTGTTGATGTCGAACGCGCCGGATGAGAAGGACTCGGCGTAGTCACCGGGCGAGCCCGACGTGCCACAGGCGGGGCCGGAATTGCCGTTGGAGAACGCCGGGAAGATGCCGGACGCGCGCCAGGCGTTAACCGTGGCAAGGTACCAGGTGTCGCCACCGCCGCCGCCCCAGGAGTTGTTGACGATGTTCGGCCGCAGGTCGGCACGGGGGTTGGCGCCGTTGAGGTCGGTCGGCGCGAGCACCCACTGGCCCGAGCTCAGCAGCGCGGTGTCGGAGCAGCTGCTGCTCTCGCAGCCCTTGGCGGCGATCCACCTCGCGCCGGGCGCGACGCCGATCTCGTTCGCGCCACCGTCGAAGCCGACCATCGTGCCCATGGTGTGCGAGCCGTGGTTGTTGTTGTCGCACGGCGCCAGCGACGGGTTGCCACAGACGTGAGACGGGTCGAACCAGTTGTAGTTGTGGTCGAACGTGCCGCCACCGCTGTTGCCGCGGTACTGGTTGACCAGCGCCGGGTGGTCGAAGTCGACACCGGTGTCGATGTTGGCGACGGTGATGCCCTCGCCGCGCACGCCGAACGTGCTCCATACGGCGTCCGCCCTGATCCGGTTGACGCCCCACTCAACGGTGTCGATCGTGGCTTCCGCCGTGCCGGGAGCCGGCTGCGGCAGCGCGTAGGTGCGCGGCGCGCGCAACCTTGTCACGTTGTCGACGGAGGCCAGGGTCTGGGCCAGCGAGTTGCTGCCGTTGCGAACCAGGATGGTGTTCGCCACCCAGAACGGCTGGTAGTCGGCCCCGGTCAGGTCGAGCTGCTTACGGACGTCGCTCTGGCTGGCTGTCGCGGTCCGTTGCAGGGCCGCTACCACGGCCTCGCCGCGCTGGTTCCAGTCCGCGATCGCGGACGCGGCCGACAGGTCGGCCTGCTCCGCGAACTCCACGTAGAAGTCGGCGTTCCCCTCGGTGTTCAGCTCGGCGGCGACCGACTTCTCGATCTTGTTTGCGCTGGTCGTCGATGGCTGTGCCGCTGCCGGTATCACCAGCAGCCCGATCGCCGCCAACACCGCCGAAACCAGGCCGAGCAGCCGGCCTAGTCGGCGAAGCGGTGGTTGATGAGACACGGATCCCTCCATCCAGGTGCGGACTGTAACCGCGAGCGCCCGTACGTAGCTGGCTGATGACGTACGGGTGTGATTGGCACGCTTCTGGAAGGTCATGGCCGGGTGAAGGGCGGGCGAAGAGCGAACTGCGGCCGTTTGCCGGTCGATGCCGGTGGCCCTGCCGGCGGAAAGCCCACCACCTGCCCTGTAACGGTCCAGGTGGACCCTACGAAGGTCGGTAGCTGACTTGGCCGCTGGTCAGAACGGGGTCGCGCCTGACACGATGCCCTCCACCGGGTGAGGGACAGGCGTCCGGGGGGAGGCTGGGAATGGATTCGCACTCCGTGATGGCGTTACTCGCTGGTCCGACCGTGCTGTGCGTAGGGACCACCACGGAGCAGTTCGCGGCACTTGCCGGGGCCAGCGACGGCAGCATGGTGATGCTGTATCTGCCCGACTCGGAGAGTGCCCTGCGGCTGCTCGCCGGTAACCAGCCCGTGCGGGCCGTACCGGCCATCCGCGAGCCCGCCGAAGCGCCGGCGCACCGCATCGTCGAGTGCGGCAAGCTGCGGCTGGACGCCGACCTGCGCGAGGCCTCCTGGTGCGGCACCTCGCTGCCACTGTCGGCGCGCGAGTTCGACCTGCTCTACGCGCTGACCTGCGACCCTGGCCGGGTGTGGACCTTCGCCGAGCTCACGACGCACGTGTGGAACAGGCCGTACCTCGGCGACACCGACGCCGTGGTGTCCGCGGTCAAGCGGCTGCGCCGTCAGGTGCGGGAGGTCACCGGCTCGGTGCTCGTCGAGTCGGTCCGCGGGGTCGGCTACCGCATCGTCGTCACCGACGACAACTGACCGAGGACGGTTTCGTAACGCAGTTACCAAACCTCGGCCCGTTGTGGCACCATGGGATCCGTGACGCAGTCCGCCTATCCAGAGCCGCTGCCACGCGAGCAGATGCGCGCCGCCGACGCCGACCGGCAGGCCACCGTCGACCGGCTGCGCAGGGCCAACGACGACGGCCGCCTCAGCCTTGCCGAGTTCGACGAGCGGGTGCGGTCCGCGTACGCCGCCCGCACCTACGCCGACCTCATGCTGCTGACCGCCGACCTGCCCGACGTCCAGCACCCACCCGCGGTGCGGGACCACGGTGCGCCGGCCGCCGCGGCACCCACCCCGCCGAAGCGGGACGTCGGCGGCCTGGTCTGGCGCATCGTCGGCAGCGCGTGGTTCAGCGTCAGCCTCCTCAACCTGCTCATCTGGGGCATCATCTGCGTCGCGACCACGGACTGGATCTACCCGTGGTGGATGTGGGTGGCCGGCCCGTGGGGCGCCGTCCTGGTCGCCGGCTGGCTGTCCGGCCTCGGCCGCCCCAGGCGTGACTAGTCGGTGGTCCAGCGCACCGTGACGTCGTACCTGGCGAACATGCGATCCGAGGTGAGGATCGTCAGGCCGTCGAGTTGTGCCTGTGCGATCAGCAGCCGGTCGAACGGATCGCCGTGGTGGTCCGGCAGCTCGGCGACCCGCAGCGCGTGTGCGTGCATGATGGGCAGTGGCTCCACCCCGCTGCTGCGCATGCGGCTCGGAACGTATCTGTCCGGCGCCGTCGGCAGTGGCAGCTTGCCCAGCCGGTACTTGATCGCGATCTCCCACGAGCTGACGGCCGACAGCAGCAGTTCAGTCGTCGGGCTGGTGATCAGGTCGCGCGCCTGGGTGCCCAACCGTTTCGAGGCCGCCTGCATCCACAACCAAGCCTGCGTGTCCAGCAGCAGCCTCATCCTTCGAACGCCTTGAGGATGTCGTCCGGCAGCGGATCGTCGAAATCATCGGGAACGGTGAACAGGCCGTCGTCGATCCCCAGGGCACGTTCGCGCCGGCGCTGGGCGGGGATCAGGATCGCCACCGGCTGGCCGCCGCTGGTGATGGTGATCTCCTCGCCGGCCGCGACGCGGCGCAGCAGGGCCGACAGCGTCGTCTTGGCCTCGTGAACGCCAACCTCCATGTGCGACAGCATAGACTTAGTCAGGGACTTAGTCAGGGACTTAGTCGACCAACGTCGACGGATTCGACCGATTTGGCCGTGATCGCCGTGTCGACGTAGACTGGTGTGTCGGCGCCCGTGTCGCGCCGGTTCTGAACGTGTGCTCGGCAGCCTTCGCAGACTTCCGCACTCGCCTGGGGCCGGGCGGACTCGCGCCAGCAACGACACCCACCGAGCAAGACCGATTAGGAACGCGGAGGACATGGGCAAGAAGGACGGGGCCATCGAAGTCGAAGGCCGCGTGGTTGAGCCGCTCCCCAACGCGATGTTCCGCGTCGAGTTGGAGAACGGACACCGGGTCCTCGCTCACATCAGCGGCAAGATGCGGCAGCACTACATCCGCATCCTGCCGGAGGACCGGGTGGTCGTGGAGCTCTCGCCCTACGACCTGTCCCGCGGCCGCATCGTCTACCGCTACAAGTAAGGCGCCCACCCAGTGAAGGTCAACCCGAGCGTCAAGAAGATCTGCGACAAGTGCAAGGTGATCCGCCGTCACGGGCGGGTCATGGTGATCTGCGAGAACCTGCGCCACAAGCAGCGCCAGGGCTGATCGCCGCCGGAGCACGTCGCCACCACAACAGAACCACGAGGCCCTTCCCGCACCTGCCGGACCAACAGCGTCAGATGGACGGCTCCGCCGTCGCGGTCCGGTCCACCCCCGGAGTCAGGCCGGGGCCGCGCCGTCATCAGGAGGCGCGGACGGTCGGGGAGCAGACCTGACGAGAACCGAGGAGAACACCGCCGCATGGCACGACTCGCCGGCGTCGATCTTCCCCGCGAGAAGCGGATGGAGATCGCGCTCACCTACATCTTTGGCATCGGCAAGACCCGCTCCAAGCAGATCCTCGCCGCCACCGGCGTCAGCCCGGACCTGCGCGCCCGCGACCTGTCCGACGAGGACGTTGTGCGGCTGCGGGACTTCATCGAGAACAGCTACCAGATCGAGGGTGATCTCCGAAGGGAGATCCAGGCCAACATCCGCCGGAAGGTCGAGATCGGCTGCTACCAGGGGGTGCGGCACCGCCGTGGCCTGCCCGTACACGGGCAGCGGACGAAGACCAACGCCCGCACCCGCAAGGGCCCGAAGAAGACCGTCGCCGGCAAGAAGAAGGCCGGGAAGAAGTAGGAGATCGCCAAACCAATGCCACCCAAGTCTCGTACCGGCGCCGGCGCGATCAAGAAGGTCCGGCGCAAGGAGAAGAAGAACATCGCCCACGGGCACGCCCACATCAAGAGCACGTTCAACAACACCATCGTCTCGATCACCGACCCGGTCGGGAACGTGATCGCTTGGGCCTCCGCCGGCCACGTCGGCTTCAAGGGCTCCCGCAAGTCGACGCCGTTCGCCGCCCAGATGGCCGCGGAGAACGCCGCCCGCAAGGCCGCCGAGCACGGCATGCGCAAGGTCGACGTGTTCGTCAAGGGCCCCGGTTCCGGCCGGGAGACGGCGATCCGTTCGCTGCAGGCCGCCGGCCTCGAGGTCGGCACGATCCAGGACGTGACCCCGCAGCCGCACAACGGTTGCCGCCCGCCCAAGCGGCGCAGGGTGTAAGGGGGGAGGGACAGATGGCTCGTTACACCGGACCCGCGACGCGCAAGTCGCGGCGGCTCAAGACCGACCTGGTCGGCGGTGACATCGCCTTCGAGCGCCGCCCGTACCCGCCCGGCCAGCACGGCAGGGCTCGCATCAAGGAGAGCGAGTACCTGCTGCAGATGCAGGAGAAGCAGAAGGCCCGCTTCACCTACGGGGTGCTGGAGAAGCAGTTCCGCCGTTACTACGAGGAGGCGGTCCGCCGGTCGGGCAAGACCGGCGAGAACCTGCTGCAGATCCTGGAGTCGCGGCTGGACAATGTCGTGTACCGCGCCGGCCTTGCCCGCAGCCGCCGGCACTCGCGGCAGCTGGTCAACCACGGCCACTTCACCGTCAACGGCGTGAAGGTGGACGTGCCCAGCTTCCGGGTGTCCAGGTTCGACATCGTCGACGTGCGGCCCAAGTCGATGCAGACCACGCCGTTCATCATCGCCAAGGAGACCCTCGGCGAGCGGCTGACCCCGGCCTGGCTGCAGGTGGTGCCCACCAGCCTTCGGATCCTCGTGCACCAGCTCCCCGAGCGGGCGCAGATCGAGGCCCCGTTGCAGGAGCAGCTCATCGTCGAGCTGTACTCGAAGTAAGACCGGTGGCGGCGCCTGGACGGTGCCGCCACCGTCGCCACCGTTATCGGCGTCATATGGCGGGCGCCGGCATGGAGGAAGAAACAAGTGCTCATCTCACAGCGTCCGACCCTCACCGAGGAGCCGGTCGACTCGACACGGTCCCGGTTCGTCATCGAGCCGCTCGAGCCGGGCTTCGGCTACACGCTCGGCAACTCGATCCGCCGCACCCTGCTCTCCTCGATCCCCGGTGCGGCCGTCACCAGCATCCGGATCGACGGCGTGCTGCACGAGTTCACCACGGTGCCAGGGGTCAAGGAGGACGTCACCGACGTCATCCTCAACCTCAAGGAGCTCGTGGTCAGCTCGGAGGAGGACGAGCCGGTCACCATGTACCTGCGCAAGCAGGGCCCCGGCGACGTGACCGCCAGTGACATCGTGCCGCCGGCCGGCGTCACCGTGCACAACCCCGAGCTGCACATCGCCACCCTGAACGCCAAGGGCAAGCTCGAGATCGAGCTGGTCGTCGAGCGCGGCCGCGGCTACGTGCCGGCCATGCAGAACAAGCAGGCCGGCGCCGAGATCGGCCGGATCCCGGTCGACTCGATCTACTCGCCGGTGCTCAAGGTCACCTACAAGGTCGAGGCGACCCGTGTCGAGCAGCGCACCGACTTCGACAAGCTGGTGCTGGACGTCGAGACCAAGCCGTCGATCACCCCGCGGGACGCGGTTGCCTCCGCCGGCCGCACCCTTGTGGAGCTCTTCGGCCTGGCCCGCGAGCTCAACGTGGACGCGGAGGGCATCGAGATCGGCCCGTCGCCGGCCGAGGCGGACACCATTGCGGCGTTCGCCATGCCGATCGAGGACCTCGACCTGACCGTCCGCTCGTACAACTGCCTCAAGCGGGAGGGCATCCACACCGTCGGCGAGCTGGTCTCCCGTTCCGAGGCCGACCTGCTGGACATCCGCAACTTCGGCGCGAAGTCCATCGACGAGGTGAAGATGAAGCTGGTCGGCCTTGGCCTCGCGCTCAAGGACAGCCCGCCCGGCTTCGACCCGACCGTCGCCGCCGTCGACTACAACTCGGCCGACGCCTGGTCGGCCGGCGACCTCACCGTCGACGACGGCCACGACTACGCCGAGACAGAACAGCTGTAGGCCGGCTGCGCCGGCCCTGTGAGTGGCGATGGGGGCTATAGCACCATTCGCCACTCACAGGCGGCGAAGCCGCAAGTACTTCTGTGAGTGGCGAATGGTGCTAAGCAATAGCCCCCATCGCCACTCACAGGCGACCGTAGGGAGCAAGCAATGCCCAGCCCCACCAAGGGTGCCCGTCTCGGCGGGTCGCCGGCCCACGAGCGGCTGATCCTGGCCAACCTGGCCACGGCGCTGTTCGAGCACGGCCGGATCACCACGACCGCGGCGAAGGCGCGCCGGCTGCGCCCGTTCGCCGAGCGGCTGATCACCAAGGCCAAGCGCGGCGACCTGCACAACCGGCGCGAGGTCATGCGGGTCATCCGCGACAAGGACGTGCTGCACAAGCTGTTCGCGGAGATCGGGCCGTTCTTCGCCGAGCGGGCCGGCGGGTACACCAGGATCGTCAAGACGATGCCGCGCAAGGGCGACAACGCCCCGATGGCGGTGATCGAGCTCATCCCGCAGAAGACCGCGACCGCCGAGGCCGAGCGGGCTCGGCGTACCCGGTTCGCGCGCCGTACCAGGAGCGTCGAGGACGCCGAGACGAGCGTCGAGACGGTGACCGAGGTCGAGGAGACCGAGTCGCCGTCGGCGGACGCGCCGTCCGAGATCGCCGAGGTCGAGGAGAGCACGTCGACCGAGGAGGCCCCGTACGGCGCCGGCAGCCACGCGGCGCTGCAGGACGGCGGGCAGCCGGACGGCTTCGCGATCAAGGGCAACGAGGACTCCATGCTCTACCACCTGCCCGGCAGCGCGTTCTACGACCGCACGGAGGCCGAGGTGTGGTTCGCCACCGCGCAGGACGCCGAGGCCGCCGGCTTCCAGCTGCCGCCGTCACGGCGCAATGACGAGGCCGCCGAGGAGGAGTCCGAGTCCTGACTCCTGCACCGTCCGAAGTGGACAGTCGCATCGTGGACGAGCCCGCCGTGTCCACAGCGCCGATGCTCGAACCCGCAAGCGGTGCATCGGCCGACGGCGGGCTCGTTCGCGTGCGGCTGGACATCGGCTACGACGGCACCGACTTCTCGGGGTGGGCGCGCCAGCCGGGCCGGCGCACCGTGCAGGAGGTGCTGGAGACCGCGCTGGGGACGGTGCTGCGGCTGCCGGTGGCGCTCACCGTGGCCGGCCGTACCGATGCCGGCGTGCACGCCACCGGCCAGGTCGCGCACCTGGACCTGCCGTCCACTGTGGACCATGCCGGGCTGGCTCGCCGGCTGGCGCGGCTGCTGCCCACCGACGTCGTCGTGTACGGCGTGCGGGTGGTGCCGGCGGCCTTCGACGCCCGGTTCGGCGCGCTGCGGCGGCACTACGCCTACCGGATCGCGGACCGGCAGTTCGCCGCGGCGCCGCTGCGCCGCAGGGACACCCTGAGCTGGCATCGCCCGCTCGACGAGCACACCATGGCCGAGGCGTCGGCGCCGCTGCTCGGCCAGCACGACTTCGCCGCGTTCTGCCGCCGGCGCGACGGCGCCACCCCGGTGCGCGAGCTGCAGCACCTCGACTGGCGGCGCGATGCCGACGGCGTGCTGGTCGGCCGGGTCGCTGCCGACGCGTTCTGCCACAACATGGTGCGCAGCCTGGTCGGCGCGCTGATCGCCGTCGGCGACGGCCGCCGCCCCCCCGGCTGGCCGGCCGCTGTCCTCGTCGTCGCGCGGCGGTCGGGCGAGGTGACCGTGGCGCCGCCGCACGGGCTGACCCTGGTCGGCGTCGACTACCCGGCTGATGCCGACCTGGCCGTGCGCGCCGCGACCACCCGGGCCCGCCGCGACTGACCACGCAACCCCGGCGTCACGATGGGCCGTGTGCTGCACGCACAGCAACGGGCGCCGCCGGCCGGAAGGTGGCCGGCGGCGCCCGTCGCGTGCTCCTCGGTAGGGGATCAGCCGGCGTTCAGTGCGGTGTCATCGATGACGAAGGACGTCTGCAGCGAGACGTCCTCGGTGCCGGTGAACAGCAGGGTGACGGTCTGCCCTGCGAACGAACCGACGTTGAACGACCGCAGCGTGTACGGCGATGCGTTCAGGTTGGAGTAGGTGGCCAGCGTCGTCGAGCCGACCTTGACGGTGAGGAAGTCGTACGCCGTGCCCGGCCCCTCCGAGGTGATGATCTTCAGGTAGAAGGACAGGGTGGAGTTCGTGCAGCCGGCCGGGATGGTGACGGACTGCGACAGCGTGTCGGTGTGGGTGAAGCCGTAGCCGTCCAGCCACGCCGACCTGGTGCCGGTGCGCGGCGCGCCGTTGCCGCTCCAGGCACCGATCACGCCGGCGGTCGCCGACCACGGCGCGGTGCCGCTCTCGAAGCCGGGGTTGCCCAGCTTCTGGCCTGGGCTGCTGCAGCCGCCGCCACCGGAGTTGATCGTCCAGGTGAACGACGTGCTGCCGGAGTGGCTCGCGGTGTCCGTGGCCGTCACCGTCACGCTGTAGGTGTTGGCCGTTGTCGGCGTGCCGGAGATCAGGCCGGACGAGGAGTTGATCGACAGGCCGGACGGCAGGCCGGTGGCCGACCAGGTGTACGGCGGAGCGCCGCCGGACGCGGACATCTGCAGGCTGGTCGCCTGACCGACGGTGCCGGTCCTGTTGCCCGGGTTGGCAACGACCGGGTTGTTGGCCGCGCCGAACAGCGTGTACAGCAGCCGGTTGGGCGAGCCGGTGCCCGGGTTGGTGATGTGGTTGAGGGTGGCGTTGTCCTTCAGCGCCTGCTGCACGGTGGCCGGCGAGGCGCTCGGGTTGTTGGCCAGGTAGAGCGCGGCGCCGCCGGCCACGTGCGGGGTGGCCATCGACGTGCCGCTGATCGTGTTCGTCGCCGTGTCGTTGGTGTTCCACGACGAGGTGATGTTCACGCCGGGGGCGAAGATGTCGGTGCAGGTGCCGAAGTTGGAGAACGACGCACGCGCGTCATTGATGTCCGACGCATTGACCGTGATGGCCTGGGTCACCCTGGCCGGTGTGAAGCCGCAGGCGTCCATGTTGGAGTTACCGGAGGCGATGGCATAGGTGACGCCGTCAGCGATGGAGTTGCGCACCGCGTTCTCGGTGGCGGTGTCGCTGCCCTGGGCGCCGAGGCTCATGTTGGCCACCGCGGGGGCGCCGGCCGCGTGCTGCGCCGTGACGTAGTCGATGCCCTGCGCGACGCCGGCGAAGCTGCCGGAGCCGCTGCAGTTCAGCACCTTGACCGCGACCAGGTGGACGCCCTTGGCCAGGCCGTACTGGGAGCCGCCGATGGTGCCGGAGACGTGCGTGCCGTGGCCGTTGCAGTCGGTGTTGTTGCCATCACCGGTGGTGTTGGTGCCCCAGACGGCCCGCCCGCCGAACGTCGTGTGGGTGATCCGGATCCCAGTGTCGATGACGTAGGCGGTGACGTTGGACGCCGTCGTGTCGTAGTGGTAGTTGCTGTTCAGCGGCAGGTTGCGCTGGTCGACCCGGTCCAGACCCCACGACGGCGGGTTCGCCTGGTCGGCGAGGAGCTGCACGGTGTGGTTCTGAGACACGTATGCGACGGCCGGGTCGGCGGCCAGCCTGCGGGCCGCGGCCTCGCTCATGTGGCCGGCGAACCCGTGCAGCGCCGCGGTGTACCGGTATTGCACCGCGGCCTCGGCCTTGGCGGCCATGCCGTTGGTGAGGCTGCTCAGGCCCTGGGTGCTCACCGCGCTGTCCTTGAACACCACGATGTAGCTGCCCGGAATGGCGTTGGGGCCGCCGGCGTCGACGATGTCGCCGAGCGCGGCAGCCGGCAGTGCGGTTGCGGTGGCCATGGCAAGGGTGGCCGCGGCCGCCAGGCCCAGGCCGGCTAAGCGCCGGTTCCAGGGCGCGCTAAAACGTCCCATCACAGGGTTCTCCCTCGTGCAGGGTCAACTCACCGTCACGGCCGGGTGCGGCCGCGAGGTTGAGTCGGCAAGGGTGTGGGTGTCCACGCGAACGGAAGTCGACGTTAGGTGAGCCCGGCACAGAACACAATCGGTCGACTACCAGTTGCGACAAAGGGCCGCCGAATAGGGGCATATCACCGGGCCGAAAGCACTAGTTCGACTGAGCCGTTCGGCCTAACATGCAGGGCGAACACCGCCGGCCGATCGCTCGGTGGACGAGTTACTCAGTCGCCCCTACGGACCGGGCCGAGGATCTGTTGCTCGCGCTGGGTGGTGACCAGCCGCATGGGCAGCCACAGGTCCTGCCCCAGCGCCACCAGACCGTCGTCCTTGAGCGTGATCAGCTCCTGCACCATGTGCGGCGGCAGCCGCCAGATCCTGGCCGCGAGCTGCGCCTGGCCAACTGGCAGCCGCTGCAGCAGCACCAGGTCGGCTGAGTTCGCGGTCGCCGCGGCCTGCGGGTGCAGGTATGGCAGCACGTACAAGGTGGTCTGCCACGGCGAGCGCGGCGGGAACAGCTCCTGCGGAACCGCGCCGCCGTCGTGCACCACCAGCAACGGCCCGTCCTCCGACGCTCGCGGCAGCTCGACCGGGGCCAGCCGGCGCACCTGCACCAGCGGCACGGGTCGGCCGTCCGGCCCGGTGCCGGCCGCCTTGGCCAGCACCTGCCACGCAGCCGGCCGGCCGGTCGCCACCACCACCCAGGCGCCGGTGGCCATGGCCCGAAGCGCCACCTGCCTGGCGAGGTAGAGGCCGCCGACCACGACCACCCTTGTCGGCGTTGCGCGCAGCGCGGACACCGTCAGCGGCTCGCCCTGCGGGCCGCAGCCGACCACCACCCCGCCGCTGGCGCCGGACGGGCTCACCGCGTCCAGCATCTCGGGCGGCACGACGAACTCGGGCGCGACGCCGCGGTTCGCCGCCTCGGTCAGCCGGCTACGCCTCACCCGCCGTCCCCCGCTTCTGCGACCCGTTCTGCGACGATGTGACATCGCCCCATATCTATTTGGGAAAGTCCACATCCTCGCGGCACGGAACGCGCCGGCACGGGCCGCGCCGGTAGGAGCCGCGCGGGTACGAGCCACACGGGTACGGGCTGCCGGGTCATGCCGAGCCGCCGAGGGGGAGGGTGGCGGCGAGACCGGCGAGCTGCAGGCCGCGAAGGGGCGTCAGCCGGATGCCGAGGCGCGTGCCGAGCATGCGCAGGCGCTCGTCGGCGCCCTCGAGTTCGGCCGGGGTGCGGGCGCTCACCCGCACCAGCCCGCGCAACCCGACCTGGCCCGGCTCACCGCTCGGCGAGATCGACATGGCCACCGTGGCGGACAGCGCCCGCACCCCGGTGAGCGCGTTGAGGCTGTGCGGCGTCCCCCTTGCCGGCCAGCCGGTGACCGCGTAGCTGGCGTGCCCCACGCCGCCGGCGGTCACGCCGGTCCACCGTTCGCGCAGCGCCACCGGCCGCGGTGAGCCGGCCACCGACTGCAGCTCGGCGGCGGCGATACCGGCCCGCAGCAGCTCGTCGACGTCCAATGGCCTGGTCTGCACGCCGCGTGCCTCCAGCGCGGAGCGCACCCTGGACAGCGCCCCGATCAGCGCCCGGTGCGCGCCGACCACGCCGCCGCCGCGCTCGCGCACCGCCGCCGGGCAGCGCCGCGGGTCGAGCCGGACCACGACCCAGGTGGTGCGCCGCGCGGTCGCCGGCAGCGGCCCCAGCACCTCCAGGTACGACTCGAGCGCCGGCGCCGACGGCGGCAGCGACACGCTGCCCGGGTAGCAGTGCCAGATCACGCCGATGGCGTCCAGCACGACGCCGCGGTCCTCGAGGGTGGGCCCCAGCGCGCCGAGCGGCAGGTTAGGCACGCCGACCACCTGTTGCACCAGCGCCTGCGGCGGCTCGACCAGCAATGCGGCGGCCCAGGTGCCCTCGTGCCAGGCCAGCCCGACCGGCCGGCGCTCATGGTCGGTGCCGGCGGCCACCACGAGGTCGGGTACGGCCAGCCGGAGCAGTGTCACCCGCTGGTCCTCCGGGCCGGTCACGGTGGTGGCGCCCGCGCCCTCGCTCTCGTTCTTGCGTGGCGCCGCGGCGGCGTCGACCGGCTCGACCGGCCTGGCCACCTTGGTGTGCGAGCGCAGCAGGTAGCGCAGGGTCAGCGCGATCCACTGGGTGAGCCAGCGGCCTCGCCACCCGATCAGCGCGACCAGCAGGGCGATCGCCGTGATGGCCACCGACGCCGGCAGCAGCGTCCGGTCGACGGCCAGCAACACCAGCCCGACGGCAAGGCCCAGCTCGAGCACCACGACGTTGGACACCGGCAGCGCGCCGAGGCTGGCCCCGATGGCCCGCCGCCTGGCACGCAACACAGTGCGGACGGCCGCGGCGTTGACGGCCGCCTGCGGGCTGGCCGGCCGTGGTGGCGTCATCGCGGTCAGGGCTCCCCCTCGATACGGTCACGGGCGGCCGCGCTGCCGGCTATCCTGCCGCAACGGCGTGCCACGCTACCGCGCCCAGCTCCGTCAAGCCCCATCTTCATCAGGCACCGGGGAGCGTGCAGACCTTCAATGGCCGCGACACCGACCACCAAGTCCCAGGTACAGGCGTACCGGTTCGTGCTGAAGCGGATGGAGTCCGCGCTGGTGCGCCGGGACGCCGTGATGCTGCACGACCCGATGCGAACCCACATCCGCGCCGGCATCGCCGGGCTGTGCCTCGCGCTGGTGGCCGTGGCCGGCGTGTTCATCTTCGGCTTCTTCAAGCCCCGCGAGGCGCTCGGCACCTCTGACGAGATCCTGATCGGCGCCGAGTCCGGCGCGACGTACGTCTACGTGAACAACCCGACCAGCCGGCTCATCCCGGTGACCAACCTGGCGTCGGCGCGGCTGATCCTGGTCAAGCAGGCCGGTGCCACCGGCGTCGGCAACGCGGCGACAGCGACCCCGCGCAAGATCAGCGACGGCATCCTCGAGGACATCCCGCGCGAGCCGCTGACCGGCATCCCTGGCGCGCCGATGGACATCCCGAGGGCCGACGAGCTGGTCGAGCCGAAGTGGAGCCTGTGCGACACCACCGACGTGGACCCGGCGCTGCCGACGAACTCGCGGCTGGAGAAGGCGACCATCACCACCACGGCCGTGATCGGGCTCGACCGCATGGGCCGCCAGCTCGGCGACGACGAGGCGCTGCTGGTCCGCTCGGCGCAGAACCGCAAGCACTACCTGGTGTATCGCGGCAAGCGGGCCGAGGTCGACCTGCAGGACCCGGCGGTCACGCTCGCGCTCAACCTCGCGGAGGACAAGGCCGACCGCCGCCCGGTGAGCAACGGCCTGCTCAACGCCATCCCGGAGGTTCCGCCGCTGGCCCCGCCGGACATCCCCGACCGCGGCCGGCGACCGAGCGGCTACCAGGTGCTCGAGCACCGGATCGGCGACGTGGTGCGGACCGACCGCGCCGAGGGTGAGAAGTTCTACGTGCTGCTGCGCAGCGGCCGGCAGGAGATCACCCGGTCGGTCGCCAACCTGATCAGGGCGCGGAACACCAAGGACATCGCGATCCCGGCCGTGCCGCTCGGCGTGATCACCGCGGCGCCCCAGGCCGCACCGGCCGACAAGATCAAGGTGGACGACTACCCCGCCGACGTGCCGACCATCGTGCCGGTGCAACGGTCCGTGCTGGCCTGCCTGTACTGGACCTTCCGCGACCACAAGCAGGAGACGGCGATCACGGTCGCCGACCGGCTGGTGCTGCCGAGGGGCCAGCAGCCGGTGAAGCTGGCCCAGGCCGACGGCATCGGCGAGCACCTCGACTACGTGTTCCTTCCGGCCGGCAGGGGTGCCTCGGTCCGTGGCGTCGTGCCCGACCAGCCGGAAGGAACCGGAACGATCTACCTGGTGACCGACCTCGGCACCAAGTTCGGGGTGCCGAGCATGCCGCAGCAGAACGTCAGCAGCCTGCAGCTCGCCACCGCGCTCGGCCTCGGCAACTTCCAGCCGGCGCCGGAGGCCATCCTGCGGCTGCTGCCGAAGGGCGCGGCGCTCGACCCCAACGCGGTCCGCACCTACGACTCGGTGCCCGTGCCGGAGGGCGCCGGCGGCCAGCTGCCCCAGCCGGAGCCGGGTGGCCAGCCGCTTCCCGCCCCGCAGCCCGGCGGCAACGATGGGACGACGGAAGGGCTCGGCGGCTGACCCTGGTAACCCCGCCGAGGCCGCCGAGGGCGGATGGCGCGAACCCCGCCCGGGACGGCTAGGCCTTCGCGGCGTCGCGCCGGCGGCGGGCGCGTTGGACGGTGTAGACGACGAAGCCGGTGACGGCGAGCGCCAGCAAGCCGGCGCCGGCGCCGGCCAGCGCGACCCTGGTGGGCAGGGGGTCCTTGCGAGGCTGCGGCGTGAGGTTCTCGACTGGGCCGGACTGGGCCGGCGGGATCTCCTTGCCGTGCTCCGCCGGCAGCACGTCGGTGACGGCGGCCAGCGGGTCGATCATGCCGCTGCCCAGGGTGTCCTGGTGGCCGGCGCGGCCGGGGGACTGCAGCGCGGTCCGTTCGATGCGGTCCATCACCTGCCGCGCGGTGAGGTCGGGGAACCGCTGGCGGACGAGGGCGGCCAGCCCGGCGACGTACGGCGTGGCGAAGCTGGTGCCCTGGATGGGGCCCTGCCCCTGCGCGGTGACCGTGAAGTCGGTCAGCCGGTCGGAGCCGGGCACCGGGTCGAGGGACACCACCTCGGTGCCGGGCGCCGCGACGTCCACCCACGGGCCGGCCAGGGTGAACGCGGCCGGCTCGCCGTCCTCGCCGATGGCCCCGACGGTCAGCACGTCGTCGTCGAACCACGCGGGGGACGCCACGGTGCTGACCGGCCGGCTCGGGTCGTTGGGCGGGTTGCAGCGGCTCTGCTGGTCGGCGTTGCCGGCGGCGGCCACCACGACCACGTCGTGGTCGGCCGCGTAGTGCGCGGCTGCCTGCAGGTCTGGGCCGTTGACCTGGTTCACCTCGGCCGGGAAGCACGCGGCCTCGGAGATGTTGATCACAGTGGCGCCCAGCTCGACGGCGTGCACGACGGCCAGCGCCAGGCTCGTGGTGTTGCCGGCGCCGGGCAGGTCGACCTCGCGGCCCTGCCGCTGGTCGAGGTAGCGCACCTCGAGGACGCCGGTGCTCTGCCGGATCGACAGGATCTGCGCGTCCGGGGCGATGCCGGTGAAGCCGGTCTTCGGGTCGTCCGCCGCGGCGATGATTCCGGCGACGAGGGTGCCGTGCCCGTCGCAGTCCGTCAGCGCGCTGCTGCCCTGCACGTAGTCGCCGCCGTCGCGCAACCGCCCGGCCAGCCTTGGGTGCTCCGAGACCCCGGTGTCGATCACCGCGACCAGCTGGCCGGCGCCGGTGGCGAACTTGCGCAGCTCGGGGAAGCGCAGCCGCCCCTGGCCCCACGGGCTCGGCTCGACGGTCAGCTCCGGCAGGTCGCCGGCGGCGACGCAACCGCGGCGGGTGCCGACCTGCGGACCGCGGACCTGCTCGAGCCCTGGCACGGAGTTGTCGAAGGGGATCTGCGCGGCGGCGAGCTGCGGGCTCGGCAGCCGAGCCGGGTCGACCGGCGGTGGCACGCCGGGAGGCCGCGGCGGCGCCGGCTGCGCTGCCCCGACGGCCGGGACGGCGCGCGCCACCGCGGCCACGTCCGGCTGCGCTGCCCCGACGGCGGCGGTGGCGAACCCCAGCAGCACCGTGGCCAGCACCGTGGCCAGCACCGCGGCGGCCCTGGCGAATCCGACCCGCATCCGCTACAGCCTGATGTTGACGTGGCGGACCGTCGAGTACAGGTCCATGACGGCCAGCGCGACGGGGAGCACGGACGCGATCAGCACGGCCTCGGTGACGTCCACCGAGCGCCGCAGCACCGGCGAGAACCGCTGCCTTGGGAACACCACCCCGAGCACCAGAGCAGCCGCGCCGAGCAGCGCCAGCGAGGCGAAGATCCACAGGTTCAGCTCGAAGGCGTCGGCTCGGATCATCCAGCCGACGATCAGGCCGGCCGCGGAGGCCATGCCGGCGGCCAGCAGGGCGATCGCCTGCGTGCCGTTGGCGTAGGTGCGGGCCCGCAGCAACATCACCAGCGTCACCACGACCGCGAGGATGATCGCGGCCATCCGGCCCGATGCCGCCAGCACGACCGCGCAGACGGCGGTCACCAGGCCGCACCCGATGATCATGCCGGTCAGGTACTCGTGGGCGAGGCCGGCGCGGCGCTCGATGGCGGCGTAGTCCGGGAAGCCGGAGTCCTGCTTGAGGTCCTCGGCGCCGCGCGGTACCTGCGGGATCGGCAGCCTGGCAAGCTGGATGGTCAACCGCGGCAGGGCCGACAGCGCCGCGAGCGTCACCGACGCCGTGCCGGCCGCGATGCCGGCGGCCGGGTGTGCGATCAGGGTGCCGACCAGCGCGGCGCCAGCCCCGATGGCGGCCGCCGACGCGGCCGCGACGAACGTGGTGATCCCGGTGCCGAGCACCAGGATCGACGCGGCCGCCACCACCAGGACCGGCGTGCAGGCCAGCAGCATGTTGGGGCGGTCGAGCTCACCGCCTGGTACGGCGTACAGCCCGGCGACGAACGCCATCGGCAGGCCGGCGGCCGCGACCAGCACGCCGGTGCCGTGGTCGCCGAAGACCCTGGTGACCACGCCGCCGAGCGCAACGGCGAGGACGGCACCACCGCCGGCGGTGATCGCCGGCGCCAGCCCCGGCCCGGCCATGAACAGCGCCACGGCGGCGGTGACCAGGGCCAGCCCGCCAGCCACCTGGCCGAGCGCCCGCGCCGTCTTCGGCGTCCACGGCCGGTAGCTGTCCGGGCTGGACACCGCGATGGCGTCGACCACGTCGTCGAACAGCGGCGGTGGCGGCGACTCCGACCTGCGGCGCAGCTGCAGCATGTCGCCGTCCACCACGCCGGTCGCGGCCAGCGTGCGGTTCGGGTCCATCGCGCTGCCGCCGAGCGTGGCAAGGCACCAGCCGCCGTGCCGGCTGCCACCGTCCGCCGTCTGCTCGCGGGCCATTTCCAGCAGCATGGGCAGCAGGTCGGCCACCGCGACGTCGGCCGGCAGTGCCACGTCGATGCGGATCTGCGGCGCCACCACGGTCACCCTGCTGAACACCGTCGTCGGCGTCGTCACGCCACCCCTCCCTCGCTGCCTCCAGGCGCGCCCAGTATGGCCGCCGGCATCGGCCGGTACCTGCGGAACGGGTAGGTTCGCCTGGCGTCGTCGGCCATTCACGCAGCGAGCCGTCACCCGCCCCGGCCGAGGTGTTCGGCCCCGGTTCACCTCGACGTCATCTGCGCGCCGGTCACGACGACGTGAATGTGCCCGTCAAGGCTGACCGATTGGAGGATCATGTCCTACCACAAGCACCGCTGGTTGGCGGTTGTCGGGCTGGCGACCACGGCCGCGGTGGTCGTCGCCACGCCGGGCGCCGCCGCGCCCGCGACCATCGCGACCGGTCCCAGCACGAGCACGCCGCCCTACGTCCTGCCTTCCGCGGACGGGGTGCACATCACCTCGCTACTCACCGTGGACGACAGCGGCAGCGCGTCCAACGGCTACGAGATGGTCGGCATCCCGGACGGCCTCGGAGTGCGCCGGCAGGGCGCCAACCTCGTCGTCGACATGAACCACGAGCTGCCGGCCGACCGCGGCATCGTGCGGGCCAACGGCCAGACCGGCGCGTTCGTGTCGCGGCTGGTCATCGACCCCGAGACCGGCGAGGTCAAGGAGGGCTCGGACTGGATCCAGCCGGGCATCCACTACTACGACTACCTCACGGGCGCCTACTCGCCCGTGCCCAACGGCGCGGGCACGCAGCCCGACGGCGACGTCTTCCCGGCCTACGACCCGCGCCTCGGCCGGTTCTGCTCCGGCACCCTCACCGCGCCGGGGCTGCTGTACAACGAGGCCACCGGGGCCGGCTTCAGGGACCAGCTGTACTTCGCCAACGAGGAGGTCGGCGACGAGGGCCGGGTGTTCGCGGTCACCAAGGACGGGCAGGCGTGGCAGCTGCCGCGGCACGGGCTGTTCTCGTGGGAGAACACGGTCGCCGCCGACAACCAGTCGGACACCACGCTCGTGATGGGCGACGAGGACGGCGGCAGCGGGCAGCTGTGGGTCTATGTCGGCACCAAGCAACGCAGTGGTTCTGCGGTCGACAAGGCCGGCCTCACCAACGGTGAGGACAATGTGATCGACCTGGTGAACGAGGCGGTGTCCACCGACGCGCAGTTCCGTGCCGCGTACGGCAAGGGCGTGCCGGCGCCGTTCGACCTCGCCGACGTCGACTGGGACCAGTCCGGCGCGGACCAGAACGCCGAGGCGGCCGCCGTCGGGCTGAGCCTCAACCGCGTCGAGGACGGCTACTGGGACCCGAGCCACCCCGGCGACTACTACTTCGTCACGACCGCCGGCGGTGTCGGCCCCGGCAGCGGTGGCGGCGGCGGGCTGTGGCTGGCCAGCTTCACCGACATCGAGCACCCCGAGCTCGGCGGCACGCTGACCCTGGTGCTGGACGGCTCCGAGGGCCTGTACAGCCCGGACAACATGGCCATCGACACGCATGGCAACCTGCTCATCCAGGAGGACCCTGGCAGCAACCCGCACCTGTCGCGGATCATGGCTTACCGGATCTCCGACGGCAGCCTCGCCGTGGTGGCCGCGTTCGAACCGTCGCAGTTCACCCCCGGTGCGCCCGGCTTCATCACCCAGGACGAGGAGAGCAGCGGCATCATCGACGTCGAGGCCCTGACCGGTGTCGCCGGCTCGTTCCTTTTCGACGCCCAGGTGCACGCCGCACCGGCGGACAACGCGGCCGAGTACGTCGAGCGCGGCCAGTTGCTGCGGCTTGTGGTCGACGACTGGAGCGCGGTGTACGGCGCCTGACGCGAGCCGAGCGTAGTGCCGGCGGTGGTTCCCGATCGGGACCACCGCCGGCCCCGTTGGCGAGCCGGGCGGAACAACCGCGGTAGTCGCGGAACCCGAATTCCTGAACCGGCGCTGAATCGGCGCGGAGTACGGAAGGCGAGGAAGTCCCTCGGTCGCAGGGTCATAGCAGGGCTTGGGCTCGCCAGGACCCGGTCTCCCCAGCCGGTCGGTCAGGCGGCCGACGCTGCGCCGACAGCGTGTCCAACGCGGTGCCGTTCCCGCCCCGTACCGCAAGCCGTGCAACAACGAAACCTTCGCCGACGCCGCGAACGCCACCCGATCTGGCTCGCCGACTCGCGTCGCCGGTCGCACGTCGATCAACCAATTGCCGGTCCTGGTGTAGGCCAAGAAGTCCGCCACATGCTCGCGCGCTCCATCCATGGTCAAGAACCGAAGCCGGAACGGCTGCGAGATCACGTTCACCAACCTTGCGGCGAAGTCCAAGCCCAGCAGCCAGCCCTCCTCCAACGACTCAAAACCGTGGTGCCGCTCGCGCTCGCCAGGAACTGCAATCCTGGCCGGTGCCGCCGAGCACGATGTGGACAACGCCGCACCGGCCGCACCCCGTCACCGGCATCAACGCAAGATCCCGCACTGGCGGCGTCACTCACCGTACTCGTTCGCTGCCCCGACGGTGACGCTCGCTGAGCCGTCGACAGATTTCGTCGACGGCTTGCGTCGACGATGCTGGTATGACAGCATGGGTCATACCAGGGATCAACAGCATTTGAATTGAGTTAGTGGAGGGATAGAAATGAGCACGATCGAGAGGCCCGCGCTGATTGAGGTGCAGCGCGGTCACGTGATGTTGTCCACCACGCTCACTCCGCCCCAGCTCGAGGCGGCGACGAACGTCGACACCTACGACCCGGAACGGGGTAACGACCCGAACAACGGCTATCAGCGAAGAGCCTCGTCGACACGGATGGCTCAGGCCGCCGTGTTCTACGGTGAGGGCACCGAGAAGCGGCAGGGTCGGGAGTTCGAGGACCGGCAGGGACTGATGCCCAACCCGATCATCGCCAACATCCGCCCCAAGGACGACCAGGAGGTGCAACTCGTCTCCAACGGCGACCTCGGTCTGCCGCCCGGCGTCCTCATCAAGTTCTTCTCCGATGCGGACCGCGAGCAGGTACTGGACGAGATCGAGAGCTGCGGGAGTTTCACCGCCGCCGGCACTCTCATCCTCGACGACGAGGCGATCGCGTGGATCGTCGACGGGCAGCACCGCAGCGGCGCGGTGAAGATGCTCATCGACAAAGGCCGGTTGAGCGAGGACTTCCCGGTCCCCGTCAAGATCATGTTGGGATTCGGGCGCAACGAGGAGATCAAGCAGTTCTACTACATCAACTCGCAGGCCAAGAATGTCGCAACTGACCTGACGGCCGAACTTCTGCAACGCATGGCACGCCAGGACACCGACGAGGCGGAGTACCTGAGCGAGCGTAAGAACAAGGGCAGCCTCCTCGCCGGCGCCGCCGTCTACGACGCGCTGGTTGACAAGAAGAGCCCGTGGCTGAAGCGCATCCGCAAGCCCAACGAGAAAATCTCCAAGGACACCTCGATCGCCATCTCGCAGTTCATCACCAGCCTCAAGCCGCTCCAGACCGCGCAGATGCCGCGTGAGCTCAGTCCCGACGAGTGGGCACGCATTATCGACGCGTACTGGGAGGCCATCGCCAGTCTGCTACCGCAGCCGTTCGACCCCACCGAGCAGCCCGGCGACTGGGTACTGTTGAAGGCAACCGGCGTGAACACGATGCACCGCGTGCTCGCCGACTGCCTACCGATCGTCATCCAGCGGGGCGCGCGGCTGTCGGACCCGGAGCAATACAAGCAGCTTCTCGCGGACCTGCCCACGCTCTCCGGGATCGGCATCGACTCCCACACCGGGGACGAGCGTCAGATCGCCGGCGCCGAGTTCTGGCGCTCCGCCTCGATCGCCTCCCAGTACACCGGGCGGTACGGCACCGACCGCCTAGTCGGGATGATCCGCGGCCTCATCGCCAAGACCAACAAGGCAGTCACCGTCTAGCCACGTCCACCGCGGCCCATCACACCCACCGTGTGACGGCCGCCCACACCACCGACGGAGCACCGCCATGACGCTCTATGTGTACGTCGACAACTCCAACATTTGGATCGAGGGCCAACGCGTCCAAGCCGTCCGCCAAGGCCTAGCCCCGGACATTCGCACCGCCGTGCGTGACCGCATTCTCGCCCCGTGGGCCTACGACTTCGGAAGGCTCTATGATTGGCCTGTCCGCCTAACGAGCAGATCGGCAGATCGATCCTGTACGGCTCCCGCCCACCGGACAACGACTCTATCTGGCAACGTGCCCGCGACGCCGAGTTCCAGGTCGAAGTGTTCGACCGCAGCATCTACACCAACAAGGAGAAGCAGGTCGACATCGCACTCAGCACGACCATGCTCGAGAACTCCTTCAACCACATGAGGGCGGACAACGGCGACATTGCCGTCCTCGTCGCCGGAGATGGCGACTTCCTGCCCACCATCCGCTCCCTCCAGAAACGCGCCTTCGGCATCCGCGTGGTCTCCTGGACCCACGCGGTCAGCCGTGAACTGCGCGACACCGCGGACGAGTTCGTCGGACTCGACCCCCACTTCGGTTACCTCACCTACCGAGGCCGAGCCGCCTGATCCGACGGCCGGCCGGGTTCAACGGCCCGCCGAATCGGCATTGTCGGCCAGGTCGGAGCCCTCGTTCGTTAGGCGGATCATCGCATTCCGCCGGCCCGCGACACTCGAACGGGAGGTCAAGACAATGGCCGTGACAAGGCGATGGGTCGGGCCGGCATAATCGGTCCGGCGCGCCCTGCCGGGCGAGGTAACCGCACTGTCGGGGGGCGGCCCTAGGATGGCCCCACCGGGACAGCAGGAGGGGCCGGCAGCAGGGCATGACTACCGTCCAGTTCGAGCGATTGGCGCGCCTGGCCGCCCCCCGGATGCCGGGCGGCGAGGTGCACCTGGAGCCGCCGCCCGAGGTGCCGCGGGTGATTCCCGGCAACATCATGATGAAGATGATGCCGGTGGTCATGGTGGTGGCCATGGTCGGTATGACCGTGCTGCTGTTCACCACCGGCGGGGCCGCCGCGCGCAACCCGATCACGCTGCTCTTCCCGGCCATGATGATGTTCTCGATGGTCGGCATGTTCGCCGGCGGCGGCCGTTCCAGCGGGCAGCGCAAGGCCGAGATGAACGAGGACCGCAAGGACTACCTGCGCTACCTCGGCCAGATGCGCGAGCGGGCCCGCGAGGCTGCCGACGAGCAGCGGGCCGCGCTGGAGTGGAACCACCCCGACCCGGCCGCGCTGTGGTCGCTGGCCGACACCCGCCGGATGTGGGAGCGCCGCAGCGCCGACGCGGACTTCTGCCACCTGCGGGTCGGCCGCGGCTCGCAACGGCTGGCCACCCGGCTGGTGCCGCCGCAGACCGGCCCGGTCGACGAGCTGGAGCCGATCACCACGCTGGCTCTTCGCCGCTTCGTCCGGGCCCACTCGATCGTGCCGGAGCTGCCCATCTCGATCTCGCTGCGCGGCTTCGCCGCGGTCGGCATCACCGGGGACCAGGCGCAGGTGCGGGCCCTGGCCAGGGCGCTGGTGGGCCAGCTAGTCACCTTCCACAGCCCGGACGACGTGCTGCTCGCCGTCGTGACCGCAGGCATGGCCAAGGCCGAGTGGGAGTGGGCCAAGTGGCTGCCGCACGTGCAGCACCCGCGGCTGACCGACGGCATCGGGCAGCTTCGGATGATGGCCAGCTCGCTCGCCCAGGTGCAGGAGTGGCTGGATGACGAGCTGCGCGACCGGCAGCGGTTCACCCGCAACGTGCCGCCGCAGCCGGACCAGCCGCACGTGGTGATCGTGATCGACGGCGGTGATGTGACGCTGGAGGAGAACCTCGTCCTGGAGGAGGGCCTTGTCGGTGTCACGGTGATCGACCTGTCCGAGTCGCTCGGCAATCTGGCCACCCGCCGCGGGCTGCGGCTGGTCGTCGACGGTGACAAGGTCGGCGCCAGGTCGGGAGCCTCCGGCACCACCGTCGAGGTGTTCGGCTCGCCGGATGCCATGTCCGTCGCCGAGTGCGAGGCGCTCGCCAGGCAGCTCTCGCCGTTCCGCATCGGCGCGCAGGACGGGCCGGGCGAGGAGGAACCGCTGCTGGCCGGCGCCGGGCTGCTCGAGCTGCTCGGGCTGCCCGGGCTGCCAGAGGCGATGACGTTCGACCTGCAGCAGGCGTGGCGGCCGCGGACGCTGCGGGACAAGCTGCGGGTGCCGTTCGGTGTCGGGGAGTACGGCCAGCCGGTCGAGCTGGACATCAAGGAGTCGGCGCAGGAGGGCATGGGCCCGCACGGGCTGTGCATCGGCGCCACCGGCTCCGGCAAGTCCGAGTTCCTGCGCACGCTGGTGCTCGCCATGATCAGCACGCACTCCTCGGCGGCGCTGAACCTGATCCTGGTCGACTTCAAGGGCGGCGCGACGTTCCTCGGCCTGCAGCACGCGCCGCACGTGGCCGCCGTGATCACCAACCTGGCCGATGACCTGACCCTGGTCGACCGCATGAAGGACGCGCTGGCCGGCGAGATGAACCGCCGCCAGGAGCTGCTCCGCAGCGCTGGCAACTACGCCAACGTCAAGGACTACGAGAAGGCACGGGAGAACGGCGCCGACCTCGACCCGCTGCCCGCGCTGTTCATCGTCGTCGACGAGTTCTCCGAGCTGCTCAGCCAGAAGCCGGACTTCGCCGACCTGTTCGTGGCCATCGGCCGGCTCGGCCGCTCGCTGCAGATGCACCTGCTGCTGGCCTCGCAGCGGCTGGAGGAGGGCAAGCTGCGCGGCCTCGACTCGCACCTGTCCTACCGGATCGGCCTGAAGACGTTCTCCGCGTCCGAGTCGCGCGCCGTGCTCGGCGTGCCCGACGCGTACGAGCTGCCGTCCATCCCCGGCTCCGGGTACCTGAAGTTCGACCCGCAGGCCCCGATGGTCCGGTTCAAGGCGGCGTACGTTTCCGGGCCGTACCGGCGGGCCGGCGCGGCGGCCGTCGGCTCCTCGGCGCCGGTCACCTCCGACCGCCGGCCGCGGCTGTTCGTGCCGGATTTCGTGGAGAAGCCGCGGGAGCCGGAGCTGCCGGCCGCGGCGGTGCCGCGGAGGGAGGACCCCAACGTCCCGAGCCTGCTCGACGTCGTGGTCGGCCGGCTCGAGGGCGCCGGCCCGCCGGCGCACGAGGTGTGGCTGCCGCCGCTGACCGAGCCGCCGTCGCTGGACCAGCTGCTGCCGCCACTGTCGCCGACCGAGGACCGCGGGCTGTCGCCGGCCGGGTTCTTCGGCAACGGGCGGCTGCAGGTGCCGGTCGGCATCGTGGACAAGCCGTACGAGCAGCGCCGCGACCTGCTGTGGGCCGACCTGTCCGGCGGGCTCGGGCACGCCGTGGTGGCCGGCGGCCCGCTGTCGGGCAAGTCCATGCTGCTGCGCACCCTGGTCACCTCGCTCGCGCTCACGCACACCGCCGATGAGGTGCAGTTCTACTGCCTTGACTTCGGCGGCGGCACGCTCGCCTCGCTGTCCGGGTTGCCGCACGTCGGCGGCGTGGCCAGCCGGCTGGAGCCGGACGTGGTGCGGCGCATGATCGCCGAGGTGAACACGCTGCTGCACGAGCGCGAGCAGCGGTTCCGCGACCTCGGCATCGACTCCATGACGGAGTTCCGCAACCGCAGGCGGCGCGGCGAGGCCGCATCCGACAGCTCTGGCTCCGACAATTTGGGGGAGGACAAGTTCGGCGACGTGTTCCTGGTCATCGACGGCTGGCTGGCCTTCCGGACGGACTTCGACGCGCTGGAGATGAACGTCGTCAACCTCGCGGCGCAGGGCCTGTCCTACGGCGTGCACGTGGTGGTCACGGCCAACCGCTGGGCCGAGATCCGGCCGGCGCTGAAGGACCTCCTCGGCACCCGGTTCGAGCTGCGGCTCGGCGACCCGTCGGAGTCCGACGTCGACCGCCGCGTCGCGGTGAACGTGCCGCAGGGCCGGCCAGGCCGCGGGCTGGGCCGCGACAAGCTGCACTTCCTCGTCGCGCTGCCCCGCGTCGACGCCGTCACCAGCGCGGAGGACATCGGCAGCGGCGTCGGCGACGCGGTGGCCAGGGTGCGCGGCGCATGGCGCGGCGGCACCGCGCCGCAGGTACGGATGCTGCCGCGGCTGCTGCCGTACGACGCACTGCCGGCCGTCGCACAGCAGCAGGCGCAGCAGCAGGCACAGCAGCCTGGCCAGCGGCTGGTCCCGATCGGCGTCAACGAGGACGCGCTGGCCCCGGTGTACCTGGACTTCGAGGCCGAGCCGCACTTCCTGTGCTTCGCCGACGGCGAGTCCGGCAAGACGAACGTGCTGCGGACGATCGTGCGCGGCATCGTCGACAGGTGCACGCCGCAGCAGGCGCGGATCGTGCTCGTCGACTACCGGCGCAGCATGCTCGGCTTCGTCACCACCGAGCATCTGATCGGGTACGCGGTGTCCGCGGCCGCCTTGACGCAGATGGTCGCGGACGTCAAGGGCTCGCTGACCCGACGGCTGCCCGGGCCTGACGTTACCCAGGAGCAGCTGCGCAACCGCTCGTGGTGGACCGGGCCCGACGTCTACGTCGTAGTCGACGACTACGACATGGTGGCGACGCCGAGCGGCAACCCGCTGGCGCCGCTGCTCGACTTCCTCGCCCAGGCCAAGGACGTCGGGCTGCATCTCATCGTGGCGCGCCGTACCGGCGGCGCCGGCCGGGGCCTGTTCGAGCCGGTGATCGCGCGGCTGCGCGAGCTGTCGAGCCCAGGCATCGTCCTGAGCGGCAACAAGGACGACGGCATCCTGCTCGGCACCGTGAAACTGCAGCAGCTGCCGCCCGGCAGGGGCACCCTGGTGTCCAGGCGCGGTGGGCAGCAGCTCATGCAGGTGGCATGGCTACCCCCCGAGTGAGCGCCGGCGGCCGGGGGGAATGGGGTGCCTCCAAGTACCACCATTGCGGCGTTGTTGGGCCTTTAACTACAGCCATTAGCACGGCGGCGGTGTGCTAATGCTGCGGGTGGCCGTCGACCTCGGCACGTCGAGCACCTGCACGGCGATCTCGGTGGACGGCCGCGCGCCGCAGGTAGTCATCGTGGACGGGGCGCCGCTCATCCCGTCCGCGGTGTACGTCACCGGTGACGGGACGCTGTTCGTCGGGCACGAGGCCGACCGGCAGGCCGCGATGGACCCTTCCAGGTACGAGCCGCACCCGAAGCGGCGCATCGACGAGCCCGAGTTGCTGCTGGGCGACACCGTGCTGCCGGTCATCGGCGTCATCAGGGCCGTGCTGCGGCGTGCGTTGCAGGAGGCCAGGCAGCTGGCCGACGGCGCACCCGTCGGCCAGCTCGTGCTCAGCCACCCCGCGGACTGGGGTGCGGCCCGCACCCAGAAGCTGCGCCGCTGCGCGCACGGGCTGGCCGCCGAGCTGGTGCTCGTGCCGGAGCCGGTCGCCGCGGCGGTGTTCCACGCCAAGGCCAACGCCGTACCCGAGGGCGGCTGCCTTGCCGTGCTCGACCTCGGCGGTGGCACGGTGGACGCCTCGGTAGTGCGCCGCGTCGGCCCCGGTTTCCACGTCCTCGGCACCCGCGGCGACCCCGACTTCGGCGGCGCGGATATCGACCAGGCCCTGCTGGAGCACGTCGGCGCGCAGGTCGCCGGGTCCGACCCCGATGCGTGGCGCCGGCTGGTGGAGGGCCGGGAGCTGGCCGACCGCAGGCGCCGGCGGGTGCTGCGCCAGGACGTTCGCGGTGCGAAGGAGACGCTGTCCCGGCACACCTACACCGACGTGCCCATGCCGCCGCCGTTCCCCGACGCGCACGTCACCCGCGACGACCTCGAGCGGCTGATCGCCGCGCCCATGCAGCGCACGGTCGCGCTGCTGGCGAAGGCCGTCGCCGACGCCGGGTTGCGGCCGGAGCGGCTCGTCGGGGTGTTCCTCGTCGGCGGGTCGTCCAGGATCCCCATGGTGTCCCGGCTGGTGCACGAGCGGCTCGGCGTGCTGCCGGTGACGCTCGACCAGCCGGAGACGGTGGTGGCCCGCGGCGCACTGCACGCCGTCATGGCCGACCAGGACCGGGCCACCGCCGCGTCCCAGCCGTTCCAGCGCGGCCCGCGGGGCACGCCGGTGCAGCCCACCGCCCTGCCGGGCCCGACGGGCACGCCGGTGCAGGCCGCCGGCCACCCGGGCCAGTACGGCCAACCGGGCCAGCTCGGCCACCCCGCCCGGCTCGGCGAGTACGGCCAACCGGTCGGCGGGCCGGCCCAGTCGGTCGGTGTGGCGTTCACCGGCCATGCTCCCGAGCCGCCGGTCCACCGCGCCGGCACCCCGCCCCGG
>Ga0210378_10000076_pt1 | contig 42737 bp, 37 predicted proteins | sample PLM1_60_b1redo_FD_155465 | JGI IMG/M metagenome (GOLD analysis project Ga0210378, IMG submission 155465) | Groundwater sediment microbial communities from an aquifer in East River, Colorado, USA - PLM1_60_b1 redo | ecosystem: Environmental > Terrestrial > Soil > Riparian zone | place: USA: East... | reverse complement strand
TTCATGTCGCTACCCAGCACCAGGTCCCGCTCGGCGTCGTAGTACACCCCCCAGACCTGGGGCGTCTGGGACAGCACCCCCCGCTGCGACGGCTTGACCGGGTTGTGCCCGGCCGGCGGCACGAAGGAGGCGATCTCGGTGGGGCTGGTCGGGTCGCTGGCGTCCAGCACCCGGATCCCGTCGGAGTACCACGAGGCATACACGGTCTCGCCGATCACCAGCGGGTTGTGGATGGAGTAGTCGCCGGCCCCCGAGGCGCCGGTGCCCAGCGAGTTCGGCGTCCGGTACTCACCGACCTGGACCGGATTGGCCGGGTCGGCGACGTCGTACACCCGCAGATACCCCAAGCCCGGCTCGATCCCCGGGCCGGAGTTCTTGCAGAAGTCCTCGTCGGCGGTGAACAGCAGCCGCCGGGCGTCGTCATAGCTCGACGAGTGGGCGTCGCCGTCCTCGTCCGGGGCGTAGTCAGTGTCACCCAGCAGGGTGGGACGCGCCGGATCGGTCACATCCAGGGCGACAAACCCGCTGTCCCAGTAGGCAAGGAAGACCCGCTTGCCGTCCGCGGACGGCTCGGCGCCGTGGCCATACACCGGGTCGGGGTCGCAGCCCTGGCCGGGGCCGAGCGGGCCGCCCGCGTCATGGGTCACACCCCAGTCCGACACCTCGACCGGGGCCGTCGGGTCGGTGATGTCGATCAGCCGGAAGTCCCCCCGACCCTGCCGGTCCCGGAACCCGGAGGGCGAGCCCTCCTCGGTGTACTCGCTGGTCGGCACGCTCGTATAGGCAAACGTCCGTCCCAGATCGGCCCGGTGCTCCACCTCAAGCTCGTGGACCCCCCGGGTGCAGCAGCCGCTGTCGGCCAGCCCGAGCTGGACGGGGGCGGCCGGGTCGGTGACGTCCCACAGCATCAGGCCCCGGGCAACGTGCAGGTCGGTCCTGGAACCGCCGCAAACCTGCAGGCCGGCGGCGGCGATGTCCCGGCCGGCATAGGGGCCGAACTGGGCGGTGAACACCACCACGTCCTCGGCGGAGGTGCCGGTCGGGTTGACCAGCCGGGAGACCATCCGCGGGTTGGCCGGGTCGCGGTAGTCGACGACGGCCACCCCGTTGTCGGGTGGCTCGGGGCAGAACCGGGTCTTGCTGCCTTGGGCCCAGTCGATGAAGCCCCAGTGCCCGACATAGGCGAAGCCCTCGTGGGCCCATACATCGGCGTTGAACCCGCGCCCGCCGAGGTCGTTGTGCCCGACGGCCTCCATGTTGAAGGCTGACGCGGCCTCTTGCCCGCCCTGGAAGAGGGTCTGGGACTGCTGCAGGCGGTGCAGCTCGTCCTTGAGCAGCTCGTCCTTGTTGGTGGAGGCTGCCACCGTCGCCGAGGCGGCAAGCAGCACGATGACGGTGGCGAGCGTGGCGGCAAAACCGAACCGGCGCATGGCGACCCCCTTCGGTCCCGAAACGTGCAGGGATTCTACGCAACGACGAGAGAAGCCAGAAATCCCAGCCTTGCGGGGAACGCCGCCGCGCCAGCCAGCGTCCGCCGTGGGTTCGAACCAGCCCTTCGCAGCCAACCCGCAGTGGGACCGTGACCGGATCACAGCTCGCCAAGGTAGGCCTCCCGCATCTGGGGGTCCTTGAGCAGGTTCTTGGCCGTGTCGGCCAGCACGAGCTTCCCGGTCTGCAACACATAGCCGCGGTCGGCGATCGAGAGCGCCATGTTGGCGTTCTGCTCGACGACGAAGATGGTGGTCCCCTGCCGGTTGACCTCCTGGATGATCTCGAAGTTCTGCTCGACCAGCACGGGGGCCAGTCCCATCGAGGGCTCGTCCATGAGCAGCACCTTCGGGCGGGCCATCAGGGCCCGGGCCATGGCCACCATCTGCTGCTCCCCGCCCGAGAGCGTCCCTGCCCGCTGGTTGAGCCGCTCCTGCACGCGAGGGAACAGGGTGAAGACCCGGCCGAAGTCCTTCTGGATCTCGTCGCGGTCCCGCCGGAGGCTGAAGCCGAGCTCGAGGTTCTCTCGCACCGTCATGCGCCGGAACAGCCGGCGATTCTCCGGGACCATCGAGATGCCCATCTCGACCAGCCGCTGGGTCGGCAGCCCGTTGACCCGCTGGCCGTCGAGCAGGACATCACCCTGGGTCGGCACGATGTAGCCGAGGATCGTCTTGAGTGTGGTGGTCTTGCCGCTGGCGTTGCCGCCCAGCAGACAGACGACCTCGCCTGGGCGGATCTCGAGGCTGATGTTGCGGAGGACCTGGATCGGGCCGTAGTGGGTGCAGACGTTGCGGAGCTCGAGGATCGGCCGGGTCTGGGAGATCACCACGGCGTCCCTGCCGGTCCGTTCGGTCCGCTCCACGCCCTCGCCGCTCGGGGCGCCGCTCATGCCGACGTCGCCGCCCTGCCGAGGTAGGCCTCGATCACCCGGTCGTTGCTGGCGACGTCGGCGTAGGGTCCCTCGGCGATCTTCTGCCCGTAGTCGAGCACCACGACCCGCTCCGAGACCCCCTTCACCACCCGCATGTCGTGCTCGATCAAGACGATCGTGACGCCGGTCTCGTCCCGCAGCCGCCGGATCAGCTCGGTGAGCTCCTGCGTCTCTCGCGGGTTCATCCCCGCGGTCGGCTCGTCGAGGAGGAGCAGCTTCGGGTCGGAGGCCATCGCCCGGGCAAGCTCGAGCCGGCGCCGGTTTGCGTACGACAGCGAGCGCGCCGGTGTGTCGAACCGCCACCCGACCAGCCGGCTGCCGAAGAACGCCAGGGCCTGTTCGGCCCGCTGCCGCGTCTCCTCCTCCTCCCGCCGGAACGACGGCGTCCGGAAGATCGCCTTGAGCATTCCGGACCGGGTGCGGCAGTGGCGGGCGACCATGACGTTCTCCCGCACGCTCATCTCGGGGAACAGGCGCACGCTCTGGAACGTGCGGGCGATGCCGAGCTCCAGGATCTGGCTGGGTCGCAGACCCACGACGCTGCGCCCCTCGAAGAGGATCTCGCCCTGCTCGGCCGGGACCATCCCGGTAACGAGGTTGAAGAGGGTCGTCTTACCGGCGCCGTTTGGGCCGATGACGCTGACGATCTCTCCGTCGTCGACGTCGAGGTCGAGCCCATCGATGGCCCGGACCCCGCCGAAGTCCCTGGTGAGTCCCCTGATCTCGAACAGCGCCATGAAGACCCCGATCAGCTCGTCTCGCTCCGGCCGTCCCCGGCTGGGCCCGCTTCCTGCCGCACCGTGGCCTGGGTTCGCGGCCAGGCGTCCTGCGTGACCTCCTCCTCGTGCAACTCCTGGGCCCGCCGCCTGCTCGGGATGAACCCTTCGGGCCGCCGCTGCATCATGAAGATCAGCAGGGCCCCGTAGATGAGGAACCGGTACTCCTCGAACTCGCGCAGCAGCTCCGGCAGGCCCACCAGCACGAAGGAGGCGAGGACGACGCCTGGCACGCTGGCCATGCCGCCGACGATGATCACCACCAGCACGGTGATCGACACGATCACGTTGAAGCTGTGGGGGAACACCGAGCCGATCTTGGTGGCGAACAGCGCGCCGCCGAAACCGGCGAGCATGGCGCCGGCGATGAACGCCGACAGCTTGGCGGTCACGATGTTGACCCCCATGGCCTCGGCCACCGCCTCGTCCTCGCGCATCGCCATCCACGCCCGCCCGATCCGTGAGTCCTGCAGCGCGTAGGTGACGTAGGTGGCCAGCAGCACGAAGAAGAAGATCACGTAGAAGAACGCCTGCGGCCCTTCGATCTCGATCGGCCCGAGGGTGATGTCGCGGACCCGGATGATCCCCTGCGCGCCACCGAAGGTGGGCTTGAGCCAGTCGGAGAGGAACAGCAGCCGGGCGATCTCGCCGAACCCGAGGGTGACGATGGCCAGGTAGTCGCCGCGCATCCGCAGCACAGGGGTGCCGACGACCAGGCCCGACACGGCCGCGGCGAGGACCACGAACGGCACGGCGGCCCAGAAGACCCAGCCGACGCCGAGGCTGGACTGGGGCGACGTGAGCAGCGCGGTCACGTAGGCGCCCACCGCGAAGAAGGCCACGTAGCCGAGGTCGAGCAGCCCGGCGAACCCCACCACGATGTTCAGCCCGAGCGCCATGAGCAGGAAGATGCCGGCGATGTTCAGGACCTCGCTGAGGAACGGCCCAAGGACCTGGGGCAGCAGGCCAAGTACGAACAGGAGCCCAGCGAGCACCGCCAGCCTGAGGAGCCGACGGGACCGGTCGGGCAGGGGCTCCAGCCGCGCGCGGACCGGCCTGCGACCCTCCCGCGTCAGGAGCGCGTGGATGCCGAACGCCACCGCTCCGACCGCGACCGCCCCAGGGACGCTCAGCGCGCCGCCCGGCTCGTACAGGAAGTCGGTGAGCGGCGCGGTCCAGATTCGCAGCTCCGCCTGGATCCCTCGGAGCACTTGGACGATGACTGGCTGCAGCATCGCAAACGCGAGTATCCACAGGGCCGCGGCCAACACGGCCCTCCGCCACCGCTCGCGCAGCAGGTGGAGCGTCCCGGCCACAGCGCCGAGCACGGCGTTGAGGGCGAGGACCAGCACCAGGCCGGCGCCGGGCTCCAGCCCGAAGGTGAGCAGCCGGGGGGCCTCCCGCACGAGCTCCGGCGTGACGTTGAGAAGGACCCGGCGGACGTCGAACGTGGCGATCAGCGACACGAACACCGCCATGACGACGCCGCTCAACAGTCCGGCGAGCAACCCGCCCGCGACGTTGCGCCAGCCGGGGCGAGGGGTGGCGAACCCCTGCAGGACCGGCGGCGGCCGCCCGGCGAGGTACCCGGCCAGCAGAGGGACGGCCACCAGCAGGAGCGAGCCGAGCGTCTCCCCGCCGAGCAACGCTCGCTCGGAGAACGCCTCGACCATGCCGTTGGCCGACATGAACGCGGCGGTGAGCCCACCCACGAGGCCGAGCCTGACCGCTCGCCAGACATCAACCTGCCGGGCAGGGAGCAGGTCGCCCCCTGCGGCCACGGGCACTTCGATGGCGACAGTCGGCTCCGCCATCGCTAGGCTCGCTCCTCGCTCACCCGCTCACCCAGGATGCCGGTGGGTCGGAAGATCAACACCAGCACCAGCGCCAGAAACGCCACCACGTCCTTGAGCTGGTGGGCGGAGGGGATGCCGAGCCCGACCAGTACGAGACTCGGCCCCAACGACTCCACCGAGCCAAGTATCAGGCCGCCCAGCACGGCGCCCGGGATGTTGCCGACGCCACCCAGGACGGCGGCGGTGAACGCCTTGATCCCTGGCAGGAACCCACTGAGGAAGTGCACGTTCTGGAACACGAGTCCGAACAGGAAGCCGGCGGCCCCGGCCAAGGCCCCGCCGACCGCAAAGACCCTGGCGATCGTGCGGTCGACGCTCAGACCCATCAGTCGGGCGATCTCCGGGTCCTCGGCCACCGCCCGGATGGCCCTCCCGGCCTTGGTCCTCTCCACGTACAGGTAGAGGCCAGCCATCATCAGGAGAGCCGCAACGATCACCAGCACGTGCACCTTGAGGATCCGGAAACCCGACAGGGTGAGTGCACCGCTGAGGGCGTTGACCGACGGGTAGGCCTTGACGCTGGTGCCGAACAGGCTGGCCACCGTGTACTGGAGGAAGAACGACGCTCCGATGGCGGTGATGAACGGAAGCAGCCGGGGGAGACCCCGCAGCGGCCGGTAGGCCACCCGCTCGAGCAGCAGGGCGACCAGCGCCGACACCGTCATGCAGCAGATCAGGACGATGAACAGCGAGACGAACGGCTGGGCCTCCCACAGCGACGTGCGGGAGAGCCCGTCGGACACGTAGAAGCCGGTCATCGCCCCGATCATGAACACCTCGCCGTGGGCGAAGTTGATGAAGCGGAGAATGCCGTAGACCATCGTGTAGCCCAGGGCGATGAGCGCGTAGACCGAGCCCTGGGCGATCCCGAAGACCACGAGGTCACGCCACTGCTGGCCGCTCAGGCGTGCGCTCGTGAGGCTGTTGGATGCGCCGACGACGATCAGCACGATGGCGGCGACCCGGACCAGCCACAGGAAGCCGTCGACGATCGGCAACTGGAACGTCCGCCTGACGGCGCTCGGCCCCCGCGGCTCGAGGCTGCTCTTGGCCACGTGCCTCCTCGTAGATCGAGTCACCCGAGCGATGGTCGGGTACCCAGCCGGCCCCGGGTACCCGACCAGTGCCCGCTCAGCCGGTTTTTGGCTCGAACGTGAACAGCACGTTCCCCCGGACCTGGTCGATCGTCTTCTCCGCCGGCGTGTTCTGGACGATGTCGATCTTCGCGTCGGCGCAGTCTCCGAACTCGTCGCAGGCGAGGGTCCCGGTCAGGCCCTGGAAGCCCTTGGTTGCGTACAGCTCGTCCATGAGCTTCTGGCGGTCGACGTGGACCGTCCCGTCGTTCTCCCGGACCGCCACCTTCTCGATGGCGGCGAAGACCATGTTGGTGGCGTCGTACGCGTGCGCGTGGAAGGCCTGGATGGGCTTCTCCCCGTACTTCTTCTCGTACTTGCCAACGAACTCCTGGTAGGTCGCCCCGGTCGGGGTTGCCGGCCCGGAGAAGTACATCCCCTCGGTCTGACGGATCACGATGTACGTGTCGGAGAGCAGGCCATCGGCCCCGAACAGCTTCTTCGTGTCGGCGAGCGCGGGAACGTCCTTCGCCTGCTTGACGATGAAGTCTGCCTCCGGCTGGAAGATCGGGAAGAACACGACGTCGGGCTTGGTCGCCGCCACCTCGGTCAGGACTGGCCGCATGTCGGTGTCGCCCTTGCTGATGGCGGTGGCGAGGACGATCGTCCCACCCAGCTGCTTGAACGAAGCGCCGAAGGCCTTGGCCAGGCCCTCGGTGTAGGGGTCACCGTCGTGGATCGTGACCGCCTTCTTCGCCTGGAGCTTCTGGAAGGCGAAGGTGGCCGCCGCCTGACCCTGGATGGTGTCGTTGTGGGCGGTGCGGAAGTAGCCCTTCTGGTTGGCATCGCCCTTGGTGCCGCGCAGGTCGGAGGTCAGCCTCGGGGCGGTGTTCGACCCGGAGATCATGGCGATGCCCTTCCCCGAGAGGATCTCCATGGCCGGCACCGCCTCGCCGGAGCAGCTCGTGCCGATGACCCCGACGATCTGCGGATCGGCCACGAGCTTCTGCGCGGCGGTGGTCCCGCCCTCGGCCTTGCACAGGCCGTCCTCCACCTGGTGCTGGACCGGGTGGTCGAGAAGCTTGCCGCCCTTGTCGGCGATGGCGATCTCGATGCCTCGCACCTGATCCTGCCCCAGGCTGGCGGTGTCACCGGTGATCGTCTGGATGACGCCGAGCTTGATCGGTGCGTTGGGTCCGACCGTCACCGCACCGAGCCGACCCGGCGTGAACCCTCCCGCCTCCTCCTGGGGTGCGCATGCGGCGCCGAACAGCGCCAGGGCACCGACCAGCACGGGCACGAGAAGCGATGTGCGCCTTTTCATGGCCTCCTCCTTCCTTGGAGGGTCCTGCTGTGCCCTTCTCAATGAGTCGCAAGATACGTCTCGCCCGGGCCGGCGTCGAGAGCTGGTCGGTGAGGATCAGACGACGTTCAGCTCGGGTCGGTCCTTTGCCTGCTGGAAGCGGTCCACGGCCAGCGGGGCGACGTCGACCGGCGGTCGCCTGCCGAGGAACAGGTCTCGCACGACCTCACCGACGGCGGGGCCCTGGAGGAAGCCGTGCCCGGAGAAGCCGGTCGCATAAAGCAGCCGGGCCGGCCGCGCCGCTTCGCCGATCAGGGCGTTGTGGTCGGGGGTCACCTCGTACAGACCGGCCCAGCCGCCGGCGATGCCGATCTCGGCAAGCGATGGGGCCCGCCGGGCGATCACCGCGGCGAGCCGCGGGATCCAGGCGTCGTCGCGGCCGACGTTGAAGCCCGGCGGCTCGTCGTCCAGCGACATGCCCATGAGCAGCCCAGGACCTTCCCGGTGGAAGTAGAAGCTCGAGGCGAAGTCGATCGTCATCGGCAGCTTCTCGGGCAGACCCGGCACAGGTTCGGTCAGCAGGACCTGGCGGCGGTAGGGGGTGACCGGCAGGTCCACGCCGACCATGGCGCCGACCTGGCGAGACCAGGCGCCGGCGGCGCAGACGAGCGCGGGCGTCTCGACCACCCCCTTGGAGGTCACCGCAGCCTGGATCACTTCGCCGCGGAGGCGCACGTCCAGCAGCTCGCAGGCGGTCTCGACGTGCGCGCCGTGGCGGCGCGCAGCGACGGCATACCCCTGCACGACCGCCTCCGGGGTGGCCAGGCCGTCGTCCGGGGAGAAGGCGGCCGCGAGCACACCGTCGGTGTCGACCGGCGGCGACAGCCGTCTGGCCTCGTCCGGGTCGATGAGGCGGCTCGGCACGCCGAGCTGGTTCTGCAGCTCGATGCTCCGCTCGAACGCCGCCACGTCCTCGGGCCGGCTGAGCAGGAACAGGTAGCCGACGGGGCGGAAGTCGATCTCCTGGCCCGGACGGGCGCCGAAGTCGGCGAACGCCCGCAGGCTGCGGGCACCCAGCTGGATGTTCAGGGCGTCGGAGAACTGCGCCCGCACGCCGCCCGCGGCCTTGCTGGTCGAGCCGGCACCAAGCTCGTCACGCTCGATCAGCACGACGTCCGGGACGCCTGCCTCGGCAAGGTGGAAGGCGACGCTGGTGCCGATGACGCCCCCGCCGACCACGACGACGCCCGCCCGCTCCGGGAGGCCGCTCCCCGGTGGGGTCACAACGAGACCCGCCGGCCCACGCCCAGCCTCCCGGCCCGCTCCACGATCGCCCAGGCCGCGGCCGCGTCCTGCACGCCCAGGCCCACGCTGTTGTAGAAGACCAGGTCGTCCGGGGCCCGCCGCCCGGGGCGGCGGCCGGTGACCACGTCGCCCAGGCCGACCAGGTCGGTCTCGCGGAGCAGGCCGGCGGCCAGCGCCTGGATCACGGGGCCGGCGTGCTCGAGCGCCGCCGGAGGGTGGTCGACCACCACCGTCCCGGCGGCGGCGACAACGCCGAGGCCGACCTCGCTGCGGTCGGGGGCGATCGAGCCGATGCTGATGACGGTCGCGCCGGGCGTGAGCTGCTCGGCCTCGACCAGCGGGATGCCGCTGCCCGTGCAGGTGGCGACGACGTCCGCGCCGGCAAGCGCCTCGGTGACCGTGGCCGCAGCCAGCACCCGCGGGCCCACCTCCTGGTCGAGCGCGGCAGCGGCCCGCCTGGTGGCCTCCGGGTCGCGACCCCAGAGCCGGACCTGCTCCAGACCGAGCGCGTGGGCGAACGCGCGGACGTGGCCGCGCCCCTGCACGCCAGGTCCCAGCACGGCCGCGGTCGAGGTGCCAGGTCTGGCCAGCAGCGAGGCGGCCAGGGCGCTTGCCGCCGAGGTCCGCAGCGCCGTCAGGCTGGTCCCCTCGATGATCGCGACCAGGCGGCCGTCGTCGGGGTCCAGCACCAGCACGGTCGCGCTGACAGTCGGCAGGCCAGCCGTCGCGTTGCCCGGGTTCAGGCTGCCGAACTTGCTCACCGCGCCGCTGCCAGGGCCGAGGCGGGCCGCGTAGCAGAAGGCCAGCGATCCGTCCTTGGGGACGGGCAGCGTCAGGCGAACCGGCTGGTCGGCCTCACCGCGGCCGAGCCGGCTGAAGGCCTCCCGCTGCGACGCCAGACCGCTGTCGAGGTCGAACACCTTGGCGACGTCGTCACCGCCGAGCAGCAGCGGCCGGCGGTCCCTTCCCGCGCCCACGCTCACCTGGCCAACCGGGCGTCCAGGCCGCTGAGACCGGCCCCCGTTGCCGGGGGCCGGTCTGGCAAGCTGCGTGGTCGACTACCCAGCGCTACCCGTCCATCGTCTGCGGGTTCAGGTGGTCAAACGTGGCGCTCGGCCTTCCGACTCTGGCCCGGAACACCACGAACCCCCTGGCAGAGTTGGGGTTGTGGACCCCGTCCGACGCGTAGATAGGCACCCCGGCCCCGGTCTTGAACGTGGGCCCCTGGTACGGGTACGCGGACCAGTTGTCCGAGCCCGTTGGCCCGAACGGCGCCATGTCGTAGAACGCGACCTCCTTCGGGGCGCGCGGGTTGCTGAAGTCGATCACGTCGACGCCGCCCATGTACCACGCGTTGACCAGGAGGTCCTTCTGCACGCCCATGATGGGCATCCCCATGTGCGCCGAGCAGTAGGCGCCTGGCTCGGGCCGCAGGTCCCCGACCTGGAACTCGCTGAGGAAGGCCCCGGTAGCCACGTCAGAGAAGAACATCCGGCCGGTCTTGTGGGTCCCGGCCGGGTGCCAGGGCCTCGCCGCCCAGTCTGTCGTAGGCGGGCACTCGTTCCCCGTGGAGGGCGCGAAGGACTCGTCGACCCAGTTCACCACGGTGCCGTCGTTGTTGAAAATGGCGGAGTGGAAGAAGTCGACCGCTCCAGGGATGTTGCCGGTTCCGCCGGAGCTGACCTTGTCGTCGCTGATCAGGATGGGGTGGGCCGTGTCGGGAATCCCGTTCTGGTCGACCCGCCACACCTGACCCTGCTCAGCGCATGCCGCTGCAGCCAACCTCAGCTTGACGTTGACGGCGATGTCGTGGCAGGCCCGGGCGGCTGGCTCGAGGACGCCCGGGGCGCAAGCCCCCGAGCCGCGCTCGCACCAGTCGATCTGGTTGTCCGGGTCCCCCGGATAGCTGATGGGCGGCTCGGCGATCTCGTGCGCCGCCGCGGGGTTGCCCAAGGGCACCTCGAGGACCTGGATCACCCCGTGGAGCGGGTCCCTGCCAACCCTCGGACCGTTGACCTGCCCGCAGGTCGGGCCTGGCCGCAACGGGTACGACGACACGTACACCAGCAACCGGTTGTCGTCCAGGTCCGGCCATGCGGTGATGGTGTGGGCTCCGCAGTCGGTGTACACGGCCTGTACCTGTTGGATGCTGGCAAAGGGGTTCGCCGGGTTGTCGCTCAGGGTGAAGACGCGCACCCCTTCCCAGCCGTTGGGGTCGTCGTGCGCCGCCCGGGCGGCCCCACACTCCGGGCCCGCCATCGTCCGGTCCACGGCCAGCAGGAGCAGGTCGGGGATCGCGTCGTTGTCTCGGTCCCACAGGATGGGGTCAGCCTGGAGCCCGTCACACGGGAAGTCCACGAGCTGTTGGGGAGCTGCCGGGTTGGAGATGTCGAAGATCCGGAAGCCTCCCACCGACTGGTCGTTGCGGTAGTAGCCGGCGACGGCGTACTTCCCCCAGAAGGCGAGGTCGGAGTTGATCCTGGAGTTGGGTGAGGTGAACAGGACATCCATCTTGTCGTGCCGGTCGGCGTTATGGGTGGCCCCCGCCGGAAAGGCCCAGCTCACCAGCACGAGCGCCAGCACGCTCGGGACGATGACCCTCACAAACCTTCGCATGCGATCACCTCTGTCGGCGATGGATGCTGCGGGCAACGAGACCTCCGGACACCCTGTCGGGTCCGGAGGGGAGTCCGGGCTCGGCGCATCACCTCCTCCAGGCTCTGCTGCCGCAACCGGGGAACGGAGCCCCTGAGTAGCCTTTATCCAAGACCGTGCCCCGCGGCCAAGTCAATCCCAATGTTGTGAATCCCAATGTTGTGAAGGAATCGGACGTCCCGGCCAGGACCGCCCCGGAGCATGGGCGCCGCCGGTACCAGCGAGGATGAGGAGTTGCCGATGGTTCGGGCTGCTGAGGGCCACAGCACGGTCGTGCTGGACGTGCATCCCATGCGGCGGGCCAGTGAGAAGGGAGTCGTCGAGGCGGTGCTGGGCCGCCGCCCCGGAGTCGAGCGGGTGGAGGCCAACCCGGTGGCCCAGACCGCGACGGTGACCTACGACCCGCGGACCACCACCCTGGACGAGCTGCGCCGGTGGGTGCAGCAGTGCGGCTACCACTGCGCAGGCCAGTCGGTCCCCGAGCACGTCTGCGACCCGCTGCTGGAGCCGGGCAGCCCACCCGCCGGGCAAGGCGGCCACGCCGGCGCGGCGGTGCCGGTCCGCGCCGCCGAGGCCGGGCCTTCGCCGGCGGCGCCGCCCGCCGGGCATGCGGGGCACGGCATCGCCCACGAGGAGCCCGTCCCATCCGGGGAGGCCGAGCCGCGGGTGCCCGACGCCGAGCCGCGGGTGCCCGACGCCGAGCCGCGGGTGCCCGACGCCGAGCCGCGGGTGCCGGACGAGGTGATGGGGCATGGCGGGCACGGGGCGATGTCGATGGCCGCGATGGTCCGGGACATGCGCAACCGGTTCCTGGTCGCGGCGGTGTTCTCGATCCCGATCGTGCTGTGGTCGCCGATCGGCCGCGACGTCCTCGGCTTCCAGGCCTCGGCGCCGTTCGGGCTCCGCGACGACGTCTGGTCCCTGCTGCTCAGCCTGCCGGTGATCCTCTACTCCTGCTCGATCTTCTTCAGCGGCGCGGTCGCCGCCCTGCGGGCGCGCACCCTGGACATGATGGTGCTGGTCGCGGTCGCGGTCGGTGCCGGCTGGCTGTACTCGGTGTGGGTCACGCTGACCGGCGGCGGGGAGGTGTTCTACGAGGCAGCCAGCGTGCTGGCCGCGTTCGTGCTGCTCGGGCACTGGTTCGAGATGCGCGCCCGCGGCGGCGCCAACGACGCCATCCACGCGCTGCTCGATCTCGCCCCGCCCAAGGCGCTGGTCGTCCGCGACGGGCAGCCGGTCGAGGTCCCCACCGCGGAGATCGTGGAAGGAGAGCTGCTGCTGGTCCGCCCCGGCGCCAAGATCCCCGTCGACGGGGTGGTCGAGGAGGGCGACAGCGAGGTCGACGAGTCGGTGGTCACCGGCGAGAGCCTGCCGGTCCACAAGCAGCCCGGCGCCCCGGTCATCGGCGGGTCGATCAACACCAACGGCACGCTGCGGGTGCGGGCGACCAAGGTGGGTGCCGACACCGCGCTGGCCCAGATCGTCAAGCTGGTCCAGGAGGCGCAGAACTCCAAGGCGCCCGGGCAGCGCCTGGCCGACCGGGCCGCGTTCTGGCTGGTCCTTGTTGCCTTGGTCGGCGGCGGCCTGACCCTGGCGGCGTGGCTGCTGGCAGGCCGGCCGTTCAGCGAAGCGATCCTATTCGCGATCACGGTGGTGGTGATCACCTGCCCGGACGCGCTCGGCCTGGCCACCCCGACCGCGGTCATGGTCGGCACCGGGCTGGGCGCCAAGCGGGGCATCTTGTTCAAGAACGCCATGGCGCTGGAGACCGCCGCCGGCATCCAGGTCGTGGTGCTGGACAAGACCGGCACCCTGACCAAGGGCGAACCGGCGGTCACCGACCTGGTCGCCGACCAGCTCGCCGAGGCGGAGCTGCTGCGGCTGGCCGCGGCGGTAGAGCGGGAGTCCGAGCACCCGCTGGCCGAGGCGATCGTGCGCCACGCCGAGGCCGCCGGCGTCCCTGCAACGCCCGCCAACGACTTCGAGAACGTCCCCGGGCACGGCGCGATTGCCACCGTGGACCGTCACCGGGTCGCGGTCGGCAACCTACGGTTGCTGGAGCGGGAGGGCGTCGAGATGGGCGCGCTGGCCACGCGCCGGGAGGAGCTGGCCGCCGGGGGACGCACGGTGGTGCTGGTGGCGGTGGACGGCCGGGCGGCGGGGCTGCTGGCCGTCGCCGATGCTGCCCGCGAGACCTCGGCGGCAGCTGTCGCCGCCTTGCACGAGGCCGGGGTCGAGGTGGTGATGCTGACCGGTGACAACCGGGCGACCGCCGAGCGGATCGCCGCCGAGCTGGGCATCGACCAGGTGATCGCCGAGGTGCTGCCCGGCGCCAAGGCCGCCAAGGTGGCCGAGCTCCAGCGTACCGGCCGCAAGGTGGCGATGGTCGGCGACGGCGTCAACGACGCCCCCGCCCTCGCCCAGGCCGACCTGGGCATCGCCATCGGCGCGGGCACCGACGTGGCCATCGAGACCGCCGACGTGGTGCTGATGCGCTCCGACCCCCTCGACGTGCCCACCGCCCTCGTGATCGGGCGGGGCACGCTGCGCAAGATGCGCCAGAACCTGGGCTGGGCGGTCGGCTACAACGCCATCGCCCTGCCAATTGCGGCCGGCGTGTTCGAGCCCGCGTTCGGGCTGGTCCTGCGCCCGGAGATCGCCGCCTTGTCGATGTCGGGGTCGAGCCTCATCGTCGCGGTCAACGCCCTGGCCCTCAGGCGCCTGCGGCTCCCCGAGCCCCAAACGACCGTCGGAGGGCCGACACGACCAGCCGGTAGGCGCGAGCTGCCGCCGCCCGTCGCCCAACCACACGCTCTCCACGAGACCGATTCGAAGCCGATGCAGACCGACACCTGATAGGAGCATCCGCGTGGTTACGCGCAGGACGTCTGTGAGCTGCTTGGGGCGGCACCGGTCGGGGAGCACGATGAGGCGAGAAGATGAACGAACCTTCACGTGCTTCTAGAGAGAACGCTCACTATCATCGGCGAAAGTTCGTGAACCCACCCACGCCGGGAGGTTCCCATGACCGCCATCGCGCCACCCGCCACCGAGCCCAGCACCAGCACCCGACCAGCGTTCCTGCTCGGACTGGTCGCAGTCCTCGTCCTGGTCGCCGTGGCACTCCTGCCGGACATCACCGCCGCCGGCCGAGCCACCGACGTCCCAACCCACTACATGGGCCTGCTCATGGCCAACCAGCCCTGGAACCTGCTGCTGTTCATGGCGGTGCCGTTCCTGGTCATCTACCTCGGCTTGGTCCCTGCCGCGCTCGGGCTGGCCCCGGCGTGGGTCGGGCGGGCGGCGATCGCATTCCTGGCCGTCTACCTGACCGTCGCCGCAGCCTACCTGCTCCGGTGGGCGGTGTGGCCGCTCACCGACAGCGGCGGCTGGCGCGGCCCAGTCGACCTGATCGCCGTCGGCGGGTACGTACTCACGGCCATGCCGATCTTGGTGCTGGCCGTCCTCACGTTCGGCGGCGGGAGCGCCAGGGCGCAGACATGGTGGGCGTGGCTGGCCCTCGTCGTCGCGCACGTGGCGATGACGTTCGGGATGATGGCCCCGTTCGTGCTGGGCTGGCACGCGACCGGGCCGATGGCAGGCCCGCTGCACTGAGGCCATTTCATCATGCACTTGGTCAGCTCGGCCACGTCCTGCTCGCTGAGGCAGTCGTCGGCGCAGGCGGTGCAGGCCTGGGCGCAGTCGCTCAACGCGTCGATGGTGGCGGCCAGCACGCCAGCGTCGAGATTGAGCGAACGTGGGTGGGTGTCCAGCAGCTGCTCGGCGTAGCTCATGGGCGGAACCTCTTCGGTGAGGACGAGCGGTCCCAACTGGATAGCCGGATACCCGTTCGGATAGCACGAAGAAGCGGAGCACTTGGCGCAGGCCCAGGCTCACGAGCATCTGGTGGACCCGGGCGGGTTGCGGCGGCCCGGGCCGGCCAGTCCCCCGTCACCTTCCACGCCAAGAATGCCTCCAGGTGTGCGGTTGACAGCCCAACCAGGCAGGCGAACCCTGTCGAGAGCGGGTGGGGCCTACCCCACGTGGGGCCAGGCAGTTAGGAGGGCCATGATGCGACGAAGGGGCTTTCTCGTGGTGGGCGCCGTGCTCGCCGCGCTGCTGGCCACACAGCTCGCCCCCGGGGCGGCCGCGCAGGGGGACAAGAGTCAGAACCCCCTGGCGACCCGGCTTCTGCGGGCTGCGGCGGGCCTGCGTTCCACGGCCGCCGACCCGGTCGCGAGCACCCCGGCCGGCCGCCACACCCGCCAGCTCGGGCGGCTCCACATCCCCGGCGGGCTCCACGGCGACGTGTGGGCGCACGGCACCTTCGCCTATGTGGGGACCTGGAGCGGGCCCTGCCCGGGCGCGGGCGTGAAGATCATCGACGCCGCCGACGCCGCCAGCCCGCGGCTGGTGGCCACGGCCGCCGGCTACCCGAACACCTCCGCCGAGGACATGGAGGTCCTGTCGGTACAGACCCCGGCATTCACCGGTGACCTGCTCGCCGTCGGCCTGCAGGACTGCGGCCTTGAGGGCCAGGCTCCCGGGCGCACCGGCGTCGACCTGTGGAATGTGACCGACCCGCGCCGCCCCGAGCACCTGGGGTTCTTCGACACCGGCGCAGGGGGCACCCACGAGGTCTCGCTCACCAAGCAGGTCCGCGCAAGCGGGCAGCGGGTGTTCGCGCTGGCGACCGTGCCGTTCTCGGAGCTCGCCTCGGGTGGGACGGTCGGCGACTTCCAGCTGGTCGAGGTCACCGACCCGCGCCACCCGGTCCGGACCGACGACTGGGGCGCCGGCAAGGACGGCGGGCTGCCCTTCGGGATCGCGGGCAGCGGCCTGCCGGCCCCGTTCGACTGCACCCCGCCCGCCGGGCAGCAGCCGCTGTGCCGCGGCCATTTCGGGGCGGTCTTCGGCCACAGCGCCTCGCCGAGCGCCGACGGCATGACCGCCTACGTCGCCTACTGGGACGCGGGCGCGGTCATCGTCGACATCTCCAACCCCGCCGCCATCCGCATGGTGGGCCGCACGCGCGATCCGGCGGGCAGCGAGGGGGACACCCACTCGGCGATGCCCAACGCGGCCGGGACGGTGCTGGTCACCACCGACGAGGACTTCAGCCCCGGCGAGCTGGTCGCGGCCGGGGAGCCGAAGGAGCGTGGCGACACCTGGGGCTTCGCGCGGCTCTGGGGGATCGCCAACCCCACAAGCCCGCAGCATCTCAGCGACTTCGCGACGCCCCACTCGCTGACGAACTCGACCTCGGGCTTCTACTCGGCCCACAACCCGCAGATCCGGGGAACCACGCTGTATCTGAGCTGGTACTCCGACGGGCTGCGCATCGTGGACATCTCCAATCCGAGCCAGCCGCGGGAGGTCGCCTTCTACCGGCCCAAGCCGACACTCGACCCGACGGGGGTCTTCGCCAGCTTCGGCCCGGCAGCCAGGCACCCGATCCCCTTCGTCTGGGGCGCGTACCCGCTCGGCAACCGGATCTACCTGAGCGACATCAACTTCGGCCTCTACATCGTCACCCGCACGAAGTAGCTCAGGCGCACGGGAGGGGCGCCGTCAAGGGCGCCCCTCCCGCACTCGTCATCATCGAGCGCAACACCACGCAAACCCACCCTTGGCGGCCACGTCGCCGTGAGGTAGGTTTCCAAGGCTGACTAGCCTTTTTTGGACTGACTCCCTCCACCGGTCGCTCGGCTCCCCTTTGCTCACCGTCAGCGAAGACCACAGACCCTCGACTCGGGCCCGTTCCACCAACAGGGAGGTTGGGGATGAGGAAGCCATGGTTGCTCGCTGTGCTGCTGGCGCTGGTGTTGACCTCGTGGAACGCCGCGCTGGCCGCCGCGGACCCCAGAGAGGGTCCCGACATCTCGGCGACCGACGGCGTGATCGACAGCGCCCGCGAGTCCGACCCGATCCACTCCCACCAGCACGGCGGCACCGGTGGCCATCTGCCCCCGACCAGCCACAACGTACAGCTGGTCGGCAAGCTGCGCGTCCACGATGCGGCCGGCGGCATCGTCGCCGACGTCGGCAACCTGGGCAACTACGCCTACCTGGCGCAGTTCTCGCCCGGCTGCACGCCCGACGGCGCGGGCGGCGCCTACGTCGTGGACATCGCCAACCCTGCGTCTCCGCGCGAGGTCGGCTTCATCCCCGCCCACCAGGGCTCGTTCGTCGGTGAGGGCGTGCACGCCATCCACGTCGACACGCCCGCCTTCACCGGCGACATCCTCGCGCTCAACAACGAGATCTGCGGCACCGGCGGCCTGGGCGGGGCCTCGCTGTGGGACATCACCAACCCGCTGGCCCCGGTGGCGCTGGCGGAGAACTTCGGCGACACCAGGAACGCGGCCGGCAACCCCGTCCCGGTCCGCCAGTACCACAGCGTGTTCGCCTGGCAGCAGGGCGGGCGCGCGTTCCTGGTGGCCTCCGACGACGAGGAGCAGGGCCAGACCGACGTCGACATCATCGAGATCACCGACCCCCGCAACCCCAAGCTGATCGCCGAGACCGGCCTGCGGGACTGGCCGGCCGCCAAGACACCGCTGGCCAACGGCGACACCGTGTTCAACCACGACATGTGGGTGGAGAAGGTCGGCAACACCTGGACGATGATCTCCTCCTACTGGGACGCTGGCTACGTCAAGCTCAACGTCAACGACCCGGCCAACCCCAGGTTCATCAACGACAGCGACTTCACCGACCCCGACCCCGAGATGGGCGTCAGCCCGCCCGAGGGCAACGGCCACTACGCCGAGCTCGACCGCAAGAAGCGCTTCATCATCGGCACCGACGAGGACTTCTCGCCGTTCCGCACCGCCTTCCAGGTCACCAGCGGCCCCAACGCCGGGCCCTACCCGGCGGGCGAGTTCGGCTGGTCCAAGCCGATCGCGACGCTGCCGGACAAGAAGCTGAACGGCCCCACGGTCTTCGGCGGCTACGGCTGCAACGACGACCTGGGTGACATCCCGCCGCCGTCAGTGGTCGGCCCGCTCGCCTCGGGCGAGGAGGCCATCGTGGTCTTCCAGCGTGGGCCGGTGCAGGACCCCAACCACGACCACGCCGCCTGCCGCTTTGACGAGAAGGTGCAAAACGGCCTCAACGCCGGCTACGGCGGCGTGATCGTCGCCAACCACCACCCCGGCGCCGGGGCTGGTGACTTCCCCGACGCCTTCAGCTGCGGCGGTGGCGACCCGCGCGACATCCCCGCGATCTGCATCGGGCACCGGGCGTTCCACCTGATGTTCGACCGCACCCCCGGCTATGCCGTCCCCTACCCGGTCGGTGACCCGGGCGACCTCGAGCCCAACCCCGGCGACCTCGGCCCGAAGGTCGCGGCCGAGACCAAGTTCGACGGGTGGGGCTACATCCACCTGTTCGACGCGGCCACCCTCAAGGAGCTGGACACCTACGCCATCCCCGAGGGCAAGGACCCCGCGTTTGCCACCGGCTTCGGCGCCCTGAGCATCCACGAGGTCGCCTTCGACCCCACCGCGGACCTGGCCTACCTGTCGTGGTACGACGCCGGCTTCCGCGTCGTCAGCTACGGCGCGGGCGGCCTCAACGAGGTCGGCCGGTTCATCGACCAGGGCGGCAACGACTTCTGGGGCGTCCAGGTCCACAAGGCGGCCGACGGCGAGCGGCTGATCCTGGCCAGCGACCGCGACAGCGGCCTGTACATCTTCCGCTACACCGGCCCGCGGCCATAGCAGCGGCCCGCCGCACGGCGCGACCGATCGGCCCCCGCGACCCGGGGGCCGATGGTCGTCTGCGGGCCGAAGCGGTGCTGGCCAAAAGGCATACGATCCGGGTCGAGGGGAAGGGCCTTCCTTACGTCCCGGAAGGCCCTTCCCCTCATCTCACCCGGCGGGCGAGCCCGGTCAACGCAATACCCGACGATATCGGTGAACGGCACGCTGGCCAGCCCCCGTCCGGCTCGATGGCGGGTTGGATGCCGGTGAGGAACTCCTCCGCAGGACCGCGACGCCGCTGCCTGAGCGGCGCTCAGCGGCAACGTCACGTGGCACGGCCCGGCGCGGGCCGTGGCACGGCCGTCCGGCGCCTGGCCCTGAGCTGGCCGGCGAGGCCGTGGCGCGGGGCGACGACCAGGGACACCGCGAAGAAGGCGGTGGCGACCAGCACGATGGTGGCGCCGGCGGCGACCCGCCAGTGCTGGGAGACCGCGAGCCCCACCACGCCGCTGGCCGCCCCGAGCACGGGGGACAGCGCCAGGGTGGCGCCGAGCCGGTCGGTCCACAGGCGGGCGGTGGCCGCCGGCGCCACCAGCAGGGCCACGGCCAGGATCGTCCCGACCGCGGGGATCGACGCCACCAGCGTGACCTCCACCAGGAGCAGCAGGGCGACGTCGAGCGCGAGCACCGGATAGCCGAGCGCGGCCAGCCCTGGGCGGTCGAACGCGCCGAGCACGAGCTCCTTGTGCAGGACGGCCAGCACGGCCAGCACGGCGGCGCCGACCGCGGCGGTGGTGGCGAGGTCGCCCGGCTGCACGGTGACGATCGAGCCGACCAGGTAGGCGGTGAGGTCCTTGGCGAACCCGGCCTGGGCCGACAGGAGCAGCACCCCGAGCGCGAACGCCCCGGCCAGCACCACGCCGACCGCGCTGGCGTCGTCCACCCGCTCCCGCGCGCCGAGCGCGGCGACCAGCACGACCACCAGGACCCCGAACAGCCCGGCGCCGAGGAGCAGGTTCACGCCGAGGAGCGCGGCCAGCACCACCCCCGGGAAGGTGGCGTGCCCCAGGGCCATGGTGAAGAACGGCAGCCGCCGCAGCAGGACGTGCACCCCGACCACGCCGCACAGGCCGCCCACCATGACCGCCTCAAGCAGCGCCCGCTGCGCGAAGCCGCCCGAGAAGGTCTCCGCCAGCCAGCTCATCGGCGCACCTCCTGCCCGCCCACGCCTCGGGGTGCGCCCGCGCTGCTCGGCGTGCGTCCGCGAGCCAGCCGCCGCACGGGTGCGACGGAGGCGGCGATCAGGAACAGGGCGACGAGCACGACCACGATCGTGGCCCCCGGAGCCAGCCGCACGCCGCGGTCGACCGAGACCTCGTAGCTGACGGCCAGGCCGAGCCACCCGCCGGCGGCCCCGAGCAGGCAGGAGAGCGCGGCCATGGACGTCACCCGGTCGGCGAGCAGCCGGGCGGCGGCGGCCGGCACGACCATCAGCGCGATCACCAGCACGGTGCCGACCGCCTTCACCGCGGCCACCACGACCAGGGCGATGAGCACGTTGAGGACCAGGTCGAGCGCGACCGTGCGGTAGCCCATGGCGGTGGCGCCGGCAGGGTCGAACGCGCGCAGGACCAGCTCCTTGCGGAGCGCGGCGAGCACGGCGAGCACGAGCACCGCGAGCACGAGCGTCTGCACCAGGTCGGCGCGGTCGACGGTGAGCACCCGGCCGAACAGGAACACGGTCAGGTCGGAGGCGAAGGTCCGCGTCCGCGACACCAGGACCACGCCGAGCGAGAAGAACGAGGTGAGCAGGATGGCCAGGGCGGCGTCGTCGCCCACCCGGCGGTTGGCGCCGATCCCGGCCAGCAGCACGGCGGTGAGCAGGCCGAAGGCGAGCGCGCCGAGCAGGATCGACTGGTCGAGCAGGAAGGCGATCACGATCCCGGGGAAGACGGTGTGGGTGAGCGCGTCGGCGACGAACGCGAGCCGCCGCAGCACCACGAACACGCCGACCGCGCCGGCGAGCACCCCGAGCAGCACCACCTCCAGCAGCGCCCGCTGCATGTAGGGGATGCGGAACGGGTCGACCAGCAGCTCGGTCACCGGCCTCCCACCCCTCTACGCTCGATCAGCAGCTCGGTCACCGGCCTCGGCCTCCCACCCCTCCCCACCCGGTGGTCACGGCTTGGCTCCACACCCGGTCGTCACGGCTTCGCTCCACACCCGGGGTCACGGCCTCGCTCCACACCCGGCTGTCACGGCCTCGCTCCACACCCGGCTGTCACGGCCTCGGTCCACACCCGGGGTCACGGCCTCGGTCCACACCCGGTCGTCACGGCTTGGCGACGATGACCGCGTCCCCGCGCAGCTCGAGGGCCTGACCGCCGTAGGTGACCCGAAGCAGCTCGGGGGTGAGGGTGCTGCCGATCGGCCCGAAGCCGACCTGGTGGCGGTTGAGCAGGCAGACCTCGTCGCAGGCGAGGTGGGCGAGGCCGAGGTCGTGGGTGGCCATCACCACCGCCGCCCCGCCCGCCCGCAGCCGCTGCAGCGCGGCCAGCAGCAGGTCCTGGGAGACGGCGTCGACCCCGTTGAACGGCTCGTCGAGCAGCAGGAGCCGGGGCTCCTGGGCGATGGCCCGGGCGAGCAGCACGCGCTGGCGCTGGCCGCCGGAGAGGGTGCCGAAGCGGGCCGAGGCACGATCGGCCAGCCCGACCGCGTCGAGAGCCGAGCGGGCGGCGGCCCGGTCGGCCCGGCCGGGCCGGCGCACCCAGCCGATCCGGCGGTAGCGGCCCATGAGCACGACCTGCAGGGCCGAGACGGGGAACTCGGGGTCGAGCGTGTCGGCCTGGGGGACGTAGGCGACCTCGCGGCGGGCCGACTCCGGGGGTCGGCCGAGCACCTCGATGGAGCCGCGCACCACCGGCAGCAGGCCGAGGACCGCCTTGATGAGGGTGGACTTGCCGGCCCCGTTCGGCCCGATCAGGGCCACCGACTGGCCGGGGTCCACGGTGCCGTCGACATCCTCGACCACCGGCACGCGGTCGTAGGCGACGGCCGCGTGCCGGATGGCGAGGACGGGGTGGTGCTCAGATCCCACTCAGGGCGCTCACGATCGTCTTGGTGTTGTGCTCGATCGACTTGATGTAGGTGTCGCCGCCGGAGCCGGCCGGTCCCAGGGCGTCGCCGTAGAGCGCGCCGTCGCCCTCGACGATCCTGACCCCGGCCTCCCTGGCGACCGTCGCGGCGGTCTTGGGCGGCAGCGAGCTCTCCGCGAAGATCGCCTTGACCTTCGCCGCCTTGATCCGGGCGACCAGGTCCTGGATCTCCCTGCCGGACAGCTCCGCCGAGGTGTCGAAGCTCGGGATGACCGAGCCGACGAGCTCGAGCCCGTACCGGTCGAGGTAGTAGCTGAAGGCGTCGTGGTTGGTGACCACCTTCTTGTTGGACAGGCCCTTGACCTGGGCGGCGACCCACGCGTCGAGGGCGTCCAGCTTGGCCGCGTAGGCGGCCAGGTTGGCCTTGAACACCGGGGCGGCGGCAGGCTCGGCTCCGGCCAGCGCCTGCTCGATGTTGGTGGCCATGACCTTGGCGTTGCGCGGGTCCTGCCAGATGTGGGGGTCGCCCTCCTTCTGCCCCTCCCTCGCCTGGCTGCCCGGGCGGATCGTGACCCCCCGGCTGGCGTCGACCATGGTGCCATGGAAGCCGGCGCTCCGGACGACGTCGTCGAGCCACGGCTCGAGGCCGACGCCGTTCTTGACCAGGACGTCGGCCCTGGCCACGGCGTCGATGTCGGCCGGGGCCGGCTCGTAGTCGTGCGCGTCCACGTTGGGCTTGAGGATGCCGGTCACCTTGACCCGGTCCCCGCCGACGTTGCGGGTGAAGTCCTGCACCTGGGTCGTGGTGGCGACCACGTTCAGCGTCCGGCCGCCGCCCCCGGCCGCGCTCCCCGACCCCGAGCCCTGGCCGCCGCTCGAGCAGCCGGCCGCCAGGACGGCGACCAGGCAGGCGACGGCGGCGAACACCCGCTTGCGCACAGCTCGCTCCCCTCCTCGTCCTCCACGTCACGAGAAGGGTAATGAAAATTGTTCTCATAAGCAACGTCGGCCCGGGTGGGACCGGGTCGCCTTCAGGTGCAGCGCGCGCAGACGACCACGAGGACGCGTGCCGCTACCTCATTGGCGAGCCGGGTCGCCTTCAGGTGCAGCGCGCGCAGCGGCCGGTGAGCTGGAGCCGGTGGCCGGTCGGCTTGAAGCCCTTGCGGGCGGCGATCGCGTCCATCGCCGCGTGGAGGTCCCCCTCGAGCTCGGGCGGCACGTCGTAGTCCTCCATCCGGCCGCAGTTGCTGCAGACCAGGTGGTCGTGGTGGCCGACCAGCTCCTCGGACAGCTCGTAGTGGGCCGACCCCCCCGCGCCCGGGTAGCGGGTCACCGCCCCGACCTGCTCGAGCACGACGAGGTTGCGGTAGATCGAGCTCTGGGGCAGGCGCGAGGAGGCGTCGAGCAGCTCCACGATCCCGACCGGCCGGCCCGCCTTGTGGAGCAGCTCCACGAGGGCGCGGCGGCCGGCCGTGTAGCGCTGCTGGGCGCGGCTGAGGCGCTCCCAGACCTCGGCGTGCGGAGCGGTCATGGTGGCGGGGGCGGTGACGGCTAGGGCGCGTCCAGGCGCGAGCTCATGCCGACACAGTAGCGCATGCCCGCGCGTCCACGACGTGGGGCGCGCCGGGCACGACCCGGGGCCTCGGTGCCCGCCGGCGGCGGTCCCTCACCGCTTGCGGGTGAAGGACGGGTCGAACCCGTACGGGAGCTCCAGCCGGTTGGCCGCCATCATCTCGGCGTCGGCCAGGACGCGGGCGGTCGGCCCGGGTGGTTCATCTGTATGAACGTTGCAAGAGCATGCCAGGAGCGGCTCGGCCTCAGGGGTCGGGGTCGGGGTCGGGGGCGTCCTCTGCCGTCCGGCAGGCGGCGCACCGGCCCGAGATCGCGTAGTGGGTGAAGTCGGGACGGAAGCCGTGCTCGCGCTCGACCAGCTGCTCGAGGCTGCGCAGGGCGGGCCGCGACAGCTCGAGGTCCGACCCGCACCGCGCGCAGGTCAGGTGGGCGTGCGGCACCTCGTCGAGCCGGTGGTAGCCGAGCCCCGACTCGAGGTGGACGTGGGCGAGCACGCCGATGCTCTCCAGCCGCTCGAGCGTCCGGTACACGGTGGAGGGGCTGACCCCGGGGACCCTGGCCTGGACCCGCTCGATCACGTTGGTCGGGATCACGTATCCCGCCGCGGTCATGATCTCGTCCACGATGGCCAGGCGCTGCGGCGTCATCCGCATCCCCTGGGCGCGCAGCAACCCGACCGCCGAGGCGGTCGTGGTCCTGGCCGTGGTGGTCGACGCCATCGCGCCCAGAGTGTAGCAGTTGTGCACCTGCAACCCGTTGTCAGTGCATCCGGTTGCCGCTTGCTCAGGTCTCGGTGGGTCTCGGTGGCGCGGTGGGAGCTGGCGGTGGGCGCCCATGGTGCCTCCCGGCTGCTGTCGGCGCTGTGGTCGCAACCAGCCCGGTCCATCCTGCGACGCTCGGGGCGCTGGGGCCACGTCACCGACCATTTCCGGGCTCGTGCCTTCCGGCGGCTAGTTGCGATAGAGTTGCAACTAGGAGCTGGGGCGGGACATCGGGCAAGAGAGGTGCGGGGCATGGACACGCTGGAGAGGATCGAACGCTGGTGGGACGAGGACGCGGACACCTATGACCACGTCCCTGGCCATGCGGCGGCGACGGCGGCCGAGCGGGCGGCCTGGGCCGCCGCGCTCGCCCGCCACCTGCCACCGGGCGGGTCCGTGCTCGACGTGGGGGCCGGCACCGGCTTCCTGTCCCTGACCGCCGCCCGCCTCGGCTGCCGGGTGACCGCGCTGGACCTGTCGGGCCGGATGCTCGACCGCCTGCGCGCCTCGGCCGCCAGGGAGGGCCTCGAGGTCGTGGCCCACCAGGGGCCGGCCGACCAGCCGCCCGAGGGCCCGTTCGACGCGGTCATGTCCCGCCACCTGCTGTGGACGCTGCCCGACCCGGGCCGGGCGCTGGCCGCCTGGCACGCCGCCGCCCCTGCCGGCCGCCTCGCGCTGTTCGAGAGCATGTGGGGCCGGACCGACCGGGCCGAGGTCGTCCGCCAGCGCCTCCGGCACGGCGTCGACCGCCTGCGGCGGGCCTCCCGCGGGCACCACGACGACTACGACCCGAGCGTGCTCGCCCAGCTCCCCTACGGCAGCGGCATCGGCCCGGGCGCGCTCGTGGAGCTGGTCGAGTCGACCGGCTGGGGTCCGGCCCGGCTCGAGCGGCTCCGCGACGTCGAGTGGGCGCGGCTGCTGGCCCGCCCACCGCTCGAGCGGATGCTCGGGGTCACGCCCGTCTTCACCGTCACCGCTGGCTGACAGGCGCGCTCAGCTCGGGTCGGCGCTGGGCGGCAGGCGCAGGCCGCTCATGCCGCCGGGGGCAGGCGCAGGCCGCTCATGCCGCCGTCGACGGCCAGGGCGGCGCCGGTCACGAAGCTGGAGGACGGGGCGGCCAGGTAGCAGATGGCCGACGCGACCTCCTCGGCCGTGCCCAGGCGGCCGACCGGCTGGCGGGCGGCGAGCCTGCCGCGTTCGGCGCCCGGGTCATGGGCCTGGTCGAGCAGGCGGCCGACCCAGGGCGTGTCGATCGTGCCCGGGTTGACGCAGTTCACCCGGATCCGCTCGCCGACCAGGTCGGCCGCCATGGACAGGGTGAGCGACAGCACCGCGCCCTTGCTCGCGCCGTACAGGGCGCGCTCGGGGAGCCCCAGGACGGCAACGACCGAGCAGGTGTTGACGATCGCCGGCGACGACGACCGGCGCAGGTGGGGCAGGGCCGCCCGCTGGCCCTCCCGGCCGGTGTCGACACCTGAGCATGCCTCCTCCTCCCGTCCCGGTGCTCAGGCGTCGCGCAGCCGCTGCCGCTGGCGGCCGAGTCCCGCGATCTCCAGCTCCATGACGTCGCCGGCGTGCAGGAAGCCCGGGGGGTCCATGCCGAGGCCGACCCCGGCCGGGGTGCCGGTGTTGATCAGGTCGCCGGGCTCGAGGACCATGAACTGGCTCAGGTACCAGATCAGGTGGTCCACGCCGAAGGCCATGTCCTTGGTCGACCCGTCCTGCCTGGTCTCGCCGTTGACGACCGTGGTGAGGGCGAGCTGCTGGGGGTCGCCCACCTCGTCGGGGGTGACCAGCCAGGGCCCGAGCGGGTTGAAGGTCTCGCACGACTTGCCCTTGTCCCACTGGCCGCCGCGTTCGAGCTGGAACTCGCGCTCGGACACGTCGTTGGAGACGCAGTAGCCGGCGACGTGGTCGAGGGCCTCGGCGGGGCTGTCGAGGTAGCGGGCGGCACGGCCCACGATCACCCCGAGCTCGACCTCGTAGTCGGTCTTGGTGCTGCCACGCGGCACGAGCACGTCGTCGTCGGGCCCCACCACGGTGTAGGGCGCCTTCATGAACACGGTCGGCTCGGCGGGCAGGGGGTTGCCAGACTCTCGCGCGTGGTCGGCGTAGTTCAGCCCGATGCAGACGACCTTGGGCGGCCGCGCGACCGGCGGCCCGATCCTCGACCCGCCCAGTTCGAGCAGGTCGAGCCGTCCCACGCCGTCCTTCAGGGTGCGGGCGTGCAGCTCGTCCAGGGTGCGGGCGCGCAGCTCGTCCAGGCCGGAGCGGGCGAAGAAAGCCGAGTCGTAGTCGGCGGTGACCGCGCGGGCGTCCAGCACGGTGCCGTCGGGCAGCAGCACGGCCGGACGCTCCTGGCCGGGAGGACCGACGCGCAGCAGCTTCATCGGGGACCACGCTCCTTCGGGTCTGGCCGCCGACCGTCCCGGCCGCGGCCCACGCCAGTATGCCCATGCCGCACCGCTGGCGTGGTGCGCGAACGCATCCGGCAGACCCTGCGCCACAAGGGCTGGGTATGCCCATGCCGGCGCCCATGCCGGCGCCCATGGCGTGGTGCACGGCCGTGCGGACCACGCGTGGCCGCGGCGACCGGCATGCCGGTCGCCGCGGTCGGGAGGCGGTCGCAGGGTCTGGCGCTTCGCCACCAGGGTCTGGCGCTTCTCCGCCTCGTCCCCGGGCGCCTGGTCAGGCGATGTCGCGGCGGACCACGAAACGGGTGCCGACCGTGGCCAGCAGCAGCGCGTAGCCCGTGAAGAGCAGGGCCCCGGCCCACATGGACAGGAGCGGCCAGCCCGGGTTGGTGATCGCGGCCGCGGCGCCCATCGGAAACCACCTGGCCACCTTTGGGAAGACGCTGGCGAGCACGCCGTTCTCGACGAACTGGGTCCACGCGAGCGTGACGACCACGGCGGCGACCTGGTTGCGGAACAGCGCGCCGATGGCCACGCCAGCGGTGCCGTACAGGGCCCCGGCGAGCAGCGTCCCGGCCAGCGCGCGACCGACCTCGAGGTTGAGCAGGTCGACGTGGACGCCCTTGACGGCCAGCCAGGGCAGCGTGACGGCCAAGCCGGCGAGGACGGTCGCCAGGGCGATACCGAGCCCGGCCAGCGCGTGCGCCGCCAGCTTGGTCACGACCACCCGCCCCCGGTCCGGGGTGGTGAGGAAGGTCCCGGTCACGGTGCCGTGGCGGAACTCGCCGGCCATGCCGAGGATGCCGAGGACGAGGGCGAGCACGGAGGCGAGCCCGGACCCGCCGATGACGTTGTGGAGGTTGCCGGCGCTGCCGAGCTGGGCGTTCCCGTCCCTTCCGGCGAGGATCAGCGTGGCGACCGCCAGCAGGGCGGTGATGGCGAGCGCCGCGGCCAGCAGGCCGCGCGCGGTACGGGTCGTGGAGAGCTTCAGCAGCTCGGCACGGAACAGCCTGGTCATGACAGGACTCCTTCGCTGGTGGTGAGCTCGAGGAAGGCGGCTTCGAGGTCGGAGCGCTCGAGCCGCATCTCGTAGACGACGATGCCGGCGTCGGCCACGGCCCGGCCGACGGCCTCGGTGCTGGCGCCGGCGACCAGCAGCTCGTCCGGGCCGGCCTGCTCTGCGGTGGCGCCCCAGGCGGCGAGCGCGCCGCGCAGCGCCTCCACCTGCGGCGTGCGCACGCGCACGCGCTGGCCGGTCCGGGCGGTGAGCTCGGCCAGGCTGGACTGGGCGACCAGGCGGCCGCGGGCGATGATCACCACGTGGTCGACGGTCTGGGCCATCTCGGCCAGGACGTGGCTGGACACGAGCACCGAGCGGCCCTCGGCGGCCAGGTGGCGCAAGAGGGCACGCAGCCAGTGCACGCCCTCGGGGTCCAGGCCGTTGGCGGGCTCGTCCAGGACGAGCACCCGGGGGTCGCCGAGCAGCGCGGCGGCCAGGCCGAGGCGCTGGCGCATGCCGAGCGAGTAGCCGCCGACCCGCCTGGTGGCCGCTTCGGTCAGGCCGACCAGGCCGAGGACCTCGTCGGTCCGGCTGGCCGGGATGCCGCCGGCGGTGGCGAGCACGCGAAGGTGGTCGCGGCCCGAGCGACCAGGGTGGAAGCCGGACGCCTCGAGGAGCGCACCGACCTCGCGGCTCGGCTCGGACAGCTTGTGGTAGGGGCGGCCCGCGAAGGTGGCGGTCCCGCTCGTCGGGCTGATCAGCCCGAGGAGGGTCCGCAGGGTGGTGGTCTTGCCGGCGCCGTTCGGGCCGAGGAAGCCCGTGATCGTGCCCTCGCCGACCTCGAAGCTGAGGTCGTCGACGGCGGTGACGGCGCCGAAGCGCTTGCTGAGTCGTTCGACGGTGATGGCTGACATGGTGGCTCCTTCGCCGGCTGGCCCGCCCTCGGTCGAGGCATGCGGGACAGCTCCGACGGTAAGACCCGAGCAGCCGCGCGTCGTCGGCCCCGGAGCTACACCTGTGAGCCGTCTTCCGGCCGACGGCCCGTCGCCCCCCGGGTGTACGCGGGCGTCGGCCCCGGGGCGTACGAACCGAGGCCCAGGCCGAGCCCGGCCCGAGGCCAGCCCGAGGCCCAGCCGAGCCCGGCCCGAGGCCCAGCCGAGCCCGGCCCGAGGCCCAGACCGAGCCCGGCGCAAGCCCGGCGCGAGCCCGGCCCGAGGCTCAGACCGAGCCGGGCGCCACCAGGCCGGACTCGTAGGCGAGCATCACGAGCTGGGCCCGGTCCCTGGCCTGGAGTTTGGTCATGATCCGGCTCACGTGGGTCTTGGCGGTCGCCGCGCTGACCACCAGGCGCTCGGCGACCTCGGCGTTGGACAGGCCGCGGGCCACCAGCGCGAGCACCTCGCGCTCCCGCTCGGTGAGCGGGTCGAGTGAGGCCGGGCCCAGCCCCGTGGGCTCGGGCCGGTGCGCGAACTCCTCGATGAGCCGGCGGGTCACCCGCGGTGCCAGCAGGGCGTCGCCGGCTGCCACCACCCGGATCGCGGCGAACAGCTCCTCAGGCCGACTGTCCTTGAGCAGGAACCCGCTCGCGCCCGCCCGCAGCGCGGCGTAGACGTACTCGTCGAGCTCGAAGGTGGTGAGGATCAGGACCCGGACGCCGCTGGTCTCGGGGGCGCCGGTGATCCGCCTGGTCGCCTCGATGCCGTCCAGCCTGGGCATGCGGACGTCCATGAGCAGCACGTCGGGCCGTTCCCGACGGGCCAGCTCGACGGCCTCGGCGCCGTCGGCGGCCTCCCCGACCAGCTCCAGGTCGGCGGCGAACCCGACCATGGTACGCAGCCCGGCCAGCACCAGGGGCTGGTCGTCGGCGACCCCGACCCTGATCGTCACGGCCCGGCCGCCCGGAAGGGCAGGCGGGCCGCGACCCGGTACCCGCCGCCGGTCCTGGGACCGGCCTCGAGGTCCCCGCCGTGGACGGCCGCCCGCTCCCGCATGCCGATGGTGCCGAGCCCGGTCCCGCCGGTCCGGGTGGTCACGGACTGGGCGCCGCACCCGTTGTCGGTGACCTCGACGGCGACCTCCCCGTCGCCGTAGCGGACCACGACCGTCGCCCGGGCCGACCCGGCGTGCTTCATCACGTTGGTCAGCGCCTCCTGCACGATACGGTACGCGGACAGGTCGACCCCGGCGGGCACGCCGGACCGGGTCCCATCGACCCGCACCTCCACGGCCACGCCCGACTCGACGACCTGGGCGACCAGCGGGTCGAGGTCGGCCAGGCCTGGCGCGGGGACCAGGCCGCCGGTGGCCTCGCCCTCCTGCCGCAGCACCCCCAGGAGCTGACGCATCTCGTGCAGCGCGGCCCGGCTGGTGTCCTCGATCGCCTCGAGCGCCCGGCGCGCCTCGTCCGGTTGGCTGTCGATCACCAGGCGGCCGGTGCCCGACTGCACGGCGATCACGCTCATGCTGTGGGCCACCACGTCGTGCAGCTCACGGGCGATGCGCAGGCGCTCGGCGGCCACGGCCTGGCTGGCGAGCTCCTCCCGGGCCCGCTCGAGCTGCACCGCGCGCTCCTCGGCGGCGGCCACGGCGGCCTGCCGCCGGCGGCTGCTGTCGCCCAGCAGCCACACCACTCCGAGCACGGCCGCGAGCGTCACGAGGGTGGAGGCGTCGCCGAGCAGCCCGGGCCGGAGCAGCTCGGAGAGGATCGCGCCGGCCTCCACGGCGGCCGCCCCCGCGAGCGAGACGCGCCGGTCGCAGCGGGAGGCGACGGTGTAGACGGACACCAGGATGGCCGGGCCGAGGGCGAGCAGAAGGAAACCGAGCGCCACCACCCCGGCAGCGGTGACCAGGCCGACGAGCAGCACCGGCAGCGGGAACCGGCGCCGGAGCGCGAGCGGGAGGGTGTGGAGCAGGACCAGGGCGTACAGGGCGACCGCCGCCGGCTTCGGGACGGGCCCGGCCGCCAGCGGGACGGCCAGCGAGAGGCCGAGGCCGGCGGCGGCCAGGGCCAGGGCGACGTCGAACGCAGGCGGCTCCAGGGCGCGGAGCCGCGCGCGGCCCGACCCACGCTCGCTCATCGGCGCCCCCTCCTCTCGCGCGACGTCCTGGGTGCGCCCGCCGCGGTCACGGGCCGACAGTAACCGGCCGGGCCTGTCGGCGCACCCACCGGCGCCGCGCCGGGGGCGGGGCGGCGGAGGCGGGAAGCAGGGCGGCCCGGCGCGAGTTCTCCCGACAAGGTCCCGATCAACCCGAAGGAGAGGTCCACATGCGCAGGACACGTGTTGGCGGCGTCGCCACGCTGGCGGCGTTCATGCTGCTCCTGGCCGCCTGCGGCGGCACGTCCGAGGAGCCGGCTGGCCAGGGCCAGGGCAGCCGGCCGGCGGCCACCGCGGCCCCGCCCGCCAACGCCGCCGGGGTCAAGCTGGCCCAGTCCAAGCTCGGCCAGGTCCTGACCGACGACAAGGGCCGCACCCTGTACGCGTTCACACCCGACAAGGACAGCAAGAGCACCTGCTACGACACCTGCGCCCAGACCTGGCCCCCGCTGGTCGCCCAGGCCGCCCCCGCGGGGGGCGGCGGCGTCACCGCCTCCCTGCTCGGCACGACCGACCGCACCGACGGCAGCAAGCAGGTCACCTACAAGAGCTGGCCGCTCTACTACTACTCGGGCGACCAGCAGCCGGGCGACGTCAACGGCCAGGGCCTGGGCGACAAGTGGTTCGTGGTCGGTGCCGACGGCAGCCTGGTGAAGAAGGCGGGCGCCAGCAGCGGCGGCGGCTACGGCAGCGGCTACATGGGCTGACCCCGGTCTGCCTGGAGCGCGCGAGACCCCGGCCTGCCTGAAGCGCGAAGCGCGCGAGACCCTGGCTTGCCTGAAGCGCGCGAGACCCCCGGCGGGTGGCGCACCGGTCCGGGCTCCGGGCGCCACCCGCCCACACCCGAGAGGGCCGGTCAAGTATCCCGTTTCGACGGGATTGGCTGGCCGCCGGGGGCGGCGCGCAGGACCCGGGGTTGCACCTGGGATTGCACCTGGGGTTGCGCGTGGGGTTGCACGTGGGGTTCGGCACCGGCTCCATGACCGGCTGCGGCGCCGGCTCCATGACCGGCCCTCCAGGACACGGTCCCGGGCCGGGTCACACGACCCCGGCCCGGGACCGTCGCCACTCCAGGCTGCCCGCGGCCAGCGCGGCCGCGGCAACCAGGACGAGCGCGGGCACCACGGCCAGCGCGGCCCGGATGCCGCCGGCGTCGGCGAGCCGGCCGATCCCGAGCGGGCCGGCCAGGGCGGCGAGGGAGCCGGCGATCGCGAAGCGGGCGCTGGCCAGCCCGGACCGGTCGGGCACGGCCGCCATGCCCACCGCCAGCGACAGCGGGTAGAGGTTGGCCACGCCGAGCCCGGCCACGAGCAGCCCGGCCACGGCCGGCACCCGCCCGTCGGCGGTCCAGAACACGGCCACGCCGGCTGCGGTGACACCCAGCGCGACCCAGAGCAGCCGCCTGGGCGGATGCCAGCGGGCGACCACGCTGCCCGCGGCCCGGCCGGCCGTCATGGCGATGTAGTACACGCTCATGACCGCGACCGCGGTGCCGGTCGGGAGCCCGATGACGTCGTGCAGGAAGGGGGCGCCCCAGAACCCGATGCACCACTCCACGGCCACCCCGCAGGCCAGGACCGCGCAGACGAGCCAGAACGCGGCCGGCAGCCGCCCCCGGGCCGCTCGCCCGGCTGGCTGGTCGCCCTGGTCGCCCTGGGCGGCCGGGGCGGCCGGGGCGGCCGGGGCGGGGCGGCCGTCCGGGACGGGGACGTGGCGACCGGCGAGCCAGAGCGCCACAGCGGCCAGGGCGGCGGCGGCCAGGGCGACCCGCCAGCCGGGCCCGGCCGCGACCGCGCCCGCGACCGAGAGCGGGGCGAGGGTGTAGACGAGGCTGGTCAGGGTGTTGGACTCGCCGAAGGCGACCGCCCGCCGCTCGCCGTGGTGGTCGGCCAGGCCGGCCTCCACCGCGACCAGTATCAGCGTGGCGAACGCCCCCATGACCAGGGTGGCGGCCAGGGTGACGGCCACCTGCCGCCCGAGCGTGAGCGCGACCGCACCCGCCGCCGCCCCCAGGACCCCGGTCCAGAGCATGCGGCGGCGGCCGAGGCGGCGCTCGACCGGCCCGGCCAGGAAGCCGGTGGCCAGCGCGCCGGCTGGGAAGGCGACCAGGTACAGGCCGGCCGTGGTGTAGTCGAGGCGCAGCTCCTCGCGGAGGTAGGGCATGACCGGGCCGGGGCTGACCTCGAAGTAGGCGAACAGGCAGAGCGCGCCATAGGCGAGCCAGGTGACCCGGTCGCGGTGGAACCGGCCGGGCGGGGTCATGCCGCGAGCAGGCGGGTGGGTGGGATCATGCCGCGAGCGGGCGGGTGGGCACGGCTCCGCCGGAGGTCAGAACGTTGCCGCCGGAGGTCAGAGCGTTGCCCCCGGAGGTCAGAGCGTGCCCGCCGCGGGTCAGAACGTGCCCGCCGTGGGTCAGAAGGTGCCTGCCGCGGGTCAGAAGGTGGTCGTGCACCAGGGGGCCGGGTCGGTGGCGAGCATCGCGTCGGCCCGGGCGAGCGCGCCCGGCACCTGCTCGAGCACCCGGCCGGCCTGGGCCAGCGACCCGAGCCGGGTGCCCCCGAGGTAGGCTGCGCCCAGGTCGGCGATGTCGCAGACCACGTCGGGCTCACGGCCGGTGGGGCGGCAGTCGGCGCCGTCCGGCCCGCCCTCGAGCAGGAACCGCCCGTCGTTGGCAGGCCGCAGGCGGTCGGTGACCTGGAACACGACCGAGCCCGGCACGGCGTACCGGCGGGCAGCGAGCGCGGCGGGCAGGTCGAGCAGGCGCACCCACAGCCCGTCGGTCATCTCGGTGACCCTGAGCCGGCGGGGGTCGGCGAGCAACCAGCGCAACGGCTCGTCGACCGGGCGCCGTTCGAACTGCACCGTGCCGACCAGGTCGAGGTTCAGGCAGTACCGGTAGAGCCCGGCGGCCGCCTCGGTGGTCAGGGCGACCAGCTCGCCGACCCGGGCGGTACTCGTCGCGAAGCCGGTGGCCCAGCTCGACTCGATCCGGTAGGTGGCGTACCCGTCGGCCTGGCCGGGCTCTGACTCGTACACCACGTCGAAGCGGCCGGTCGTGCCGGGGCGGCGCATCCACTCGGGGTCGCGCAGCTCGACCTCCCACCGGGCCGGGCTGCGGCTCAGCTCCCCCGGCTGGACGCGGCGCCGGCGGTCGTACACCTCGGGTAGCAGCCGCCGGGCCTCCTCGCCCTCCACCAGGCGCGTCCGGCCGCCCGGAGGCGGCGCCCGGTCGAAGGCGGCCCGGCGCGGGTCGACGTCGTACCAGGCCTGCAAGGTGGCCAGACCGTAGCCGAACCGCCCGTAGATGAGCGACTCCGACGCGAACAGGACCGACACCGGTTCACCCCGGGACTCGACGTCCTCGAAGTGACGCAGCATGACCGCCCGCAGGATCCCCCGGCGCCGGTGCGTGGGCAGCACGGCGATCGCGGTCAGGCCGCCGACCGGAACCGTGGCGAGACCGCCTGAAGCGCGCGAGGCCACCTCCCCTGAAGCGCGCGAGGCCTGACTGCCTGAAGCGCGCGAGGCCACCTCGCCCGAACCGCGCGAGGCGAGTCCGGGCAGGGTCAGCTCCATCGAGTAGGCCCCGCCGGTGCCGACGATGCGGCCGGCGTCGAAGGCGGCGATGCTGCGGTCCAGCTCGAACGTCTTCATCTCGTCGTCGAGCTGCTCGTCCGGGAAGGTCTCGCCGAACGCGGCTGACAGCACGCGTGCGTACGCCTTCATCTCGTCGGCGCCGACCGACCGGATCTCGATGTCCATGACACGGTTGTACCCCGTCCCGGCCCGGATTGGCAGCTTCTTATTCGGTGGCCGACCAGGATGCCGGTGACCGCGCCGGCGGTGTTGAACCGCTTCCAGTACAGCGAGCACAGGACGGTGGGCAGGTTGGCGCTGGCGGCCACCGCGAACGCCAGCCCGACCAGGATGGTCGCGAAGGCGACCGCCGCGATGAAGGCGCTGCGTGGGCGGGTCCTAAACGAATCGGGCGGGTCTACTCCCTTCACGCTTTGTGTACCTGGCAGGCACTGAAGTCGATGACGACCTTGACGTCGTCGGGTCGGCGTACCAGCGCCTCCTGGAACCGTTCGACCGGGACCCGGCGGGTGATGAGCCGCTCGAGCCATCCCGGGTCCGCCCCGGCAAGGGCCTTGGCGCCGGCGGCGCGCAGGTCCTCGGCGTCGAACGGGCCGGTCGCAACGGCCACCACGTGGTGGCCTCCCTGGCGGCCGGCGGCGACGTCGAGCGGGGTGTCGCCCACGAGCACGGTGGTCGACGGGCCGAACGCCACGCCGTATTTCGCCCGCGCCTTGCGCCGGGCCACCTCCACCAGGCTCGGCCGGTGGCGGCCGTCGGACCCGAACCCGCCGACCTCGAAGTCGACGTAGGCGTCCAGCCCGAACGCGGCCAGCTTCACGGCCGCGTTCGGCTCGATGTTGCCGGTCAGCAGCGACTGGACGACCCCGGGCTCCCGCCCCAGGGCGGCCAGGGCCGCCTCGGCGCCCGGCAGGGCGTAGCCGTGCTCGGCGAGCCAGCGCGAGCGGGCCTCCATGGCCGTGGCGAGCGCGCCGGTGAACGCGGGCAGGCGCGCCTCGCCGTCGGCGACGTCGTGGACGGCGAGGAACTCGAGCGCGATCTCGTGGTCGGTACGGCCGGCCATCGCGACCATCCGTCCGTCGACCCTGCCCGCGTTCACCGGCGCGCTCGCCACGGCCCGGAACGCCTCGGCGAAGATCTCCTGGCCGACCCCGGCGGCCGAAACCAGGGTCCCGTCGACGTCCCAGAGCACCAGCACCTCAGCGGGTAATGATGAGCGCGGGCAGTATGACACGGGGAGCAGACCTCCTGGCAGGCGCGTGAGCACCTTGCCGCTGGTCTGGTCCCCGTCAATGTCAGGGCGCACGTGTCGAGTCGCAGCGAAGATGACAAACGGGCGGTGCTTGTTCCCAGGCGCGCTCAGAGCGGTGGTTTGGGTTCGTGCTGCTGGCGCGTGCGCTCACCTGCTTCAGCCGGTGACCGGCTCAGCCGAGATCGACGGCGACCGGCCTCAGCTCGGTCTCGGTGACTGGGAGCGGCCGACGCGGGACGGGTGTCGCGTTGACGATCGAGGTGGTCGTGCGGCCCAGCGGCGTGAAGCGGTCCAGGATCGGCTCGAGCTCCTCGATCGAGCGCAGGTACAGCGTCATGAAGTAGCAGTCCTCGCCGGTGATGCGGTAGCACTCGGTGACCTGGGGCAGCTCACGGGCGACGGCGGGGATCAGCTTGAGGTCACGCGTGCTGGGGCTGACCCTGACGATGGCGCAGATGGTGTAGCCGAGGGCGCGCGGCTCGACCTCGGCCTGGACGCGGAGGGCGCCGCTGTCGGTGAGCCGGCGCAGCCGTTCGGCCACCGCGGGCGGGGACAGCCCGACCCGCCGGCCGAGCTCGGCGACCCGGAGCCTTGCGTCGCCGTACAGCTCCGCGACGATGCGCCGGTCGATGTCGTCGAGCGAATCGAAGGTCTGACGACCATTGTTTCGTTGTTCTGACGGCATCTCGCTCCACGCTCCGATGTTCAGCCATTCATTTTGGCGCGCTGCCTTCGTAGGATGCGCCCGTGAACAACACCACGCAAGCGCTGACCGCTCCCGGCCGCCGCACCGGCGGCACGGCACCGCTGTGGCCGCCGCGGCTCCAGGGCCTGCCGCCGCAGTCGTTCTTCCTGGTCAGCGCGGTGTTCCACTACCTCGGCCCAGCGTTTGCGGTGCTGCTGTTCGCCCACCTGGACGTGCTCGGGGTGGCGTGGCTGCGGATCGCGGCCGCGGCGGCGCTGTTCGCGGTGTGGCGCCGCCCCTGGCGGCTGCTGGCCGGCATGGACCGGCGCGGGCGCGTGCGGCTCGCCCAGCTTGGGGCCGTGCTGGCCGCGATGAACATGCTGTTCTACCTCGCGGTGGCGCGGCTGCCGCTGGCAACCGTGGCCGCCATCGAGTTCCTCGGGGTGGTGCTGCTGGCAACCACCGGTGCCAAGACGCCACGCAACGCCGCGGCGCTCGCGCTCGCCGTCTGCGGCGTGGCCGCGCTGGCCGACCTGCGCCTGGCCGGGCAGCCGCTCGGGTTCGCGTTCGCCTTCGGCAACTGCGCGCTGTTTGTGCTGTACGTGGTCCTCGGGCACCGGGTCGCCAGCACCGACGCCGGCACCGGCGCGATGAGCGGGATCGACCAGCTCGGCGCGGCGATGCTGGTCGCCGCCGTGGTGGTGACGCCGGTGGGGCTCGGCGGCGCCCTGGCGGCGTTCGCGCACCCGGTGCTGCTGCTGGCGGGCGTTGGCGTGGGGTTGTGCTCCTCGGTGATCCCCTACGTCACCGACCAGCTGGCGATGGCGAGGCTGCCCCGCGCCACCTTCGCCCTGATGCTGGCGCTGCTGCCGATGCTGGGCACGACCATCGGCGCGATCGTGCTGCGCCAGCTCCCCACCGGCCAGGATCTGCTCGGCATCGCGCTGGTCGTCGCCGGCGTCGCGCTCCACCAGGTCCCGCCGCATGAACGACTCCATCGTGATGCCACTGCCTGAGGAGGCGGGATGCAGTACGCGCGGTTGGGCTCGTCGGGTCTGAAGGTCTCCCGGATCGCCCTTGGCATGATGAGCTACGGCTCCCAGACCGAACGCGAGTGGCATCTGAGCCAGGACGAGGCCGAGCCGATCGTGCAGCGGGCGGTCGAGGCCGGCGTGACCTTCTTCGACACCGCCGACATCTACTCCGACGGCATGACCGAGGAGATCACCGGCCGGCTGCTCGCCAAGCTGTTCCCACGCCGCGACGACTACGTGCTGGCCACCAAGGTCTTCTTCCCAATGGGCCCGGGCCCCAACGACCGCGGGCTGTCGCGCAAGCACGTCCTGGCCGGCATCGACGCCTCGCTGCGCCGGCTGGGCACCGACCACGTCGACCTCTACCAGCTCCACCGCTGGGACGACGAGACCCCGGTCGAGGAGACGATGGCGGCCCTCCACGACATCGTGCGGGCCGGCAAGGCACGCTACCTCGGGGCCTCCAGCATGTACGCCTGGCAGTTCGCCAAGGCCCAGCACACCGCCACGGCGGCCGGGTGGACCCGGTTCACCTCGATGCAGAACCACTACAACCTGGTCTACCGCGAGGAAGAGCGGGAGATGCTCCCGCTGTGCCTGGACCAGGGCGTCGGCTGCATCCCGTGGAGCCCGCTGGCGCGCGGGCTGCTCGCCGGCAACCGCGAGCGGGGCGGCGGGCAGCGCACCGTCCGGGCCGGCAGCGACCCGCTCGCCGACGAGCTGTACAACGACGACGACTTCGACGTCGTCGCCTCGGTCCGCGCCGTCGCCGCCGAGCGCGCCCTGCCCCCGGCGCAGATCGCGCTTGCCTGGCTGCTCGGCAAGCCCGCGGTGACCGCACCGATCGTCGGGGCGACCAAGCTGCGCCACCTCGAGGACGCGATCGCCGCGGTCGACGTGACCCTGAGCGAGGACGAGGTGGCCCGCCTGGAGGCCCCCTACCGCCCCCACCCGGTCCTCGGCCACCACTGACTGTCAGACGAGCGCCTGGGCACAGGCCGAGCACGCGCGCAGATCGACGACCACCCGCCGCGTGGCTGGCGCATCCGCACATGGGCCGTCGAGGCTTGGGAGTCCTCGGTCGATGTGGGGGGAGCGCGCTCTGGCGTGGCGTGCCCTGAGCGCGGTCCTGGTTGGATGTGGGGGGAGGCTGTCCGAGCCCCCCCACGGCCCCCCAACAGCGCCTGTGCCATCATCCGGGGGAGCCGCGGTCCGGCAGGGACACGCTCCCCCCACCGCCGACCAACAGCGCCGGTGCCACGGTCGGGCCGATCGGCGGATTCACCACTGCCACCGCTGCAAGGTGTTGTGAGAGGAGGTACGCATGGGCGGGCCAGAGCGCGACCTCCCGCCGGGGATGTGGCGGCAGCTCAGGTCCGAGAGCTACCAGGGGCTCGCCACGTTCGCCGGCTGCCCACCGCTGACCGAGCCGGAGCAGCTCGCCGCCTGGGCGCCGGACGTGGCGGTGGGTCGGCGCCCCCTGGGACGGCTCCACCACCCACCGGCCGGGCGCCCGCTTCGGGCCCCGCGCGCTCCGCGCCCAGGCCCACCACCCGGCCGGCTTCCACCTCGACCTCGGGCTGGAGGTCTTCGAGCACCTGGCGGTGGTCGACTACGGCGACGCCATCTGCAGCCACGGCATGTGGGAGGCGTCGCGGACCGCCATCCACGAGCGGGTCGGCGAGGTCGCGGGGGCGGGCGCGGTACCGGTGGTCATCGGCGGCGACCACTCCATCACCTGGCCGGCCGCGACCGCCGTGGCCGACCACCACGGCTTCGGCAAGGTCGGCGTGGTGCACTTCGACGCGCACGCCGACACCGCCGACTCGATCGACGGGAACCTGGCCAGCCATGGCACGCCCATGCGCCGCCTGATCGAGTCGGGCGCCGTCCTCGGCCGCAACTTCGTGCAGGTGGGGCTGCGGGGGTACTGGCCACCGGCCGACGTGTTCGACTGGATGCGCGAGCAGGGGATGCGCTGGCACCTCATGCAGGAACTGTGGGAGCGGGGCGCGCCAGCGGTGATCGAGGACGCCATCGCCGAGGCGCTCGACGGCGCCGACGCGCTCTACCTCTCGGTCGACATCGACGTGCTCGACCCGGGCTTCGCGCCCGGCACGGGCACCCCGGAGCCGGGCGGGATGAACCCGGCCGACCTGCTTCGCGCCGTGCGGCAGATCGCCATGCGGACGAACCTGGTCGCCATGGACGTGGTCGAGGTGGCGCCCCCGTACGACTGGGCCGACCTGACCGTCAACAACGCCCACCGGGTCGTGCTCGAGGTCCTGGCCGGGCTCGCGTGGAATCGGCTCCCGCCAGGCGGGCGGGCCGGCCCGCCCCGCCCGCGCCCGGCCTGACCGGCCGTCTCAGCGGGCGGCCAGCGCGGGCTGGCCGGCGCGGGCGCCCACCACCTGCGTTCATCACTGGCTAAACAAGATTGATGGTGACCAGATCATCGTTCTCCGGAAGAAGAACGCGTGCGATTACCGTTCATGTGGATAAACTGGTGATGGACACGTTGGACGAGGATCTGGTTCGCCATGGCAGAGAACAAGGAAGCACCCGGTGCCCTCGTGGTGGTGCAGCAGTTCGTGAACACCTGTCACGTCGAGGACGACGCCGACCAGGTCGGCGACCCTGAGCGGCTGCGCGCCTGGCTGGCCGGGCACGGGCTGCTCGGCCCGGACGAGCGTCTCGGCGCCGCCGACCACCAGCGGGCGGTCGAGGTGCGGGAGGCGCTGCGAGCCGTCCTCCTGGCCAACGCCGGCGCCCCCCTCGACGGGGGCACGCTGGAGACGCTGAACCGCGCGTCGAGGAACTCCCGGCTGCTGGTCCGCTTCGACCCCGAGGGGCGGACCACGCTGGAGCCGGACCCGGTCGGCGTGGAGGGTGCCATCGGCCGCCTCCTCGCCGCCGTGCACACCTCCATGGCCGACGGCACCTGGCCACGCTTCAAGGCGTGCCTGAACGACGAGTGCCAGTGGGCCTACTACGACCACTCCAAGAACCGCTCGGGCCGCTGGTGCGCCATGGACGACTGCGGCAACGCGATGAAGGCCCGCAGCTACCGGCGCCGCAAGCGGGCCGCCAGCGGACCCGGGTAGGACCGGCCGTCGGGGGGAAGAACCTCGTGCGGCTCGCGTAGGCTCGGCAACACGGTCCCGGGCCGGGCCGGGCGGCGGCCGGGAGGTGAAGGTGGCTGCGGGACAGGTGCTCGCCCTCGACCTGGGCACGTCATCGGTCAGGGCGCTGGTGTTCGACACCGAGGGCAAGGCGGTCCCCGGCATGCTCGCGCGGCGCAAGGCGCAGCTCGCCATCGACGACGACGGCAAGGCCGAGCTGGACCCCCACGAGGTGGTCGACACCGTCGGGGAGTGCCTGGACGAGGTGGCCGCCGGCGGCCACCTCGACCCGGTCCAGGACGTGGCGGTCTCGTGCGCCTGGCACTCGGTGATCGCCGCCGACGCCGACGGCCGGCCCCGCACGGGCGCCCTGACCTGGGCCGACACGCGCGCCGCGGAGCTGGTGCCCTCCCTGCGGGAGCGCGTGGACCCCGAGCACCTGCTGGCCAGGACCGGGGCGCTGCCCCACATCACCTTCTGGACCGTGAAGGTGCCCTGGCTGGCCCGCACCTTGACCCCGCCCCCGGCCCGCTACCTCGGGCTCTCCGAGTACGTCACCGCCCGCCTGCTCGGCGAGCCCGGCGCCTCGATCTCCATGGCGTCGGGCACCGGGCTCCTCGACCTCGTGACGATGGACTGGAACGAGGAGGCCCTCGACCTCGCCGGGGTCGGTCCCGAGGCCCTGCCCGAGGTGCTCCCGCAGAGCTGGACCGGCCGGCTGGTGCCGGAGGGCGCGCGGCGCTGGCCGGCGCTGGCCCAGGCCCGCTGGCACCCGGTCATCGGCGACGGGGCCGCGTCCAACGTGGGCGCCGGGTGCGTCACCCCCGAGCACGCCAACATCAACGTCGGTACCTCGGCCGCGATCCGGGCCGTCCACGACGACCCGGGACTGCCGCTCCGCCGCGCGCTGTGGCGCTACCGGGTGGACGATCGCCGCCTGGTGACCGGCGCCGCCTACTCCGGCGCCGGCAACCTCTGGGCCTGGTCCAAGGAGGTGCTGCGGCTGCCCCCCGACGACGAGATGGAGGCCGCCCTCAGCTCGGTCCCGCCCGGTGCCCGGGGCGTGAGCGTCATGCCCTACCACGCCGGGGCCCGGGCGCCGCTCGACCTGCTGACCGGGTCGGGGGCGATCCTCGGCCTGTCGCTGGTGACCACCGCGGTCGAGATCGTCGCGGCCACCCTCGAGGCGGTCTGCTTCCGCCTCGCCGTCGGCCTCGAGGCCCTGGAGGCGGTGCTGCCCGAGCCGCCCAGGGTGGTCGCCTCCGGCGGCGCCATCGTCGCCTCGCCCTGGTGGCAGCAGACCATGGCCAACGTGCTCGACCGGCCCGTGCTCGTCACCGACGAGCCGGAGGCGTCGGCGCGCGGCGCCGCCCTGGTCGCCCTGGGCAAGGTCACCAGCCCGGAGACCAGGCACGTGGTCGAGCCCCAGCCCGAGGCGGTCGAGGCCGAGCGCGAGGCCCGCACCCGACACGAGAATTTTGCCAACCGCCTGGGGTATGCCAGGAGCCTGGGGTATCCGTAGGATCTGCATGCATCCCAATCGAACGAAGCAGCGAAGGGAGTCCGCCGTGCGCAACGACCCGCTCGACGACTTCGTGGACGAGCCCGACGAGTCCGAGCTGCAGGAGCTGGCCGACCAGCTTCCCGAGGACCTGGACCCGCACGAGATGGCCGACACCATCGAGGACGAGCTTGTCGCCGAGGAAGGCGAGGAGCTCGGCCTCGACCCCGACCTGGCCGTGTTCGCCGCCCGCGACGAGCTCGAAGAGGAGGGCGAGGAGTTCCTGGGTTGACCGACGGCTGAACCTGGCCGTCGCCGACGGCTGAACCTGGCCGTCGGAATGGAATGGTCGCGCCGCAGGCGCTCCCAAGCCCTGGGTGAGGCCCGCCCTGGGTGAGGCCCGCCCTGGGTGAGGCCCGCCCTGGGTGAGGCCCGCCCTGGGTGAGGCCCGCCCTGGGTGAGGCCCGCCCTGGGTGAGGCCCGCCCTGGGTGAGGCCCGCCCTGGGTGAGGCC
>Ga0210378_10000075_pt1 | contig 42744 bp, 38 predicted proteins | sample PLM1_60_b1redo_FD_155465 | JGI IMG/M metagenome (GOLD analysis project Ga0210378, IMG submission 155465) | Groundwater sediment microbial communities from an aquifer in East River, Colorado, USA - PLM1_60_b1 redo | ecosystem: Environmental > Terrestrial > Soil > Riparian zone | place: USA: East... | reverse complement strand
AGCTAACCTAACTGCTAATGTCCCTGAAGCTAACCTAACTGCTAATGTCCCTGAAGCTAACCTAACTGCTAATGTCCCTGAAGCTAACCTAACTGCTAATGTCCCTGAAGCTAACCTAACTGCTAATGTCCCTGAAGCTAACCTAACTGCTAATATCCGTGAGACCAATGCCTCAGCCTCTCAAGGTGAGAGTACGCGGAAAATAGCCCTTGACATTACTGTTGCAAAAGATCCCATTACCCGTGGTGATAGCCAAATAGTAACAGCAGTTGCCTCCGATTCGGCTACTGGTAAAGCACTTGATCATGTTTTTATCAGACTTACAGTTAAGGACCCTATAGGCATTATTGTAAAGAATTATACTGCAACAGAAGGTAATCTTACACGTAGCTTTACAATCGGCGAAAATGCGGTTGGAAAATTCAGAATTTTAGCGACTGCATCACAAGCGGGTGTCGAAATTAGAAAGTCTTCGACATTTCAAGTTCAGTAGCTCAAGTTTAGAAACTTATGGAATATTAGGATTGAATGACGGCATTACATTACGTCCACATCATGGGGCTGACTTTCGGTATATCCTGCAGGACTAATTTTTACAAATTCTGCATTATGTTGCATTTCAGATATGTTTCTAGCGCCACAATAGCTTAGACCTGATCTGATCCCACCCACAAATTGCTTAATTAAATCAGTAACGCTTCCCTTATACGGTACCATTGCCTCAACACCTTCAGGTACGTAGTCATTAGGATCTTCTCCATCTATTACTTGTGATCCCTCTTCTCTATACTTTCTACCAAGAGAGGCATAAAACGATGCCATGCCACGATACATTTTGAATTTTTTTCCATGTCTCACTATTGTTTTACCCGGACTTTCATCAGTTCCTCCAAAAAGACTGCCAATCATTACTGTGGATGCACCTGCTGCTAAAGCTTTTATAGCATCACCTGATGCCCTTATCCCGCCGTCAGAGATCACGGGCACATCAAAATCCTTTGCAACTTTAACACCTTCAATAACTGCAGTTAGTTGTGGAACTCCAGAACCAGTGATAATCCTAGTTATGCATATTGAACCAGATCCGACACCAATCTTTACCGCATCAACCCCGGCTTTAACGAGGTCTCTTACTCCTTCTCCCGTAGCAACATTTCCTGCAATTAATTCGCAATTTGGAAACGCTTTTTTTATCATGTGAATAGCATTAATTGCATTGTCGCTATGGCCATGCGCAATATCTACTACAATGATGTCAGTTCCTGCGTTGAGCAATTCCTCAGTTCTGTCTAAATAATCACCTTTTACTCCGACGGCCGCGCCAACCAATAACCTACCTTTCTTATCCTTCGAAGCCAATGGATATCGTTCCATTTTCATTATGTCCTTACTAGTAATAAGTCCGACGATATTATTTGATTCATCAACTACAGGTAGTTTTTCAATTCGATTTTTGTGTAGAATTTCTTTTGCCTCCTCGATAGAAGTTCCTTTTTTTGCTGTAACAAGATCCTTTGTCATAAGATCCCTGACCTTGGTATCTGAATTATATTGAAACATGATATCTCTGTTAGTAATTATTCCTACCAATTTTTTTGGATTATCATCCATTACCAACAAGCCAGATACGCCAAGCTCCTGCATTACCTTAGATGCTTCGTTTGAAGTTTTAGAAGGTGAAATGGTATAAGGCTGCTCAATAATTACGGACTCCGATCTTTTTACCCTTAATATTTCATCGACCTGATCTGCTATTGTCATAAATCTGTGTATGATGCCTATTCCGCCTTCTTTTGCTATAACAATTGCCATATTAGATTCAGTCACCGTGTCCATGTTTGCGCTGATTAGTGGAATATTTAACAAAATATTTCTAGATAATTTGGTTTTCAAGTCTGTTTGAGATCTAGAAATTATAGAAGACCGTTTTGGAATTAGCAGAACATCATCAAAAGTTAAACCTTCTTTTACTTCCAATATTTCCTTGAATTTTATATCTATGTTGGGATTATAAGCGTTTTCTTCTGATACGTGTCCTTCAACTGCTTCGCAGATATTTTCTGCCAGATTCAAGTGGACAAACGTTTCGACAATCGTTCGAGTATTTCCAGCGCAACTTTTGTTTCTTTAACATCATGCGTCCTAATAATGGCAGCTCCATTTAGGACACTTATAACCTGAGTAATAATTGAGGGTATAAGGCGTTCTGACTCGGTCAAATTAAATAAATGACCAAGAAATGATTTTCTTGAAACTGAGATACAAATTGGTTTTGAAAAATTTGACAGATTTTTTAGATTTGCTATGATTCCTATGTCTCTTTCGTACCAATTTTGATGAGATATTTTTGTAAAAAACGGATTATTTCCCTCCGTCCGAAAAAAACCGATTAGAGGATCAATGATAAGTTTGTCTTCATTTATGCCACTTTGGGTCGCTAAGAGTATACTTTCCTGTAAAATGTCGAGTGTTTCAGATATATCTCCTGACTTATAGGCAGTAGATCTATTTCCATAGGCCCCGATGATCACAGGCAAGCCTGATGAAAAAACTATAGTCTTCATTTTATCATCATATTTGAGCCCTGTAACATCATTGATTAGATCAACCCCCATCTCAATTGAAGCATTAGCTGCATCTGCTCGTGGTGTATCTACTGAAAGCGGAATATTGCATACTTTTTTTATAGCACTGATTGCGTTTCGTAACCTTTCGACTTCTTTCTCAACTGAAATTAGAGTATTAAGATAAGGCGCGGTAGACATTCCTCCAATATCAATTATATCTGCACCTTCCTCTTCCATTTGTATTGCCCTTTCAGAAATAATTTTCTTATCTACTGAAATGGATTCTTTATAAAAGGACTCTGGACTGGAGTTGATAATTCCCATTACCCTTGGTTTTCCGTTTCCAATTTCAAGATTTCTTACCTTAACTTTCACCATTCATATTACCCCTTACTAAAGGCATTAGTTCATAAAATAGTTAAACAATATTAAATAAACTATAAACTTATTTATACAATCAAATTTTTTGATCAATAGTTTTAATATAGGTTAAATTGCCAATTATTACGAGGAACGTTGAATATTTCCTATTTAGACCCTTTGGAGAACCGTTATGACAAGAACACTTGACAAAACTCACACTGTCCTTTCATATATTGAAGGCAGTCTTAAAAACGCAATTGTTATGAATGAGGATGTTAAGGAGAATGGTTTCATATTTTCGCTTATTAATCCTCCTGTTCCATTAGGCGGAAACATTGTATCTCTTGATATTTATGTTGACGAGCTACCAATATCAAAAAAATCAATCCAGATTGCTACATCTGATACAATAGTTAATGCATCAGCATTATCTGAAACAAGACCAATTCAGTTCAAACCGTTTCAAAGTGCCAGGTTTTTGGTGATAGGTGTGGAGCTGGATACTCAAAAGAAACACAAAATAACTATTATGAGTAAACTCGAAGGCTTTGAACAGATAATTATTCCATTTACATTTGTGGATTATACAAGCAATAAGAAAGAAAAAGTGATCATTTCATCAAAATTGCCAGAAGAATCAGATCCCCAAGTCTACGGTGAGACTATGTTTATGAATTTTGCTTCGCCATTAGTCCTTTCTGGCAGGAAAGCCTACATAGTTTGTTCCTCTAATGGAGCACTTTCGGCAAATTGGACCTGGATGGGTGCAAGATATGATAATGGAGGATTATATGTACCGCCCGCCAGGGCATTCGGAAGAATTATTGTCGAGATTTCCGTAGATGAGGGAGTTAGAAAAAGACTTCCAAACTTTGTCATTTCATCGAGGCATGAAAATGGAAGCCTATGTACTCATCACGAAGTAGCAGGTATTCGTGTTAAAAGAACATTATTTGTACCAATTGAAAATAAAGGTTTCGTCCAGATACTTAATTTTGACCTCGAAAAAATTAATGACCTTTTTACTTTAAATACAAAAAAGCAAACAACTAAAAAAATCAGGGTGCATTTCCTAATTGATGGTAATATTACTAGTTATGGTTTAGCTGCAATCTCCCAGAGTAATTTTTCAAAATATTATAAATCAGAGAACTGTTTGCAGATCAGAACAATCGCAAAAAAAGGGGTTGCACACTATTTTGGAACTATAGGTATTTCTCCAAAGAATTTGAAACCCTCCAAGATACTAACAGATTCTTTTGATAATGATTTGGAATTATCTTATGATGTAGAGCTCGAAGAAGGTCTGACGAAAGAAATAGCATTAATAGGTGCTGGTGATTTCACAAGTGCTCACGAGTGTCTAAATGAATACAAAAACATGAGAGACAATTACCTAAAACTATATGAAGAAACAAAAAATTATCATAATAATATTTCAACATCTACGTTTACAATACGTCATGCATCTTCTAGCTCAATTTCAAATTCAATAATTGGCAAGTTGGCAAAGGCTCTGAAAAAGGCAAAGACTGCTCTTGAATACCTGAAGGCGAATTATGATAATCTTGGAGAGGGTATCAGTGCAGGACTTCCTAGGTTTCCCAATTATTGGGCACGTGATACGGGATGGTCATTAAGAGGATATTTATCTATGGGTCAATATGATTTTTCTCTGCGGGTTATAGAAAATTTTTTGAAACGTCAGGCAAAACATACCCACAATGGTGCAGTGAAAGGAGAATTACCCATGGTAATCAGTGGGAGAACGTTTCTTCACACTACTACATATGGTTCTGCAGATTCAACCTTTTTGTTTCCGTGGGCTATTCGTGAGTATGTACATGGTACAGGAAATACCCAATATCTCTCAAAAAGATGGGGCTCCATAGTTGATCTTGTTAGTTCTGGTTTTCTTAAAGATATTGACAATGATCAATTTATTGAACATGGTTTTTCAGGTACCGCAGAAAAATTGCCTATTCAGGATTCCACTTGGATGGATCATATCGATAGAAGAAAGAGCGCCAATGATGTGCAAGCATTATTTTATGAAAGCCTGATAATAGGAAGTGAGCTTGCAAAGATAATTGATGATAAAGAGCATGAAAAGACCTGGCTTTCATCTGCTCAAAAATTGAGAAACAAGATTGATCGTGAATACTGGGACCAAAAGCTGGGGTTTTACTATGATACTATTCGTAAGGATCTGACTAAAGATAGCAGTATTCGTCCAAATTCATTAGTAATTTTGCTTACTGAAGCAGTAAAGGATGAACACAAGGCAAGATTAGTTTTAGAAAGACTGGAAAAGGATGACATGACTACCTCATGGGGTATGAGATCTTTGAGCAGCTTGGATCCCAAATATCATCCTTCACTATATCACGATGGCGCCGTGTGGCCACTTGTTACCGGTTGGGCAGCTATCAGTGAAATAACAAACCAAAGGACTCAGCAAGCGCTAGAATATCTTTCAGTAATGGCTGATCGTATTATTTCTGAAAATGGGATGTACGCTGAAACGTACCGTGGTGACAGACCAGAGCCATTTAATTCGTGTATACTCCAAGCATGGTCAGTTGGATTATATGTTTATGCATTACGTGAATTAATGCTGGGAATTAAACCAAACATGATTGAAAATAATATCTGTCTGGAACCCAAACTACCTGACTCGATTAGATCGGACCTTCACAACCTGAATTTTGATCATTTTATTAGTACCAATGAAGGTCTCAACAAAATTAGCATTTCGGTTAGACCTGATAGAGACAGAATTACCATAGTACCAGAACGAAATGATGTAAAATTACCCGAATTCTCTAGTACCACTTACTCTATAGACATTCAGAGAAACAAGTAAATCTACTAGTTATATTCAACAGAATCAAAATATATCTTAAAATTAGACTAATTCAATTCTTTGATGAGTAGTTAATTGATTCATATAGACGAGGAAAAGATCTTTTCCACAATAAATGAAAAGAAACCACACTCCGTTGCTCTAGATGGACCAGATGGCATCCTAAAGAAAATTCAAAATTGTGCACACAAGTTGACAGAGAAATACAATATACCTGTGTACGTTATTGGGGACACATCTTGGGGCTCATGTGATCTAAATATTCATGCTGCAGAAATGTTAGGTGTAGACATCTTGTTCAACATTGGACACACTATATCCATGGAGAACTTTGGAAATAAAGTAATTATGGTAGATGCTTTTGATGATATAGATTTTAGTAAAATCGCAAAAAGATGTGCGATTGAGTTAAAAAAGAAGAATTTTGCAAAAATTTCCCTTGTGACTAGCAGTCAATATCTACATTCTATGCAAAAAGTAAAGGAGATTTTTGAGTATCATGGATATGAAGTCGTTATTGGAAGGGGAAAGGGCCATCTCAATGATGGTCAAGTTTTTGGTTGTGAGTTCTACCCAGTTTATGATACCAAGGATCAGGTAGATGCATACCTGTTTTTGGGACAGAGTATTTTTCATTCTGCCAGTGTTGCAATCGTTACGCAGAAACCCACATTCATGTTGGATCCTTACTTTAATGAATATTCAGAAATTAGTGATATAGCACGAAAACTAGAAAAAAAGGCAATTTTAACGGTATATAAAGCTCAGGATGCGAAAACAATCGGAATAATTATTGGATTAAAGGAAGGACAGTTTGCCAATATTAAGGCACTAGAACTCAAAAGGTTGCTGGAACTGGCGGGCAAAAAGATCATGCTAATAGCTATGACTGAGATAACAGATGAGCGTCTATTGCCATTTGAAGATATAGATGCCTTTATTCAAGTTGCTTGTCCGCGAATCGGAACAGATAATCATTTTCATAAACCAGTATTATCAGTTCCCCAAGCAGTTTCACTCATCAAATTACTGAAAGGCGAACCACAGCAGGAATTTTTACAGATAAAACACTGGTTGTAAGGATTTGCTTAAAGATATAACGAACGAGTGCGGTAGTAGCCTACCGGTACCACTATAGGAGTAAAGCCCCATCTCAAGCTCTACAAGATCAATCACGTAGACGTGCTAGCATGGATACGCTGCCTTAGGATTGCACCCTCCCGGACCTCATCCATTTCGACAATTCACAATCAAGCATATGCCTTCGCATATATCGTCGTTCATACCCATCCGACACGGCGTGGTATCATATCAGCAAAGCAAGCAGGAACTTCACATCTAAAGATTTACCCAGTAGTTACTGATCCCAGCATAAAGCCGATTTCCGGTTTGGGGTACGGCTAACACCCCAATCCTCCCTACTACCGCAAAAATATTACACAATTTAGATATATTTGTGTATCTTGTTGGTAAAAACAAAATCTTACTTGTTTGCAATCCATAGTTATTCCAATGATTAATTTCTTTTTAGTTTACAATTATAATGGGAATTAACAATCTATTCTTAAAGTCATTTAATATGCTCAATAACCTGTCTATAGTGTAATTGATTGGTGCCTCTCAGGTGAAAACAAAGTACCAACCAATTGACTAGCCAACAATGAATTCAAGATAGACGGTACGAAAAGTTGTCAAAATTTTATTTAAAACTTCTAATACAAACGACTAATTAAATTCCTAGATCCAGATAATATGGAGCATTAGAGCTGGAAATTACTCTTAAATTAACTGTAGGAACGAGTAGTGGGCAAAAAAGTGATATTATTCTTCATTTTCATCAATACCAACTTAACCTTTTCCACTCACAATAAAGATTGGTACTATTGATAGTAACAAAAAGGACTTTTAATTTACACCGAAATTTCACTTGCAGAATCCTACTTCTGCTCTGTTACATCTTTATTTATTTTAATTAGCCTCCTTTCATCGGTGTGAGGTAGACGAAGAAGTGACCTAACCAAGCCAAGTCAGAGTTTGTTTCTTTTAGTTTTCAGTTGAAATGACATTGACTGGCTGTCCGAAACAAGATCTAATTTTTTTTAAATAACAGATTTAGGGTACGACATACTGAACATACATCACCCGACGAGTCTCTGTCACAGACTAAACATCGTCTATGTTCGCGATCAATGACATTATTTGTAGACTTCACCTTCTTGGCAATCTTCAAAATTGAATTGTACGCATTATATTTTATCCCCGGATGAATTTTCTCAAGATTGTTCAAGTGGCTTCTAAAAGCACTTCTTATGCTTTCATCTTTATATGGGCATTCTTCTGCTTGAAATGGAATATTCAGATGAATGGCATACAATACAAGTTCCTTCTCGTATATCTCCATTAGCGGTTTGATTTTCTTTAATCCTCCAACTCCATATTCTATTGGTTCTGGATAAGTCCAGCCGATTCTTTCAACATCACCAGCAAATAAATTGATAAGAAAGGTTTGGACATAGTCATCCAAATTATGTCCAGTCGCAATTACATTTGCTCCGCATGATTCCGCAAGCTGATCAATCGCCCTTCTTCTAAAAGTTCCACACATAGAACATGATGAAATTTTCTCTGAGGGCCTTACTTCCATGGCGTTGTCCATTGATAAACCAAAAAGTTCGCTGAAACTTACCACTCTGTTCTCAACGCCTATACTGGAACAAAAGCATTTTACAATGTTTAGAGATTCGTCACGATACCCACTAATTCCCTCATCCACAGTAATGGCTACGAGTTCAGGGTTTACACCGCTAAGTATGTTTTTTAGTATATTCAAGAGCGCAAGACTATCTTTACCTCCAGATACTGCAACTGCCACCCTATCACCATGTTTTATCATGGAAAATTTTGATAATGTTCTTTTTGCCTTATATTCTACTGATTTAATAAAACATTTTTTACACAATAATTCTCCAGAGTAGTTCCTTAAGTAAATGGCATTGCTTTTGTTGCACTTGCTACACTGTTTGGACATCTGAATAAACAATGTCTGGGGACATTCATCATTAATACTTTTTACCGTCTTGAGCATAAACTAGTAAAATGTGAGAAATTGCTGGGTAGAATTTTTCTAAAAGCATTTAAGTATATAACTATAAATTAATTTTTGACTTGACTGCCAGCCATGACGTTATAGATGAAATTAATCTCAAAATCATAAATATTTTGAATAACGACTCTAGTTTACCGTTTGTTGAAATAGCAAAACAAATCGGAATATCGGATGCCACGGTTCACATAAGAGTGAGACGTCTACTTGCCGCAGGAATAATTAAAAAATTTACCATAGCTATGGACAACAATAAGCTTGGTTATGATCATCTTGCATTTATGGGCATAAACATAGAACCTGGAACTGCCGATGAAGTAACAAATAGTCTTTCAACCATAGAAGAGGTCCTAGAAATCCATGAAATGCATGGAAGATTTGACCTTCTCTTAAAAATAAGAGCAAAGAACTTGGAAGAAATGCGCGATATAGTTGTAAACAAAATAAGAAAGTTGCCCAGGATTATTGAGACTGAACTGATGACCGCCTTAAAAACCAGAAAGGAAGATCATATGGTACCAATGATGGACCCTGATTTGTAACTAGGGGCCATTTCCTAAATTTTCTATCTACATTCTCTGTTTGTCTTTCTTTGAAGATGTCCACCAGTCAAGATAATCATCATGATATTTTTTCCTGTCATTACCCTCATCCTTAAAGGTTTTATCTCTTAATTCATCCATTTTTTCTCTAGATGCAAAAAGACCGCAGCTTTTGCATATGAAATTCTTGGTAGCACTATCCAGCTTTAATTCTCCACCACACTCGGGGCAAAAATTAGACAATCTATCAATTATTAGGGAAACCTTATAAAAAACGTTACGTGATTTTCTTTCTTCGCTGTGTTTGCTTCACATTTGAACGAGATATGAAATTTGCTAATCATTTGATAAAATAAAGTCAGCCAGTTCCTTCACCATAGCTCCCATGCGATAAGTACTTGGGATAACATCCACGTTTATTTGGAATTTCTCTAGCATTTTCGAAGTAGAAGGTCCTATGGACACAACAAGTAGATTATGGTTTAGCCTATCTTTTAGTAAATCAATCTTATTGTTTGTTTTTGCGAATTCAAAGAACTCCTTAACTGCGGGTGGGCTTGTAAAGGTGATTGCATCTATAATACCTGTCATTATATCTTCTATAAGTTTTCTAATTTTCTCTTCAGTGGGAGCCACGTAATCATATCCCATTTCCTTTAACATGATTCCGTTTTTTTGTTCAAGACTTATAGAATATGAATATGACGAAAATTCAAACACTTTTGAACCTAAAGATTCAAGCTTCCGCTTAAACGAATCAGAGTAATCACCGTGCCACAGTATTCCAATATTTTTATTTTTAACATCAAATTTTCTTACAAGGTCGAAAACTCCATCAATCGTATTCATATCAGGAACAAAGTTAGTTGCAACACCAAATTTTCTCAATTCCGTTGCTGGTTTGTTACTTCTTGCTATGACTATGGTATCACGTAACTTTTCAATTACCTTGTCTAACTCATGCAATTTATCAACATCTTGAAAAAGAGCGAAGACTCCAACGCCAGTCATAAAAACAAAAAAATGCATTTTCTTGCGACAAACTGTATCTATAAATTTATTACAGTCAGAAATTAGTGGATTGTTATTTCTAATACCTATAGTTGGGGCTATGTAAGGAACACCTCCGAATTTTCGCACTATGCTCGCAAGTTCAGAGGCTCTTCGACTTGATGTAATGGCTACGGTAATTCCACGTAATGACATGCAACAATCATGTAATATGAGAATAATTAAAACTTCAGGTACAAAGGGTTTAATTCAATTTAGACTAGGTCACTTGTAAAGTTTAGTCCGAGAATTTTTTATTATATTTTCTAGAAGTATATATCACTCGATTCCGCTGATGGGGGGATCAGTTTTTGGTTTCTCCAGGCATGGTTTGTGCTCTACTTTAACCTCCCATCAGACTCTAAATTGTTAAGTAAGAATCTTTGAAAACACTGATATCTTCTACTTGTGATGAGAGATCAATACGGATCTGGAAATGGAGGATTGTATTGGTATAGTGTTCTCTGTTTGAACACTATAAATGATGACAGCATGCATCATCTCCAAGTACACCCCCTTTATCCACGTCCGCTGAGAAACTACCATAGCTAGTAAAACATCTTAAAAGTTGGCAACTCTAAGAACAGCTATTCCAAGGAGCATTGTAAGACTGTAGGAAGTAAAAGATGGAGATAGGTTAGATTGGGAACGGAATGTTATAGATGCTAAAAATGGTCTTAATAATTACAAAAATTGCAAAATAGAATTATAATTGTGGAAATTTTTACCTTATTCGTTTGTTATTTATTGTCTATAGGACATAATAATTACTGCAGCTGATGGGTTCGTTGGTTTTTTCTTGCTCAGCTGGCAACGTAGAGATCGTCCTCCCATCAGTTGGCAAGAAGGTATGCGTACTGGTGGGCGACCATTTACCAATCTACGATTCATTGTAATAAGCCCACCAGTTTTTAATAATCAAATGAAGATTCTATTATTTTAACAATATTTCCGTTTCTTAACTCTAATTTCATGTGTTCATCTTTTACTTGTTCTATTCTCAATTAATTTCTACATTTGTCTTGCATACATTGGGGGAATTCCATCAATAGCAGAAGTTTTCTTTTCTATTGAACTTTTGTTGCATGGACATTATCGATTTTATAAGATTGAAATATCCTCCTTTCTACTCTATTCCGCATTGTCATATTTGGTATATTATTAAAATAGCATAAGAGACTGATTATCTCAATTAAAACTCAGTTTCAATCAGCTACTTCAAAGAATTAATCAATAAACTTTGAAATATTATGATTATACCCAATTAAAACGTTAATTTTGCATCTCATTCTAAAACTTTTGAGGTGCATGGACTTTTCTCTTCATATCCATTATTTGGATCCGTTCGCCCGTCAAATGCCATGCACCTTTTGAAAGAAATTACTTGAATTAAATTAAACCTTTTTGATTTGTAGGATTCCCGAAATTCCATCTACTATTGCTTCATTGTAATTTTGAATTTCCGCAATATCCTGATCTCCACATAGTTCAAGTAGCGGTATATTTGCAATTGCACATCCTGATGCAGTCGTAATATCGGTCCTTGATGTACATATTATACCTGACGGAGATACACCATTGGATTTCAACGCAAAAATCGAATATGCACCTACGCTACTCCCAACCGCGTATGGAAAAACTAAAACATGATCCTTTACAAATTCTCCACACAATTCGTGATTCTTATCAGTTATCATTCCAGTCAAATGATCCACCGAAGATAGGAAGTTGATAGGTTGCTTAGTTACCAGAATGCTTCCACTTGCCTTGCCTCCTACAATTACTTTACATCTTAGAGAATAGCTCATGGTAAGCGTCTTACCGTGTATACTTCCTTATTATGGATCTCAAATCAGTCAAACATACTGATACACCGGAGGATTTGTTGAGATAGTGGGCTGCCTTTACGCTGTTTGTTATTACGCCGTCGTATTCTTCATGTGTTAACAGAGGTGACAAACACGTACATGCATCACAGATTAGACTTCCACCCGCATTTTCAAGTATCTGAGCAATCCCAGAATTAGAAGCTTTTTCGTATAGAGATCGTGGACAAAAGATCATACATTTTTTCGAAAATTTCTTGCCATCTATCATGTTTGATAATAACTCTAATTCATGCGTCCCAAGTTGTGGACTTCCTAGTGCTATTACATCTCCGGATTCAGTAGTATTGAGCTCATCCATTACTGACTTTTCTTCCTCTTTTCCAAATGAAATATTGTTACCGTTTATTTCCTTATTAGAGAACATTCCGCACACGCCCGAAGTTCCCAATGCAGCGGCTAATGACTTACTCTTATAGATGTCTATGTTGCTAATTTCAGGACCGAATGAAACACAGCTATCTTTTATGGATTTGCCAGAAAAATATCCCAATATTCCGTAATCTAGTTCCGTTTTGAGCTCTGTTTCTATCTTAATTTTGATTTTAGGATCCCTTATGCTTCTAATTCTAAGATCCGAGTATGGGGTCTTGCCAGTTACTGCACTTGCTAGGGCGCTGAGGGAGCTTTCTTTGTTGGTATGTAAACCAAATACTGAATTTGCCATTACTGCTGCGTTACTTTCTGCAAAACTAACATTATGTCCCCTATCTGGTAACTGAAATAATTCATAAGGAATACATGAGAATGAAGGAATAGATCCCATTTTCTCATAAGCTTTGACTATTTCCATCTGTTGTTTTTTGAAATTGTTAGATAGGTTATTCTGTTTGTGACTGTCATATCCCATCGGATTTATTGTAGTAGGAACTAAAAAGCGCATTTCTTCACTATTTTTTGTAAGAAATTTGACTCCTGCGTCCCCTATTGTGTTGTAATTTACTCCAGAAAGATGGACCCAGTCTACAGGAATTAATCTTTCTGCATTCGTTGCTTTACCTATTGATAACAATATCTTATATGCTATTGAAACAGCTTGACCGTGCTTTTCATCTAGCGCATCCTCCTCCTCTCTAGTTAAGTGCACAAACATTATGATGTCACTGGACTATAATAATCATGAGTGCATATTCACAGTAATGTGTATTGATAGTAATCCCTATTTCTGAAGCTATTGAATAGAATAAATAGAGATCGTTATCATCATATTGACATGGAATGTGCAGTATATGATACATATGTAACAAAAAGCGATGGAAAGACTATGCACTTTGACGTTATAGTGGACTCTTCAACTCCACATGTAAAAGCATTAGAATATGGAAAGGAGTACCTAAAGGACGCCGGTCAAGAAGGTCAAAAAATGACTCAAGAGGAATGTCAATTTTGTCATGTGCAAGAAGCACCAAAGACTATTGAAGAGAGTATACAACAAAACGGCTACTTTATACAAAAGATGGAAGGATGTCCGTAGAAAATAAAACCCTTTCGCTTCTTATTTTTTTTGCTTTCAATTAGTCTAGCCAAATTGCTTTATCACTAGATTAGCCATTAACATTTTAAGTTTTGCAAGATACAATAATTAATTAATTAATTATAAATTAATTCTTATTCGGATTATTTTCTAATTTCATTCTTTATCATAGAGAAAGCACGATACATTATGATTTTGTTCTTTACTTTCCAATTGTGGTTCTTTTTTACATATTTCCATACTATATGGACATCTATTGAAAAATTTACAACCACTTTCTGCAGGTGCTGAATCAAAATTTTTTATTCTAATTACCTTTTCTTTGTCTATATTCTCAAATTTAGGTTCAGAAATGGCATCCAACAAAGCCTGGGTATAAGGATGAAGTGGACTAGACAGTACCCTGTCTATTGATCCACTTTCAACAATCTTGCCAGCATACATGACAGAGATTTCGTCTCCAATGTCTCTTGATGTTGTCAAATCATGGGTAATGTAGAAAACCGTAATTTTACGATTAACGCTTAATTGCTTTACTATCTGGAGTATCTGTCCTCGAATTGAAACATCAAGCATAGAAACAGGCTCATCTGCTATAATTAATTTTGGTTCAATAACTAGTGATCTGGCAATAGCAACTCTCTGTCTTTCCCCACCAGATAACATATGAGGATACTTTTCTGCAAATACTGCGGATGGTTTAAGGTTCACATCATCCAAAATGGCAAGGATCTTTTTAATTCGTTCTTCATTTGAGTAGTCTTTATAAAAAATATCAATTGGTTCTTTTATGATATCAAAGACTTTCATTAGTGGATTAAGTGAACTATACGGATCTTGATGAATCATTTGTGCCTGTTTGCGAAAATTTCGAAGTTCTTTGCCTGTCTTTCTGGTAATATCACTGCCATTGAAAATAATTGAACCTGAATCTGGATCGATTGCGCGCAAGATTATTCTAGCCAATGTAGTTTTGCCAGAACCTGATTCCCCTACCAAAATGGAAACTCGTCCTTCTGGAATGCGTAGACTGACACCATCTAATGCTTTTTTATAATATTTTTTTCCACGATTCATAAAAGAAAATACATTTGTCTTAAGCGGGAAGTATTTTTTGACATCCTGTACTTCTAAAATGTTCCTCAATATCCGTGAATATTGACGACAAGATGTAATTTAAACGATTTGTATCTCCAATAGTATATTATATCTAATTAATTATTTAGAATTATTCGCAATTTCAATAAAGTTACCATGACCAATATATGATTGGTCCACTATCCCATCCTCCATAACTATCTTGCCTCTCACGATAGTAATAATTGGCCATCCTCTCAGTCTCCAACCATCATAAATAGTATAGTCAGAATGCGAATTTAAAATATCGGGGCTTACGATTTGTTCTTTTTCTAAATCCACAATTGTTAAATCGGCATCAGACCCTTCCATTATTGTCCCTTTTTTTGGAAATAGTCCAAAAATTCTTGAAGCATTCGCGCTACAAATTTCAGATATCCTAATAAGATCGACTCTTCTCTTATTTACACCCTCACTTAACATTACTGGAAGCATTGTTGCTAATCCTGGAAATCCTGAGAGAGCATTCCAAAAATTCCCGTTTGCCTTTTTTCTCTCAAAATCATTGGCAACGTGGTCCGTTCCTATAGTATCAATTATGCCCAATCTTATGGCGTCCCATAACTTTACAAGGTTTCTTTTTGATCTCAGAGGAGGGACCACTTTCCCCTTGATATTATCATAATCAGTACTATGTGTTAAATAATGAGGACATGTTTCAATCCAAATTTTTAGGTTTTTATATAATCTTTTATTTCGGTAAATTTCATATAACGCCTCTGCTGATCCTATGTGAACAAAATACAGATTTGGCTCAAAATTCGATGCAATTTTCATTATCTTTCTTATTGAATTGATTTCTGATGATTCTGGTCTCAATGATGACCATAACTTGAGGAGGTCTGAACTGACATGCTCATTCAACTTGCGCATCTCTTGTATGTTTTTGGAACATTGTGCATGGTCTTCTGCATGTACTAGTATTATAGAACTTAACGCTGAACCTTTCCTAATTATCTCAGCGAGTAGTTTATCGGTCATATCTACTTCAATTTCTTTTAGCGATATATCACCGGGATTGAGATCAACCAGAATTTTTTTAAGATCAGATCCCAAATTCATATAAATTTTAAAAGAATTAATTCCTATCCTTTTCAGGTAACTCATATCGTTAACTTGACTAGGTTCAAGAATAGAAGCATGTACTGCGTAATCGGTTATATGAGTATCCTTGCTTACAAGGAGATGGTTGACAATTTTTCTATAGCTGCCGCCAAGTCTAATCATTCTCATTATTGTTGTTACTCCGCCAGTCACAGCGGAGGCCGATTCGGTTATTGCAGCACTGTTTATGGGTGTATAAACTCCGTAATGAACATGGGGGTCAATAATACCTGGGAGAATGTATTTGTTCTCTGCATTAATTATTTTATTCGCGCTAACATTTTTAATTGTTTTCTTTAATGCTTTTATCTTTCCGTTTTCAATAAGAATATTGGTATTAACAATACCATTGAAGGGAATAATCGCATTTCCATTTTTGATAACAATGTCGCAAGTATTATTCAAAATATTATGAATATGCCAATTAATATTAATTTAATCCTTTGTAACTCGTAATATGATTTTAAAGTTCATCTAATATAGTCCAATCCTTAAAGTGATCACGAATGGGTTCTATTGCTTTATTCAAATAAATGGAAACGGTGTCTTTCAAATCTTTAGGGTGTATCTTTTTCTGATTGTAGTCATGTTCAAGATTCATATAATTATCATAAACTATATTTCCACCATATTTGCTAGGTCTATCAATCTGAAATTGTGAGAATCTGTGGAAAATCACATACTTTATGATCTCTAATATAGGATTATTTTCAGATACGCCAATAGGACAATAAGCTCTAGATATTTTATTTTTAATCATACTATCATCATCGTGAATCGATATGCCACCCATTTGATTAGTTTTGCTCATTTTACTTGAAATCCTGTAATCATCTTGGTCAGTCCCATCCAGAACAAATTTTGATGGTTCACTGAGGCCAGGGAGTAAATGATGATGAACAGAAACTGGTACTTTCCATCCCAATTTTGGGAAAATTTCTCGTACGAGCATGTGAATTTTTCTTTGATCCATTCCTGCATGAACAATGTCCAAATCTAATGCCTTAATATCTGCTGACTGCATTGATGGATACATCAATTGCGAAAAATCAAGTTTCTCTTTTTCAGATCTACCCATAATAGTCAGCGCTCTTAGCGTTCGAGATAGTGTCATATGTTTACTAAAGATCATAAAATTTTTCCAATATTCGTCATAATTATCATACAGCGTTGATCCTAAAATGATTTTTACCCCTGGACAAAAAATTTTGAAAGCCTCACTATAGTATTTGGAAACCTCAATTATTTTTTCCCAATTATTGTCTAACTTATTATTTATGTACGTGTGCCAATCGGCAAGAAATATGTTACAATCAACACCTGCCTCAATGAAATCATTTATTTTGTAACCTGTCAGAATTAGGCTTCCCAAATGAAGTTTTCCAGAAATTTCTAGACCAATGTAGTGGCGAGGTTTTGAATTAGTTTCGAAAATTTGCCTTAGTTCTTTTACCTCAACAACCTCTTGGGTAGGTTCTTTCAAAACATGGGCAATCCTGCTTTCTATATCCATGAGCTAATTAAAAATATAGATCGGATTTATTATTTTTACCTCTGTAATTACAGTCTGAAATCGTAATTTTAATTCCTTAATATTAATATGTGATAGAGAAGTATGATGTAAGATGAAAATTAAAGATCTTTTTGGCGGCGAAATAGTTGGTACGGGTTCTGATTTTATAGTAGTTCTTAAAGGTAAAAACAGGCTTTTGTTACAATTCACCTCTCACAATATAATAAAACTAAAAAAAGAGGCAACACCATATGGCTCATCAATATAGGAATATTATCCATTTTCACTATACAATCTGACTATTTTTGATAAAAAGTTAAATTTAGTAACGTACAAACTTGCACCAATTGACATCAAAAGTTACAACTGAAGTCTTAGAGAAAGGAACAAAACAAGTAAAAACTATTTTACAAATAGCTCAAAAACAAAAAACAAAAATCCGTTATGATAAAAAAGCAGAATCAGAATTTTTTGTCGATAATTCTGCTCTTGCAGGTTTTACTGGCGAACGGATTCTCTATATGTCAGTGAGAGAATTGATTGAAAATTCATTGGATTCCTGCGAAATAAATCACATATTGCCAGTTATTCGTTTAAGACTAAAACTCCTAGACGGGCTGAATGATCTGTGGACTATATCCTGTAAGGATAATGGCATTGGAATACCATCGGAGAAAGTTCCTGTCGCTGTTTGCTCATTCTTAACATCTGGAAAATATGTTGAAAAGCAACATAGGGGTCTATTTGGAGTTGGTTTGAAGATGATAGCCGCATTTTCAACTAAAGATACAGATCATCCTTTGAGGGTATGGTCCAAATCAGAAGAAGAATCAGAATGCTATTTTGATCTCAGAACGGATATTGGAACAAATAAACCAATCACTCTTTTTAAAAAGAATGTCAAGAATGATGAATCACAAATAGAAGGTGAATCTGGTTTTAAAGTTGAAGCCGTACTGCGTGCAAAATTATCTCCTGTAACAAAAAATAAAATCTACGACTATATCAGTCAAACAAGCATCGTAAATCCATATGCGATCATTACATTTGAAACAGATGAAGGAAAGGTAACGTTTAAAAGAAGAACAGAGATCATGCCAAATCCTTCAAGGGAAGTATTACCACATCCTTCTGATATGGATCTTAAAACTCTAAAGAAAGCTATTTTAAATTTTATGAATCAAAAGACGACTTTGCAGGGGATACTTTCTAATTCATTTCAAAAAATGTCCAATGACAAGGCTAAAGAAATTATTACAAGGGCTGGACTGCCCATAAAACCGGCAGACAAATATGACGAACACGAATTGATTAAGGTGGTAAATGTTTGCAAACATACGAAATTTCAGTCTCCAAATACAGACCATTTGAGCCCAATAGGGGAAAAAATTCTTACTGTTGGAATGACATCTGAATATTCAATTATTCTAAATAAGGAAACAGCCAACTCTGGAAGTCAAACTCAGTTATCTGCCAAAATATTCAAACCATCATTAACGGCCTATTCTTCAAGAATTTGCGTTGTGAATAATAGGCCAACAATTGTAGAATGTGGAATTGCTTACGGAGGTGATATTCCCTCATTCAAACTTTTTAGATTTGCCAATAAAATTCCCCTTCTATATGATGAGGGTTCTGATGTTGCACGAGAAGTAATTTCTGAAGTAGGAATAAATAAAATGGGAATTTCAAAAAAGGACGTTAAGGAACAATTTTCTCATGTAGAAACAAAATCAGACAGGACAGTAGAATATCTTCCAATCCACATTTTCTTTCATATTTGTTCAACAAAGATACCGTATAAAACTGCAGGAAAAGAGAGCATCGCTTCAGAAGGCGATCTGAAAAAATATATGAAATCATGCTTATCAGATCTTTATAGAAAAGTAAGTGCCCAAATTAGAAGAGAATTAAAGTTAAAGGAGGACGAAAATAAACTAAGGCTCTATAAACATTATATTCCATTCATAATAGATGCAATATCAGAATCAATAAAAATTGATTCAAAAAAGCTATCCATGGCATTTCAAAATTTAGCAGAAAGATACGTTAGTGGGGAATTAACAAATATTACTAAACAAATCTTTCCAGATTCGAACCAAAAAAGAAACCAAATGACCGATAAAAAGAACACTGTTAACAACGATAACGGGAATGAAAATAACCTAAAGAAATTTGATAAGCGAACTAGTGTCTCAAAACATGGTAACAAAACTAAGCTAGATAAAATTAACATACACCGCAAAATTACTAAAAAATAAGATGTAGATTTTCATGGCTCCAAAAGATAGACGACATCAAGAAATAATAAATAAAATCAGGAAAATAATGAAAAATGTTGGTGATGATATTCTTATTGAAGGTATTATGCCAAGTCTTGAAATTCCAAAAGTTGGGTATGATAACACTGTCTGGTCCGATGAGAGGAGAATGCTTACCATAGGTAACAAGACAGTTCAGATTGGCCCTAATAGCTCAAAAAAAATACCAACATTTGCACAATATTTAGTCATGGCAAATGCTATAAGAAAATTGTTAGACGAAGAAATGGAAAGTACAATAAGAGGTATGTACTATGCCACCCTAAGCACTGTCGGTGATGAAAAGAATCAACAAAAATTCTGGAGTGGCCAGGATGATTCTGATGATGCAATAAAAGCAATTGAGCTCTTGACAAATGTTCCACGAGAGGAATTTTCTGTTACTTCCAAACCTAAAGGAATGATTTCGGGACCCATAACTCTTAGCGTTGGAGGAGATTTGATTGATTGTAATCTTGGAAGCAGGGCAACATCCCAACTAATTCCTACAAATATTCGAGATCTTGAAATTGTGAAGGTAAAAGCAGATTTTGTGATGGTCGTTGAGAAAGATACTGTACTCAACAATATAAGAAAATCCGGTTTTATACAAAAATACAATGCGATACTGCTAACAGGATCAGGAGAACCAGATCGGGCTACAAGAATGATGGTTAAAATGTTAAACGAAAAGTGGAAAAAGCCAGTAGTTATTTTTGCTGATGCTGATCCATGGGGGTTGGGGATTGCTTTACGATACAAAATCGGGAGCGAATCTTTAAGTTACGATAGTGACAGATTGGTAACACCAAACTCAAAGGTCCTGGGAATGATGTTTTCCGATATTTATGAATATAATATACCAAAGGTCGCTAGACTTGCCGCTACTCAAGAAGATCTAAACAGGGCAAATGATATGAAGAAAAAACCATGGCTCCAGGATAAACGATGGAAGAGAGAATTGAATTTGTTTCTAGAGCACAAAGAAAAATGTGAATTGGACGCTTTTTTCAAATATGGATTCAAGTATTTAGCTGATACCTATTTACCAAATAAATTGAGAGAAGCAGGGGTCATCTAGACTGATATATCATCTGATAGTTAATATCAGTACATCTATCAGAATCTTATCAAGTTAGTGGATCTTTAGTCCTTACATCTTGCAAACTATATTTAGTTGATGGTCCCAAATAGAGACTAGTCTCTTTATCATTATTTTTGGACTGGATTATGCTAAGATATGCTACGTAAATAAATCCAATTGTTTGTATTGCGATTAGAGGAACAAATATGGGATTCCCAGATAACAAAGATATGGCTATTGTAACGCACCCATAAACACCAAAAAAGATCTCCAATAAAGTAGTTTTAGTAAATGGTAGAACGTATTTGTTATTTTTCCAATCTTGATTTTTTTCCATTATTCCAAATTTTGGTGTTCTTAAGAATTCATTCCTTCTTCCAAGCAAGGCGTCAAATATGGCCACAGAATTGTTAATGGAAATTCCAGTTGCATAAAAGATCATGAACAAGTAATGAAGTGCTTTTGTTTTCCAATTCTCACGCCAAATTTTTCTAATCATTATCATATATGTTACTGGTCCTAATAGAAGATATACAACGATCCCAACTGCTGGTGCCCAAGCAGTATCATATATCTGATAATTCATCAGTAGCAGAATGGGAAATATGAGGAATTGTATTAGAAATAGGGGATTAATAATGTGTTTGGTTAATTGAATGAATATCTGAATTTTAGTATCTATCGGAAGTTTTCTATGACATAATAGAATAATCAAAAGTTTCTTTGCTACTTGTACGGAACCTTTCGCCCATCTGAATTGTTGGCGCTTTGCAGCATTCATTTGGACAGGGAGTTCAGCATTTACAACTAGATTCTCGTCAAACATACACTTCCAACCTTTCATCTGTGCACGAAAGCTCAAGTCTAAATCTTCAACGAGCGTGCCGGTATGCCAACCACCTGCATCTTTTATACATGTTGTCCTCCAGATGCCAGCTGTTCCATTAAAATTCATAAAAAGGTGTGTAAGGCTCTTCGCTTTTTGTTCTATAAAAAAATGAAAGTCCAAACATACCGCTTGAGCTTTTGTCAATATTGAATACATTTCGTTAATGTGACCCCACCTTCCCTGAACCAGTCCAATCTTTGAATCGTCAAAATAGCTTAGGGCCTTTCTTAAAAAATCACTTGCAGGAATAAAATCTGCATCGAATATGGCAATGAATTCGCCCTTGGCAAATTTCAATCCTTCTTTGAGAGCTCCAGCTTTGTAGCCAGATCTGTTTACCCTGCGAAAAACGGTTATACTGAATCCTACTTTATTATATTTATCAACTAAAGTTTCAATAATATTTGAAGTTTCATCATCTGAATCATCAAGGACTTGTATTTCCATCCGTTCTTTTGGAAAATCCAACCTACAGATTGAATTGATTAGACGAGCAGCGACGTATTTTTCATTGTAAATCGGTAACTGAATTGTTACTAACGGGCAAGTTTTAACATTATTACTCATTTTCTTTTTAATTTTGTGATTTTCTGAATTCCTTATTGACATGTAACTCAGATAATTAAAATTCAAAGTGTAAACTGTCATTATCCAAGCTATTACCATCAAAATGCAGTACAAAAATCCGCTAAATTCTGATATTATCTTCTATCACTACCCATTGTAAAAATGTACAAGTAATTATTTATAGGTTCACTGTAAGTCTAAGAATCCTATTGATTTTTTTGGAATATCTTTACGCACTGGGGAGGACAAACATTTTCACAGGCCATACAGAAAATGCAGTCTTTTTCTCTAATCATGAATGGTTTTTTTTCTGAAGCAGGATGTCCTGGTGTATCTAGCCATTCAAAAACATTTACGGGACAGGCTTCAATGCAGGCACCATCAGCTATGCATATATCGAAATCTACTGTAACCTCTGTTCCCCATATTCCAACCTGTCCTGGAGGATCAACTGGACCCCATACCTTTATTCCTTGATAGGTTCCCGCTACCTGGCGTTTTGATTTGAAATCAGGGTCTATTGGACCTTCTATCTTTGAATATGAATTTCCTGTCCCGACAAGAGAGATGGTCGTATTTCCACCTGTCATTGCTGGAGGAGTCTGTGTAGCCGTTGTAGCCGACGGCGGACTTGCTTGAACTTGAGGTTGAGGTACATTCTTGTCTGGAGTTTTCACATCTTGGGCTAGAGATGCATCTCGAGATATTGGTTTCATTTTGAGTGGGGTCATTTCATCTAATTTTTTTAATGCATCCTCAGGTGATAATTTTTGTGACTTTTTATAATGATCTATAAGTTTATCACCGATTTTAGTATTCCATATTATTGTGTCGATAATTATTTTTGCATTAGTATCCGTTTTTTGTCTATAATTTTTAATCCAATAGACATCACCAAAGTATTCCAAGGGCTTGATTTGATAAATAATATCTACAACGTCTCCTGTGACAATTTCAACTGTTATTTCTAAGTTTGCTTCAACCGCTTGTTTAGTTATTGCATCAATACCGCTTTCTGTCCATTTGTCTGTAACATAGATCCGATCTGCGTACGAATCGACCTTAAATCCAGAACTCTTTAGACTATTGATTATAGCATTAATATCAGAATGCTCTGTTATTTCAACCGGTATTCTGAAAATCCCTAATCTAGATCCATGTAAGGGATAGACCCCTCTTTTTGCCACCTCTGAAAGCATAACCCAAACGCGATCTTTCAACAGAGCGGACATAACTCAACTAATTTCGACATGTGCTAAAAGTATTTCGATCAATGTCTGATTGATAATTGCGTTAATCTCAAATTATTCAATGCAAATAAAGGATCTTATCATTAGTTCCGAATAATCCATAGTGATACATCAAATTATAGAACAAATCATTTATCGTATGCAGGATAAGTTGAACTCATTACCCTGTACTGGACATCACTTTTTTGTTACATATCTAACAGCTTAATGGAATGCTAGGGATTTTAATCACACTAGCAAGACTTTTGTAAATACCTATTCAAAATAAAATATCTGTATGCATACTGTTCTATGGTCGACTTTTAAGAATTGATTTGTATATCGTATATTTTTCAGAAACAAAGATTAAGAATGGAAATGAAAATAATTTCGATTTATAAGAAATGTTCTTGTTCTTGTTCACAGAAACATACTCTGTTCTTCTCGGGTAATCAATACGTGCATATAGTCTATATTTTGGATTCACGTAACTAAAAATCGCAACATGAAATTTACTAATTGTTACCTAATTAATTAAAAGCACTTAAATTATCAAGCAAAAAAATATTCTGTTTATAGGGCCGATAGTTTAGCCTGGTAGAATACCTGCCTTGCATATAAATGAGATTATTTCGCATTTACAGAGGAAACGTAGGTGGTCGTGGGTTCAAATCCCACTCGGTCCATCTTTGGTATTTCTGTGTAGAATTGTCTTTCAATGTGTATTTTTAACTTTTTCAAATCTTTGTTATAGAATAAATTTACACAAACAAATTTCGCAACAAGATCCTCATCTTTTTTTACTAATAGTTGTAACCCATCTCTAATATATCATGTTTAAAAAGTCAAGTTAATGAAAAATGAATGTATCACAATTATTTTAATATCAGCACTTGCAATAACGCTAGTGTCCAATGCGATGTTTAACGGAATACCACAAGCTAGGGCGCAGGAAAGCGAAAATGAGCAAGATAATAAAACACAAGTAAATACTGAAAGGCAGCAAATTAACAAGTGTGATAATAGTTCACCTGATAAGGATCTGGAATGTAATAACGTTTTTGTTTATGGTGCCGTATGTATGCCCGGATCGGTATGCAAGTTAGAAAGGTTTGATGTACCATTTGAATTAGTCACGCCCCACTAGAAGGGCCTGATACCCTTCTCACTAATAGCCGAGTAAGTAAATTAATAGATTTTTGAAGATTATTTAATACAGCATGTGGTTTGACTTGGTTTATGAAAATTTTTTAATAATAAAATTGCATTAAGTGTTTCATTCATTAAGGGTACAATTTCACTAATTATATGGATATAAGGTCGATATTTGGATCGATGCCACTCCACTTTTCCTTAAATAGGTTATAAGACCTGGGACAGCAAAAGTTATTTTGGGCTTTATTGTAGACAAAACATTGTCTTTTTTTGGCACTGGGAATAGTGAAAATGTTGATAAAAAGAAGTATGAAAGTTTAACACTGAGTATACGACAAACTGTACTAGAACGCTCACATCATAGATGTCAAAAATGTTCTGTTAAATTTAGAGGAAGTAATGGTCCCTTTTTTGAACACATTAATGGGTCATTGAAAGACAACAGACCTTCAAACCTTAGATCATTATGTGATAAATGTTTTGAACATGTCAAAAAGAAAGAGAGTAGAAAGGGATTTCTGGGCGGTATGCGCAATAATCTTGGTCAGATGTTTGGGAATTAAAATAATAATACCTTACGTAGATTCCAGAAATAAATTTCTGTGTTCTTCACAGCAAAAATTTTCTATTTTCATAACACCCATGTTTGAGTTTCCCTCGACGTGGGGCCAACTTTCTCCATGAAAAAATTTACCACAATATGCACAGGTATTTTCCAATTAGAAATAATTAATGCTAGGTTCTTATAAACCACTCAATGGGCCACATGAAGCTATTATTTTTAATAGATGTATTCCTACAAAATTGAATTAAATTGATTAGCGAATAAACATATATTTGAAAGTAAGAACATTATTTAATTAGTTGAAGGATCATGAACAATTGGGCAGGGAAATTGTTCCAGCTGTAGATGAAAAAAATATCATTCCTTACGAAAAATGGATCGTCTCTTTCTCGGATTCCAGAAAAAATAATATTAAAATATCTTATCGAGAATTTTTCGCTCAAGGTTTCTATGAAGCTTATGATATAGTTATGACTTTTGCCGAAAAACAAAATGTAGATGTAAAATGGTTTAAAGAAAAACGAAATTGTAGAGGTAGTATTTCCAACTATAAAATTACAAAACTAGAATCCTTTTGTACTTATTGTAATAGAAAGTTTAATCATGTCGACCCTATTCCATGCAATCATGCCAATTGCTACTCAATATTTTGTTCAAGAGAATGTTTGGACGATCACCTCATGTTACTACATAGAAGTAAGACCTAAAAAACTGTAGTTATGTTAAATTGATTGAGAATTAGATTTTGCTAAAATTAGCGTAATTAATTTTATTCTCAATCGGTTTCCCTTAAATTGATCTAGAAAGTGAGAGCTATAATGACAGGGATTATCATCAAACATTTCTTTTATTATAAAACCAATAGTGACGAACTTGGAACTTAACCAATTCTTCCATGATCTAAATTCAATGTCAGATACGGGTTCTAGCAAATCATTTATTATTTCTGTAACAATAGTAAGAGTTCCTTTTTCTTTCAATTTCTTGTAGATGTTTTGATACAATAAGATCCATTGACTTTCCATGCTTTTGTCTATGTACCTTGGTGGTGGGAGCACAAAAATAAAATCATCTACATAATTATCTGGAAAATATGAAAGTGCGTTTTCGAAAGATTCATTAATCAAGTAAATATTTCTCCCTCTCAATTTATGACGGGCCTTTTGAATTTGTTTGGGATCGATCTCAATGCCTACATAGCATGTGTTTGGACTATTTCTGTATTCAAGAATCTTCGCTAATAATTGACCATCACCCATTCCTAGTTCTACTAACACTTTATCAAAAGTAGATATTATTGAAACGATACTGCTTTGGGAACACAATATTTAATTCTTCATTGTTGCGGTCTTAATAATTCAGATTCAAGTAACTGTTGTACGAGTTGAACTACTTCTTGTTCGACCTGTTGCCTTGGTAATCCCAATTTGGATGAAAAATGATCGGCTAACTGAGTAATAGTTTTTGTTCCATCACAACTATTCCAAAAATCAACAATTGCCTGATTGACCATAAATCTCTGCTCTTTTTCATTTTCAAGAATTAATGAACCATCCTCCTGAGTAATCAACCTGCCCTTTAGCAACGGTTGGTACTTTTCATAATCAACTTGAAACCTCAATTTTGGTCTTCCAAATCCTAGTTTCTCTTTCACCGAAGGTTCTATTCTTTCTATATTCCAGGGTGGATCCCAAACTATTGAGACATTAATGTTGCCTACGCCATCAATTTTTCCTATATATCTCTTAACATCACTAACCAGGGTATCATGAAGTGGACAACCCCTTGTCGTCATTGTCATTTCAACATCGACATCGTTTGTTTCATTTATGTTTACACCATAGATTAATCCTAAATCCACTATATTGACAGGGATCTCCGGATCCATGCATTTCTTTAATACGGAATATACCTGTTCTTGACTAATACTTTTTGGCATCCAATATTAAAAACATGCTTAGAGATTAAATACTTTATCCATATCTTAGAAGTTTTTGGCAATACTTTCTTCATACGGTGGCCGTAAGATGCCCTTTTCAGTAATAATTCCTGTTATCAATTCTGGAGGCGTTACATCAAACGCCGGATTAAAAACTTTGATGCCTTTTGGAGCTAGTAACTTGTTGCCTATTTTCATTAATTCATTTTTGTTTCTTTCTTCAATGACTACTTCATTCACTTTACTTGTTAAATCAAAGGTGGAATTAGGAGCTGCGACGTAAAAAGGAATCTCGTGCCTCTTTGCAAGTGCAGCAACTTGGTAGGTGCCAATTTTATTGTAAACATGTCCAGTTTTTAATATTCTATCCGCACCAACTATCACACGATCGATTATACCCTTAGACATTAGATGTCCTACAGCAGTATCAGGGATCAAACTAAAATCAATTCCATAGTGATCTAGCTCAAATGCAGTTAATCGAGAGCCTTGCATCACGGGTCTTGTTTCAGTTGCAATAACGCTTATCTTCTTGCCCATATCCTTTGCTGCTCTAACTACACCTAGTGCTGTACCGTATGTAACGGTTGCCAGGGAACCTGCATTACAATGTGTTAGTATTACCTCATCGCTCCGTATCATCTCGGCTCCATTCATTCCTAATTTCTTATTTGTTGTTATATCGTCTGTTGCCATTTTTAGAGAGCAAAGAATAATTGATTTTTTGATTTCTTCAACATTATTTTTTGAAGCTGCTACATTCATTATTTGGTCAAGTGCCCAAACCAAATTAACGGCAGTAGGTCTGGTTGTTTTCAATCTGTCGTAGGCAATTTCAAGGTCTCTGAGTAAAGCTTTAGGAGTTTGTGCCTTGCTCGAAATTGCAGCCAACGACATTCCAAATGCGGCTGCAACACCAATAGCAGGAGCTCCTCTAACAATCAATCGTTCTATAGCCCTAGCGACGTCCTCGTATTTCTTGTATCTAACATATACTAGTTTACCTGGCAACTTTGTTTGATCAATCAGTACGACTTGATTATTTTTCCATTCTACAGTCAGAAGATCATTTGATCGATTCCTTAATTTCCCATTATATTTGCGGTTCCTGCCATGAAGCATTAATGATTTGATGGTTAATAATGTCTATAATAATTTACCTAGTTAAGGTGATTTTTACCAGACCAATAATCATGGCCCTACACACGGATGTTTTAATGGATATTCAGAAGTTATTACTATTTTGGATAATTGAAGTTGACCTTAATTTATCTATCTATTAATAGGGAACAATAAATAGTAGGTACTAATAGTTAGCAATTATGTCATTTATTAAATTCCGTGTTATGAGATTAAGGAGGTTTACCAAAAATAAAATCTATGTTCTAGTCAAATATTTGCTATTTATCTATATAAGTTTCAAGATGAAGATTGGATGGTATTGATAAACAAGTCATATCAACCGTATCAAATTTAAAATCTATTAAATTTCGTCTACTAAATTAAAGTAATTAGACATCATGTTTTCGTAGGAAAGCCTATAATCACGTAATTCAAAAGTACCGTGAAGGGAATGTCTATTGAAATGGATGTAACTGCGAAGAGAAATACAAAAGTTACTAATTCAAATAAATCTGCTTTGCAATATGACCTATTTGATAACATTATAGGGTACGATGATATCAAAAAATTATTTTTCTTATCATTTGAATCACAAAGACCAATTCATATTTTGCTCGTTGGTCCACCTGCATCAGCAAAAACGTTGTTTATGCTAGGATGCATGAAACTTGAACGTTCTTATTTTACGCTGGGTACACATAGTACCAAATCTGGGATGGTCGACTATTTATTTGAAAAGCGTCCGAGATATTTGATTATTGATGAGATTGAACATATGTCAATCAGAGATCAGACAGTTCTCCTTAGTCTCATGGAAACCGGAATAATAGCAGAAACAAAGCACATGAAGACAAGAAATACACAAGTCAAGACATGGGTATTTGCTACTACAAATGAAATTAATCACATGCTCACTCCCTTGCTTTCGAGATTCATGGTGTTACATTTCAAACAATACAAATTTGAAAATTTTCTGGATATATCAATTCACTTGCTGGGTCAAGAAGGTATTGCAAAGGATATCGCAAATGAAGTCGCTACCCAGGTATGGCACAATATGAGATCTAAAGATATAAGGGACTGTATAAAGATCGCACATCTTGCCAAAACGAAGGATGACGTAATTTGGATTGTCGAGACTCTCCTAAGATATAACAAGACGTCCAATACTTCTGAGAAAAAACAATAATCAAACTTAAACTGAGCTTTAGTTACTATAGTTATTCTTTAAAAATTATTAGATATCCATTGGGGCTTGACTATTTACTACAACCATGCTTCAATGCTTTATTTCTTCATCTTTTAATCAAGGCCAAGAGATACTTTCAGCACTAAAAACCAAATCCGCCACCATCAAATCCGCCACCATCAAATCCGCCACCATCAAATCCGCCACCATCGCTTCCTGCATCTTGAGAATCTACACCCGAACTATCTGAATTACTGTCACTATCTGCAGAAGTATTGTCTGCATTGCCACTATTATCTGCGCTGGCCCCACCATCACTAAGCGAGCTTTCCATAGGATTTAATGCTAGACCCAATACAGACATCATGGAAGTGAAAAACAGGATATCCATTATTCCCGCAAAAAGCATCATAGGCATCCATGCTCTATTTGAAACCATAAATGAATCCAGTTGTGATTTGTCTCCATTATTATAATATTGATGCATTTTTTGAACCTTATCTTGTAATTCTTTCTTCTTATTGTCAAGAAGACTCGTGCCCGTCTCTGTTATTTTTAATTCGATTTTTTTCCTACCTAAGAATCCTCTCTTTTCATTACTTATTACCAATCTCTGAAAAACAAGATCATTTACTATTAGTTCAATTTCAGACTTGGATAATTTAGCTACTCGTGATATCTTGTCATTATTATTCATTCCTCTTGATATTGCATCGAGAACTATGAAATGATTAGGACTGTGACCAATATTGACTTCCTTGGACATATTCAATTAATCTACATAAGTTTACTTAAATCATTCGTTTTTGGCATCTTGAAGTTAGGAATTTTCAGTCTCATACATACTAAAGGTAGCTGGAGATCTTCATGCTATGTTGATAGCGTGAAGAAATAGACAGCCAATTTTTGAATTTTTTGGTTAACCACTACATGATTTTAAATTGTGAATTAATGACTTTTAAAAAGATTAAAATTATTAATTTCAAAAAATTTGGTAAATGGCCAGTACAGACAATTTCGGAGTCGAAAATGGAATGGGGCATAGAGCCGTAGAATGGATGAATTCATACTCAAAGGAGAAAAAAATGGAATTTAAGGCGAAGCTTGAAGGTTACCAGATTTTATCAAAAAATTTCGGAGATTTTGAAATCATCTCATGGAGAGGTAATTGGTCCGATGCACGCAAGATAATTATTAAGGCAAGTACCAAATTGAGTATGAAAGTTATAGAATCAGGTTACCATCAAAAAGATAATCTCTTGATTTCATTTTTTGGCTTTGGAAAAGAATTTGGTAAAGTTTACAAGAAAGGTAACTATATTGGAACTATTGTATTAGGAATGCGTTCCGGAAAATGGTATATAAAATCAGAAAAACCTGGATAATTCATAATTGCTAAATAAATTTTCGAACGTTAAAAAATTTGGATCTATTTACTACATCATCTTTTTATCTAGTAACATTATCTTTTGAATAAAAAGTCACATAGACTTTTTCCGGCAACATTAACACATTCGTTATACAATTCTTCTTGATTTTTATTATTGTCATTTTGCGGAGGGAGTCTGTTAGAAAAATCGTTTGATGAATCTAATTTAGCTGGGCTGGGCCTATCTCCTAGTATTAGATCCAATTCCTTAATTGCATTATCTCTAAGAATAGTAAAATGTACTTTATCTCCAACATGTTTCTGACTTTCAAGATATGCTAGGATATCGTCAATCTTCGTTACTTCTCTGTTATCAATTTTTAATATAATATCTCCTCCAACTTCAACATCTCTTCCGTTAAATGTAGTTGTAGTTGATCCTGCTCGTAAACCAGATTTGTCAGCTGGACTTCCTTTCGTAATACTAGTTATTAGAAATCCTTTTGTCTGATTCAATCCAATCTGTTTGGATAAATCTGGAGTAAGACTAAGACCAACTGTTCCAATGTATGGATGGTGGTATGAACCGTTTTGGATAAGGGATGTTGCAACTTTACTAATGGTGTTAGATGGGATAGCAAAACCAACTCCAGAATAGACTCCAGTATTCGAAATAATTGCAGTATTTATTCCAACTACTCTACCTTGGGTATCAATGAGAGGACCTCCTGAATTTCCGGGATTAATAGCTGCGTCCGTTTGTATAATATTTGGGATAGAAAATGACGATCCTGGTCCAGCAAGATTATCTTGATTCTCATTTGACGGCAATAGCCTTCCCAAACCACTTACTATTCCTTGTGTCATTGAACCCAACTGTCCAAATGGATTACCAATTGCAACAACCGATTCACCAATCCTTAAAGAAGATGAATTGGCCAGAGGCAGTGGTGCCAATTTATCAGGAGGAATATTTTTTACCTTTATGACGGCCAAATCATCAAATTGATCAAAACCAACCAGATCTGCTGAATAAACACTACCGTCTAGAAAAGTAACTTGCAATTCATTGTTATTATTGGTGCCTGGTGTTACGACATGATAATTTGTGATTACATGACCATCTTTGTCGTAGACAAACCCCGAGCCTAATCGCGATCCGAATTCGTTAGAATTATCACGCTCAGTCACTTGTACTACTGATTTTTGAACCTTTGTAAAGAGATCTGGAAGAGACAAGGAACCTTGGGTGGTAGAGTTTTCATTTGTCGGCATTTGAGCTGACACAAACTTGGTAGAAGAACTAAAGGTTTCATAAGAGATGATTGCAATCAAAACCAAAAATGAGATTGCCAGTAATACCTTCCTTTCGATCATTTCCTTAACTTTATCCTATTATGAATAATCCTATATTTGAACTGTAGTAATTAAATTCGAGTTATCTCTGCTAACACAAATTCTATTTCACTATTGTCTTTTCCCAGTGATTATCCACTTCGTCCTTATCAAATATGTGATATCCATTATGCGACTCTGCTATTCTTAATCATAATTATCAAGTGGGAAAATTTTGCATTTGGCATCAGTACAAAACGATACAATGAAATTCAAGTATCTTTTGTATCATTGATATGACAAAAGATGAGTCCTCGTTTACATTTCTGAAATACAAGAACCTTAGCGACATGCTAAAAGTGATATTATTTTCTTCTCAGTCTGCTTTAGGATTAACTCCTATGCTTTATCACATAACGCATAAGGGAAAAGAAATTCTTTTTATTGAAACCGGGGCGCTGGGTGGAGCATTAGTTCACTACATAGTTGAAAAGGAAAAACCAAGTAAGAAATTCATTGAATTGAGGCAATTAACGGGAGAACACAACTATGTGGAAAAGATAGGAAATGATACACATTCGATTTATATTCCTATACTTGAATTGGATAGCACGTCCATTGAATTTCCACTTTAAAAATTGGTAATATACGGTAGCATACGAAATATTTTGTAAGTGTTCAAAAAATTAATCCTAGGAAATTCTTTCTATTGCAAGATTTATAAATTTGTTATTAATTGGTAGTAAAATAAAATTCGCACTAAAAAAGGAATCACTATCATAGTTTCCTGAATAAAGTATGATCTAGAAACACTGTACCTATGGATTTTGGATATTGGATTTTTCAATTTTGAGGACTTGGGTTGGTCAGAAATAATCAATAATACATCAAGTACGATACAATATTCACTCTGATTAGGGACGATTCAAGAACGAGAAGGTTCAACGACCGAAAAAATTGATATTCTGATTTTTAAGATGGAAATTCCTTAGAGTAGCCTCTGTAATGTAGTCTTAGATAGTATCGTAGGTTTTAAAAATAGGTGCATGGATTAATAATGCATGGTAGATGAAAGGTTATCTCAATTTTTAAAAGAAGGTAAGGATTGGGAGAGGAAAGCAACCAGTATACCAGGAGTATTTTTAATTAAACTGCCCGAATACAAAAGCAGACCTGCATACATAGCTATTGAAATTAATCCGGTTGATACGTCAGGAATAGCAACAAAAAAACGTGGAATATTAATTAAATCTCGTTCTGAATTGGAACAAATAAGCAATATTCTGACTAATGCAAAAATTGTTCAACTTGCCACAAGTATAGATGAAGTAAATCCCGAAAAAAAGACTAAGCCCCTATCTAGTGAAACTGACGTGTATGAGATCTGATAGAACGAATGAGGATCAAAGAAATGGCATTAAAAGAACCTCAATTTTTATGACCGGCCCATTTTTAATCATTACTAATTTTAATAATCGGAGATAGCTGTTACATGTCTTTGAATGAACAAACAATTTACTTCAATCACCCTCTTCTTAGGAGAAATATTCTACAATTTAGAGAATATCAGAAAATGATTGCTAATTCTGCCATGACTAAGAATACTATGGTAATCCTCCCTACCGCATTGGGTAAGACAATCATCTCTTTACTTGTATGCATTAATACACTCTATAATAACAGAGAGAAGAGAATTCTGATCTTAGCGCCGACAAGACCACTTGTGAATCAACACAGGAGTTCATTTGTATCATGCATAAAATTACTTGACGATCAGATTGCTATGGTAACGGGAAAAATACCTCCTCATGCAAGAACGGTTGTGTGGAATAAAAAAGCGATAAGACTTGTTTTCTCGACGCCAGAATTAGTAAAAAACGACATCATAGAGAAGAGACTTTCGCTGAAAGATTTTTTTTTGATAGTATTTGATGAAGCACATCGTGCAGTGAAAGATTACGCATATACCTTCATAGCAGAACAATATATGCAACATTGTACCCATCCGCTAATTCTCGGATTAACTGCTAGCCCTGGGTCGGAAAAAAACAGAATTCAAGAGATTTGTAATAATTTGTTTATCGAACATTTAGAATATAAGACTGAGGAAGATGCTGATGTAAAACGATACATTAATCTCATAGATGTAAAATGGAAATGGTTCGATCTTCCTTCAGAGTATCACTATGTTAAATCGATTTTAAAGACGATGTTAGAAGAAAAATTAGATTGGTTAGTCACCAGAAAAATCATAAAAAAGAATTCAAGATGGATTTTCAAGAGAGATCTGATTTCTCTTGGTGAACAGCTGAGATTTAGCTTGAACGTTAGGTTAGAAGAAGAACGACCATCATTATACTTTGCGTTAATGCAACAATCAATTGCCCTATCACTAATGCATTGCATTGAATTAATAGAAAGTCAAGGATTTTATTCTCTTTGGATTTTTTTGAACAGAACGCAATTAGAAGAAAGCAGGAGTCACAAATTGTTACTAAACGATCATAGAATAAAAGAAGTAAAAGGGTTGATTGAGCAATTGAAAATTGAGCATCCAAAGATTGAATATCTTATTAAAATCCTAAAAGAAAGATTTGATTCTCAATTTAATTTGAATGGGAATAGTAACTTGACCTATAGTGCTTCAGGAAAAAAATCTCGAGTGCTTGTCTTTACTCAATATCGAGACACTGCACAACATATAGTTGAGTTACTAAATAAAAGCAAGATCAAGGCATCAAGGTTTGTAGGTCAATCTGAGAAACAAGGAGATCCTGGTATGAAACAGGAAGAACAGAACTCTATATTGGAATATTTTAAGGAAGGAGACTTTAATGTTCTAGTGGCAACTTCTATTGCAGAAGAGGGACTTGATATTCCAGAGGTTGACCTTGTTGTATTTTATGAACCAGTACCGACTGAAATTAGGCATATTCAAAGAAGAGGAAGAACTGGAAGAAAAAATATTGGTTCTGTAATAATTCTTGCAGCAAAGGATACAATTGATCAACGATATCTCGACGTTAGTAGAAAGAAAATCCAAAAAATGAAATCGGTCCTTTCATCCACTAATGCATATCTCAAATTCAAACCAGTTAATAGAATGATCATAAAACCGGATCCTATGACCAAATATGAAATTGATTCTCTTAATTCATTTTTGGACAAATTTGAGGAAAGAACAAAGATAGAGTCACTATTGTCCAGTAAAAATAAAATTTTGCATAATAAAATTTTATATTCCTCAGACGATCACACTATGGTACAATTTAAGAGACAAGTAGAACGAACTGCAAGGGAGATATATTCTGTTGTAACTATTCATGGAAACAACGGATTAAAGATTGAAACTCTTCATAATATACTTGGCGTAAACGGTGAACTTACAGACGCAGCACTAAAAATGCTCGAAAAATTGAAAAAAATAAAAATTATTGGTAGGAAGGTAATTATTTCTGATAACGTAGCAAAAATTCGAGGACAGATTTACAAAATTGTAATTGAAAAGGTGGTAATGGGTAAAGCACTTGTACTGGTGAATGGTCAATGGCATGCTAGATTGCACCACTATGATTATGGTGGCCCAAGAGAGTTAATAAGAAAAGGAAGAGAATTCAAAGCCATAGGAGAATTGTATCATGATGATGACAATTTGAATATACGCGTAAAACAAATCTTGTAGATGAATATGATGTGTTTAAGTGATAGTTTGCATCATAAAACTTGAGTTAATTAATCAGCCGAGTAAATCTGGTTTATGTTGATTGATTATCCTTGATAAGCCATTCATATAGTTTTTTGCAAAACTCGTAATGGGTTGAGAAGAATACCATATACATCCAAGTACCTGACAGTCGTGGCACGTTCTGGCTATATCCCATTGAGGTGCGCTCCAGATTTCTTCGATACCTTGTTCGAGCAAATTATAGGTGTTCTCTGACTTGTTAAATTTCCAACAGGGTACCATTACAGTACCATCCGCGTTAACAAAAGTGCTCTTCCATACTCCACACTCATCGAAAGTAGTACGCCCATACTTGATAATTTGTTCAAAATACTCCGGTGGGATCATTATTTTAGGAAAAGTATTTTTTTTCCCATAATCCAAAATGCTTTCACAAACTTTAATCATAGTTTTTCTATCTGGCAATAACGAGTACGATACATCAGCTCTGTCTTCTACAAAAGTTAAGGAAACTGCGTTTGAACCAAGTTCATTAGCTTTGTCAAAATAACTTTGATCAATAAATTCATCTGTGTTAAATTTTGTAATTACGCTATTGAAATAGTGTGAAATGTTACTTTGATTGAGGAGTGCAATGTTTTCCATAACTTTATGAAAGGTCTTGCTTGATACACCTCGTACTTTACAATACGGTTCTTCATAAACAGAGTCAATACTACAAGTAATAAATTGGATGTATTGTCTTAGTTTTTCAAGATTCACAGTGTGTAAAAGTGAGCAGTTTGTAATCAATGAAGTGGGCATATTAATACTATAAAGATAACTTACAAGATCCATAAAATCGGGTCGACTTGTTGGTTCTCCACCTTCGATTATAGACCAGACGCAATATTTTGAGACTTTGTCGAAAATACTTTTCCATTGTTCTGTAGTAAGGTCCCTTTCATTTACAAGTTTTAATTGACCTTCTTTATTAGAATCACCAAAAGGACACATAGGACAATAAAAATTACAATAATGGGTCAAACTGAAAACAGCCACTAGTGGCCTTCGTTTACCTACGACTCTATTTAAAGACCATTTACTTAGTAACTTTAAAGTTCGTACCTTATCTACTTCCAACCAATTTATCTAGAGGCTCCATTCGTATTAATCTATTGGAGTTTCCTCATATTCAACGTATTATTTCAAATTAGACTCGAAATAGATTTTTTATTCTAACCTTGCAAATTTAAGATAAACAGATTCATTATCTAATGGATCCAATTTTGTATTTTGTAATTTGGCTTCAACAAAGATCGTTTTTCTAAATTTAGATCCACGGAAATCGCAATCCCTCAAATCTGACCACATAAAGTTTGTTGCAGTTAGATTAGCATTCATAAACTTGCTATTTTTCAAATTTCCGTAAAAAAAAATTGCATCTGTCAAATCCGCGCTTTCAAAGTTTGAATCCATAACTTCAGATTGGGCAAAATTGGCCTTTTGTAAATTGCATCTTGACAAATTTGTTTGGTTACACTTGATGGCGTTTAGAGACGCGTTTGAAAGATCCTTTCCTGAAAAATCCATTCCACTCAGATCGATTTTTACGAAGATGTTGGCCATTCTCCATTCGTTGAATTCCTTAATCTTAGACTCTTGTAAGAGGCTTAACCAGGTTGATTTTTCAGTCATTTTTATGTCATTATTTTTTTCGATATATCAATTTTCTCAAAATGAAAGTTCTATCTATGAGAAATACTATTTTTACCTATTACTTAAAATTTCTAATTCGAAATATGACAAGATGATTTTGTTAAATTATGCGTAAACACTTATTATATATGATAATTATATCAAAATTTGACATATGACGGAAAGTAAAAAAAATAATCCGCCACCACGGATAATGATTGTGGACGATGAATCTGATATCCTTTCGGTCATAAAAAGAGGATTAGAGTCAAAAAATGATTTTAGGGTTGAAACATTTTCAAAAGGTGATGAGGCCATAAATAACTTTCAGAATCATCCTCCAAAATATTACGATCTTGTAATAACCGACATTCGAATGCCCAAAATAAATGGATTTGAGCTATATAGGCGTATAAAGGAAAATGATCCTAATATGAAGATTGCATTCATCACTGCTTTTGAAATTAACAAGGAAGAATTCAGCAAAGTTATTCCTTCGGTCAATGTTACTCATTTTATTAGCAAGCCAGTCAGTATCTCCAAGTTAAGAGAGAAAATAAAATCCATACTAGAGGATAATGCTAGAGCTAATTAGAATATAATATTTTCAATCTGACCTCAGCATCTTATTTTTCCTTGTACTAGTCTGTCCCAGCGATTGGAAGTGCCTTACCTGAAGGAAAATTAAATGCATTTTTTTCCTGTTCTTCTGGAGTTACTTTTTCAAATTCTAGAGTAATTTCTATTGGCCCATTGAATTTAATACTGATTTCATTTGCAAGATTAGCTATTTGGTCTTTATCACTAAATTCTCTAGAACCTTGAAGAAAAACTCGACTTTGCCTAAATAACGCTTTGCCCCCATATTTTTCTTGCAGAAAATCTAATAATGCTTGAACTTTTTCTTGCGGTATGTCATTATAATAGAAACATATTCCATTTATTAATTCCTTGTCAAAAGGAGTTCCATACCTAAACCAGAAAACTCCAAAGTGTTCATATTCTCCTTGTAGACATTTAATGTCCCAATGATTAGCCCTTTCAATAGGGTACGATGAACTTAGAAGGTCATTAACACCTAAACGCCAATATCTTACGCGCATCTGGGAATATACCAAATTATCATTATAATAATGTGACTAATAATTGGAGCCCAATATTAGTACGAATATCCTATCTCTATTGAGAAAAGAGTATTCAATGCATCATAGTATATATTATTGGATAGTTTTTTCCTATGCAACAGATAAAAATAATATATAGTTAGGAACTAAACTGTAGGAAGTTGAAGCCAAAAAGAATAAAGAGATTACACAAGAATATTTTGAGTGATTCAGTACGCGATTACAAAATTAAATCAAATTCCATATCTTTACTAGTTGATGATATGGCATATTCTGGTGGTTTTGAATCTAAAAATCTTTGGAATGGAATAAATATAATTCGTACGATGACAAGGGACAAGAACTGTACCAAATTCTTGTCATTTGTGGGATCAATAATCTCCACTGGAGCTAGAGGTATAATCAAGGATATGTTAAAACGCAAGATGTTTGATTGCGTTATTACTACCTGTGGTGCATTGGACCATGATATTGCAAGAACAAGTACAAAATACTATTCTGGAGACTTTCGGATGGATGATAAATTGCTTTATAAAAAGAATATTCATAGATTGGGAAATGTTCTAGTACCGCAAAATAACTATGGCCCGGTTATTGAAAAAAAAGTACAGGATTGTCTAAACGAACTGTACCAGAAAGGGTTACATAATGTTTCGACCTTTGAAATAACAAAGAAAATAGGGAGTACTCTTGATGAGACTTCGTTTTTGTACTGGGCGTATAAGAATGATATTCCAGTCATAGTTCCAGGTATTGTAGATGGTGGAGTTGGAAGTCAAATATGGTTCTTTTATCAGAAACACAAGAACTTTAATATAAATATACTATTGGATGAAACCAGGTTATCAGACTTAGTTTATGAGGCAAATAAAACTGGTGCTTTCATTATCGGGGGCGGAATTTCTAAACATCATACATTATGGTGGAACCAGTTTAGAGGAGGACTGGACTATGCAGTATCTATAACAACAGCTTCTGAATGGGATGGTAGTTTGAGTGGGGCCTTGATTGCAGAAGCAATATCTTGGGGGAAAGTAAAGGGAAAAGCAAAGCAAACTACAATACATGGAGAGGCAACCACATTGTTACCCTTCATTTACGCTGCATTAATGAGATAAAACATACTCTAAAATCATTTTATCAATTGTTCAGCTTTTCAACTCTGTCGAATTTCTATCTACTATCTTTATAGAAAGTATTTTAGCCATATTTGGATCTTGCGGCTGATCATTTTGAACTGTTGGTAATGCAGCAATTTTATCAACAACGTCCATCCCATTTATGACTCTACCAAATACCGTATATTGTTTGTCCAAAAATCTGGAGTCATTCAAAACAATAAAGAACTGTGAACCCGCACTATCTGGATCTGAGGATCTGGCCATCGAAACGATTCCTCTATTGTGTGGTATGTTACTAAATTCTGCTTTGATCTTATAGCCCGGATCGCCTGTTCCCCACGCGGTCATGTTTGTGTTATTTTTTGTATTTGGATCTCCTCCTTGAATTACAAATCCTTTGACAATTCTATGGAATACAGTACCATTGTAGAATCCCGAATCTGCAAGTTTCTCAAAATTTGAGACATGCATTGGAGCTACATCTGGAAAGAATTCAATAGTTATAGGTCCCTGAGTTGTATCTATAACAGCTAATTTAGATTCATTAGTTGATTTCATATCAGTATTAGACTTGGTGGTGTTTATTGAAAATTTCTCTTTATCAATTATCTCCTTATACGGATCCGAAGTCGTTTTGGGTATATAATTATGGTTTACTTGATAAATTAATACCCCAAAGAGTAGACCTGGTCTATTACTCTTGAAGCTGGCTGACGAATAAACCAATTTTAGTGGTTGTTCTGCATTGCCATTTTCTGGGTATTTGATGTCTTTTGTATAAATTGCAGTTGCGCCTTGTTGATATTGGCTTGACGGGGTGCCATTTACTATATAGGACACAGGTGTGAAAGGTATCAATTGTCCTAGTAACGTACTATTCCAAAAGAATGGTGTTGGGGTAAAACCATCTTGTTCAAGATATTTATTTTCATCAAATCCTCCTATTCGTATAAACCACTGTTTTTTGCTTTCATCTCCACCGTTACCTAAAACATACAGCTCACTACCATTAATACCACTAAATCTCTGTCCAACAATGTATACTACTATATAGTCAGACTTTAGATCTTTTGCAACCTTAAGGCCGTTTTCGGTTTGATCCATAAACATCTTTGCTATCGTTGAGATACGTGTTTGGTTTATTGTGGCATTATCGGCTAAACTAGTTCTATTTCCCAATGTTGTTATCCAGTAACCATAATCCCACCACGATGCAATTACTGATTTGGAAGATGTATTGGCGGAGATCCAATCTAATGCGCTTATCCAGTCATCGGTCTTGACTCTAAATCCAGTACCGCCATTTGCAATAGAAGGAGGGATATCGGCGGAACTCAACCAATTTGAATTTTGTGGGAATAATATACCACCATTATCCAGAACAGGAATTGAAATTAAAAGAACAAGTATAATTGAATATACAATTTTTATTGATTTATCCATGTGGGAAATTTTTTCGCGTTCTGTCCTTTTCTTCTTCTTATGCGAGGTTTCTGATGATGCCCTATAGTTGATTATACTACTTGTTATTTCATACAGACCCAATCCTGCTAAGAGTATGATTCCGATTGATGAGAATACAAGTAACCTAGCAAATGTTGCACTCACGTACACTGCAGTTAATCCGATGATTAATGAAAAAATTGACATGTCATTTCTGTGTCTAAATGCCATGAGGGCCCCAAATCCAGCAAACATTATCAGAATTGAATAATCGGTGAAATATTCTACCAAAGTTGGGGTGAAATGTTCCGCAACGGATTCTACGAGAGGATTTTGAGAAGAAAGAAATGGATTAACTGCATTTAGATATCTGAATGAGGATCCGTGAAAACTTCCAGATAGGATTATCCCAATGGCAATTGCAAAGAAACCTCCAAGCAAGATCCAATTGTTTCTTATGAAAGTATTTGATGAACTTAACTTCTTCACAATCGATGATATTACCAGAAATATTGTTCCTCCTATGAGGGCAATACCTGGAAGTCCGAATACAAATGAAATACCAGGTCTTGGAGACAGACCGGCCGATAATACCGTAGCAGCCGTGAATAAAATTGCAACAATCAAGGGAGTCTTGATATCATTTCGTAAAAAAGTTACTGCAAAAAAGAATAATGAAATTGGGATACTAAAGTATTGAATGCCACCCCATGAAGCATTGGCAAGACCTAATAATAAACCCCCCACTATAGCTTTTATAATAGCAATTTTAGGTTTATGTTTCATTGCAGAGATAAGTAAGTACAAAGCAATAAGTGCAAGGAACAGACCAAGAGGCTCGGATTTGAACCAACCTAAATTTCCACGTTGAATAATTGCGGGAGTGAAAGCAATTAGTAATGCGGAAAAAAGGCCTGCTGTGGTTCCACCCAGTGACCTTACCAGTGCAAAAACAACAATAGTGGTTAATGATCCTACCACAACTGGTAATAATATTGTAAAATCTAAAATGGAACTATTTCCTCCAAAGATCTTGTAGAGATAAGCGGCTGTAATATGTAATCCAACCTGTGACGTCTCTGGAATGTTTCGACCTTCAGGATACCATGACATATTATCATGCCACTTCAGATATGCATCCAGGCCATTATCTACAATATACTTAGTTGCTCTGTAATCAAAATACGGATCGAATTCATTTAGATAAAATCCATACTTTATCGGATAAGAACGCATTATGAAAGCTGTTGTGAATGCAATAACTAATACCGCAATAACTAATAAATGGCGTACATTAAAATTGTAATTTCTAACATGAAACAAAACTCTGTCGGTAGATAACATAA
>Ga0210378_10000074_pt1 | contig 42776 bp, 44 predicted proteins | sample PLM1_60_b1redo_FD_155465 | JGI IMG/M metagenome (GOLD analysis project Ga0210378, IMG submission 155465) | Groundwater sediment microbial communities from an aquifer in East River, Colorado, USA - PLM1_60_b1 redo | ecosystem: Environmental > Terrestrial > Soil > Riparian zone | place: USA: East... | reverse complement strand
TTCGGATCGCCGCTCGGGTGCTGATCCACAGCGTCGTCGCGGGTGAGCCGTACACCAACCAGTTCGCCCAGTTCCTCCGGCTCCGGAGGGGCCGGGTGGTATGGGACTACGTCCTGGAAGACACCCAGCAGTTCGAGCGGGCGGCGACGCGGCTGGCGGCGGCCGGCGTGGAGGAAGCGGTCGCTCCGCCGCTTGGCGAGCCGTATCGCGTCGACGCGCCAGGCTCCACGCCAGCGGAGGGTGACCAGATGAGATGAGATCCGACCTGGCCCAGTCGTGGTCGACCTTGACCGAGCTCCACCCAGCAGGCGGTCGGCCGCCTCCGGCAGGGAGAACCGGGGCTGTCGACCCAGTGGCCTTTTCGGCAGTATGGTGCAGTCCAAGCAGGGCGGTGCCGGGGAGGGGTCATGCGAGTCGAGCGCCAGACGGTCGATCTCAGCGCCTATCCCGACCTGGTCGTGGTCTACCTGGGCATGCCGGTGCGCCGGCCGCGTGGCCTGCGCCGTCTGCTGGGGCTCGGCCCGCAGATCCAGAAGGCTTGGAAGGCCAACCCCGACGGGCTGCTGCTGCACGAGGACCTGATCTGGTCGCTGTTTCCTCCTCATCTGGGGATGCGCCAGTACTGGCGCGACTTCGACAGCCTGGAGCGCTGGACCCGTTCGGAGCCGCACCGGCGGTGGTGGCAAGCCTTCCTCAAGGACTCCGGTGGCACGGGCTTTTGGCATGAGACCTACTTCATGGGCGGCGGGGTGGAGGCGGTCTACCTCGACATGGACAAGCCGACCGGGTTTGCGCGTTTTGCACCGGCGCTGCCGGCCCGCGGCGCGATGTTCTCCGCCCGGCACCGCGCCGGCCGACCCGGGGCCCAGGGTGTCGCGCCGGTGGTTGCCGAGCAGGCCTACTACGGTGCCGCCGGCACCGCGGAGACCAAGGACCCAAACGAAACTCCGCCCGGCTGACAGGTGGCCGTCATCCGTTTGTGGCCTGCGTCCACGCTGGCAGGCTGGCCGGTCGACGGCCGCGCGTCTTCGCGGCCTAGCGACCAGCTTGGTTTCCGGGCCGGCTGGAGACCCGGCACCGGCTAGCAGGTATCCGAGGTGCCGCTGCGCGCCGGCAGCGACATCGCCTTCCTCGGCGGCATGATCAACTACATCGTCTCCAACGACCTGGACGTCTGCGAGTACGACGCCGCCTGAGGCCAAGGAGCAGGCGAGCCTGGCCAATTCGGCTCGGGCGGCCCGAGGCTGGAGGGGGTCACCGGCGATGTCGCCGCCGACCCGACCCTGCAGCACCCGCGCTGCGTCTACCAGATCCTCAAGCGGCGCTTCGCGCGCTACACCTCGGAGATGGTGGAGAGTGCTCGGTGCCGGTGCTCGGCGCCGACCGAGGCCGCCGGCGGCGCGCTGTCACGAGGACCGCGCCGGCCAAGGCAAGGGTCAGGAGCCCGGCGAGGATCGAGTTCCACTCGGCACGGGCGATGGCGGCCCGCGTCGGCTCGATCGCCTCAGAGGGAGTGCTCGGGATCAGCCCCCAGGTGTCCACTCCGTCTCGGAACTCCCACACCGAGGGGGCCAGCAGCAGCCAGAGGCCGAAAGACAAGGCGATCATGAAGGGCGGGATGGGGTTGCGGCCCGCCCGCGCCCAGCCCGCCAGCACGGCCAGCGCCAGGCCGCTGGTGATCGCGCTGACCATACCCGCGGTGACCCGTGTGGTGGAGAGCACCAGCGGCGAGACGACAAGCCAGGCCCCGAGTGCGAGCAGCGTATTCGTCGGCCAGGATTTGTGGCGACGGCCATGCTCGGTCGCCCCGATGCCGTCGTTGCCGTTCACCGCGCATCAACTCCTCGTTGCTGGGGAGGGCGGCGACCACGCGGCCTGGCCTCGTCGGTTGGGATGGTGGAGGCGGGGACGCTGGTGGCGGAGTGGCCGGTGGCGCCGACGGGTTGGCGGTGGCCGGGGACGCGGCCGAGGACCTCGTCGACGTCGGTGCCGTCCAGGGTCTCCCGTTCCAGCAGCAGCTCGGTCAGCCGGTCCAGCGCGTCACGGTGGGCGGTGAGCATGGCGGTGGCGCGCTGCTCGGCGTCGCGGAGCAGCTTGGCGACCTCGGTGTCGATCACCCGCTGGGTCGCCTCGGCGTAGGAGCGGCTGCGGACCTCCTCCCCACCCAGATACATCGGGCTCCCCGACGCGAACCCCACCGGGCCAAGCGCGGCGCTCATGCCGAACTCCCGGACCATGCGGGTGGCCAGGTCGGTCGCGCCGGCCAGGTCGTTGGACGCGCCGGTGGAGCTCTCCCCGAAGACGATCAGCTCGGCGCTGCGGCCCCCCATCCGGATCGCCAGGGAGTCCTTGAGGTAGCCCTCGGTGTACAGGTGCCGCTCGTCGATGGGGAGCTGCTCGGTCACCCCAAGGGCCTGCCCAGCCGGCAGGATGGTGACCTTGGCGACCGGGTCGCCGTGCTCGGAGATGGCCGCGACCAGCGCGTGGCCGCCCTCGTGGACCGCGACCGCCCGCTTCTCATCCGGCAGCAACGCGTTGGAGCTGTCGCGGCGGCCGAGCAGGATGCGGTCTCTGGCCTCGGAGAAGTCGACCGCCTGGATGACCTCGCGGCCGCCGCGGACCGCGAAGATCGCCGCCTCATTCACCAGGTTCGCCAGGTCGGCGCCGGAGAACCCGGGGGTGCCCCGCGCCACCACGTCCAGGTCCACATCAGGACCCAACGGCTTGCCCTTGGTGTGGACCTGGAGGATCGCCTTGCGTTCCCGCTGGGTCGGCAGCGGGATCACCACCTGCCGGTCGAACCGGCCCGGCCGCAGCAACGCCGGGTCCAGCACCTCCGGCCGGTTGGTCGCCGCGATCACCACCACCCCGGTCGCCGGGTCGAACCCGTCCATCTCCGCCAGCATCTGGTTGAGGGTCTGGTCACGCTCGTCGTTGGAGACCAGCTGCCCACCGCGCCGCTGCCCGATCGCGTCGATCTCGTCCATGAAGATGATCGACGGCGCCCGCCGCCGCGCATCCGCGAACAGGTCCCGCACCCGCGCGGCGCCCACGCCGACGAACATCTCCACGAAGCTGCTGCCGGTCACCGACAGGAACGGCACGTGCGCCTCCCCCGCCACCGCCCGGGCCAGTAGCGTCTTGCCGGTCCCCGGCGGCCCCACCATCAGCACCCCCTTGGGGCCGACCGCGCCCGCCCGCCGGTACCGGTCGGGGTTCTTCAGGAAGTCCACCACCTCGGTGACCTCCCGCTTGGCCCCCTCGTACCCCGCCACATCGGCGAAGGTGGTGTCGGGCCGTTCCATGTCGAAGACCTTCGCCCTGGAGCGGCCGATGCCGCCGAGGCCGGCGAGCTGCCGCCTGGCCGAGCGGCCCATGTAGACGAAGAGGCCGACGAGGAGCAGCAACGGCAGCAGGCTGAGCAGCAACGACCCCAGCGTTGTCCGCGGCCCCACGGCCTTGACCTGGACGTTGTTGTCGTCCAGCAGCTTGGTGAACTCGGGGTCCTGCAGGTTGGTCGGGTAGGAGGACCGGAAGCTGGTGCCGTCCTTGAGCTTGCCCTCGATGTTCCCGTCGGAGCCGATCTCCACGGACTGGACCTGGCCGGCGGCGATCTTTTCCTTCAGCGCCGGCGCGTAGTCGAGTTCGGTGATCTGGCCCTGCCCCATGCGGTTGGGGACCAGCAGCAGGATCGCGGTGATGAGCAGCCCGATGAACGGCAGCCAGCTTCGCCACCTCGGCGGGGGTGGCGGCGCCTGGTTGGCTGGCCGGTCGGGCGGTGGCCCCGACTTGGCCTTGTTGCTGGGGTGGCGGTTCATTCGCGGGCTCCTCGGGGCAAGCAGGCTCGTGTCTGCCCAAGGTAACGCCGCTGGCGCCGAAAGGTAATCCTCAGCCGCTGTAGGGGACCCGCCGGTCGGCCGGGACGTCGGCCAGGCGGGGGTTCTTCTGGTCGCGTTCGGAGAGAATCGGCTCCTCGTCCGGCCAGGCGATGCCGAGGTCCGGGTCGTCCCATGCCACCCCGAGCTCGTCCGAGCCGTCGTACTCGCCGGTCACCAGGTAGCTCATCACCACCTGGTCGTGGGCGTAGAAGCCGTGGGCGACCCCCTCCGGGATGAAGACGGCCAGCTCCTCGCCGCCGCCCTGCTGGAGGGTGGCGTGCTTGCCCTCGGTCGGCGAGCCGATGCGGGTGTCGAGCAGCACGGTGGTCACCTTGCCCTGCTGCACGACCCACAGGTCGGCCTGGCGCCGGTGGTAGTGGAGGCCGCGCAGCACCTTCGGAGCGGACTCCGAACGGTTGCCCTGCACCATCGGAGCGGCGAAGGGCAGCCACGAGCTGCGGTAGGTCTCCATGAAGCGGCCGCGCGCGTCGGTGTTTACTTGAAGCCGGATCAGCCAGACGCCTGGAATCTCGCCGGACTCGAAGACATCCGCCATGCGCCCCCTCCTCCCCCGGGTGGTGCCTGACGAGGCAGGCTACAGGGCGTGAGGTGCGTTCGCAAAGGGTGACTCGACCCGCTCGCGTGGCTCGTTAGACTATCGGGCCATGGGAACGTTCGAGCGCTTGACGACGAAAGCTCACTTGAACTCGCTCAAGCGGCTGGTGTTGCTCGTGGGCCTGGCCGTGCTCGCGGTCAAGCTCGCCGTCACGGCCATCTGGGCGGACCCGGCCGGCTCGTCGCTCGACCTGCTGGCCAGGCTGGCGGCGAGCGTCGCCGACCTCGGCGCGGTGTTGCTGGTCTTCCAGGTGCTCCGCTCCCGGAGGCCGGCCAACCGAGCGGCTCGGTCGTCGGTGCTGCTCGCGGTCAGCCCGGTGCTGTTGGTCGCCTCCGGCATCCACGGCGACCCGGTCGGGGTCGCCGTGGCGCTCCTGCTGCTCGGGATGTACCTGCTGGTCGACCGCGAGGCGCCGCTGGCCGCCGGCATCGCCGTCGGCGTTGCGGCCCGCGTCGACCCGTTGGTCCTGGTCGCCGCGCCGGTGGCGCTGGCCGTCACCTTCCCCAGGCGGGGGAGCCCGGAAGGCCGCGCGCTCCAGCATTTCGGGGGGGCGCTGGTGGCGGCGCTGCTGGCCGGGTGGGCGCCCGCGCTGGCGTGGGGCTGGCGGTCCCAGGGGGCCGGGCCCGGGGGCGACGGTCCGGGTGGGCTCGGGCCCGGGTGGTTGCTCGCCCGGCCCGTCGGCGAGGGGTTGTCGGGGTTCCTGCTCGGCGGCGGTCGTCCGCTGGTGCTGGCCGCTGCCGTGGTCCCAGCCGTGCTCTGGGTGCGGCGCCGGCCCGGCCGCGCCTATGCCGCGGTCGGCCTCACCCTGCTCGCGCCCCTGGCGCTCACCCCCGCCTGGTCCCCGCGGGAGCTCGTCTGGCCGCTGGTCTTCGGCTACCTGGGCGACGCCAGGTGGGCGAGCATCTACGCCGCCGTGGCCGGAGCCGCCCTGTTGTGGACCTCGGCGTGGTGGGGGCCCGGGCTGCCGTGGGACGGCGGCGTCGCGCCGGGCGCGGTCCCGGCGGGTGGTCACGGCGCCGCCCTCGGCCTGGCGGTCTGGGCGGTGCTGGTCGTCTGGTTGGGGCTCGGCTGGCGGACGGTCGTGGTGGAGTCCCGCCGCACGCGTGACCGCGACCGCTCGCCGGCGGCCACCGGGCCGGAGCCGGCGGCGCCCGCGCCGGCCCAGGCACTAGCCCCTCCAGGCGGTTCGTGAGCCTGCCGAAGTAGTACCGGAGGCCCAGCCTGCAGGGCCATGACCCGCCCAAGGACGGTCCCCACGTGCTCAGACCAGGCATGGAGCTGCTGTTGTTCAGGCTTGGCGACCGCGGCTACGCGTGTCCTCGCGAGCACGTCCGCGAGGTGATCGACGTCGGCGCCGGCCAGCCGGCGGTGCCGGGGCTGCCCTCCTCCAGCCTTGGCGCCCTCGGCGGGGGCGAGCGGCCGGTCGCCCTGGTCAGCCTCCGCCTGACGCTGGGCCTGCCCGACCGGGGAGCCGAGGGGCGCATCCTGGTCGTCTCGACCCGCCACGGCACGATCGGGTTCCTGGTCGACGAGGTCGTTCGCGTGATGCGCTACGACCCGGCGTTCTGCCGGGCGGAGCCCAACCGCTTCGGCGCCGGCTATGTGACCTCGAGCTTCAAGGGCCTGGGCGGCACGTGGCTGGTGATCGACTGGGACGCGATCCGCCTGCCGGCCGCCCTCACCGCGCGCTGACGTTCCCGCTGCGGCTAGGATTGCCGCATGCCGACCGGTCCCAACAGCCGCCAGTACCGTGACGCGGTCGGCATGTTCGCCACCGGGATCACCGTGCTCACCGCCCGCGCCGGCGGGTTCGGCCACGGCATGACCGCCAACTCCTTCACCTCGGTCTCCCTCGACCCGCCGCTGGTGCTCGTCTGCGTCGAGCGGGACGCGGTCATGCACAAGGTGCTCGACGACGTCGGCGGCTTCGGGGTCTCGGTCCTCGCCGCCGGCCAGGAGGACCTCGCCAGGTACTTCTCCGACCCGGGCCGGCCGATGGGGATGGCCCAGTTCGTGCCGCTCGACTGGCGACCCGGACCGGTCAGCGGCACGCCGCTGCTGGACGGCGCCCTGGCGTGGCTGGAGTGCGACGTCGAGGCCACCTACGCCGGTGGCGACCACACGGTCTTCCTCGGCCGGGTGCGCTGGGTCCAGCCCGGCGAGGCGGGTGGCCCCCTCCTCTACTTCGCCGGCGGGTATCTGCCGCTCGAGCAACCGTAGCGCCCGCGGGAGCTACCGGCGGGCCACGACCAGCGCCGCCAGCACCAGCAGGCCGCCGAGCAGCAGAAACGGTGCGCCGACGCCGGCGGCGCCGGCGACCAGCCCGCCCGCCGCCGGCGTCGCCGCCTGGCCGATGCGGTTGCCGGTCAGGCGGATGGCGAGGGCCGTGCCGCGGACCTCGTCGGGCACCGCACGCACCACCAGGCTCATGGTGAGCGGCTGGCCGATGCCGAGCAGAAAGCCGGCGGCGGCGAGCAGCACCGCGAGCACGGCGGTCTCGCCGGAGACGGGCAGAGCGGCGGTCAGCAGCGCCGCGCCGGCCGCGCTGGCGGCCAGCAGCCGCACCCGCCCCCACCGCGCCACCATCCAGGGGACGAGCAGCCGCGACAGCATCGAGGTGGCCGCTCGCAGGCTGAGCAGGGCGCCGACCACGCCTGGCCCGATGCCGTGCCGCTCACCGAGGACCGGCAGGTAGGCGGTGAGGACGTCCACGGCACCCAGGATGGCGAGGCTGGCGAAGATCCCCGCCGGCACGCCCCTGGCGCGCAGCAGGTCGCCGGCTCGCATCGGGCGGGCATGCTCCCGCCCAGGCCCGTCACCCGGTCGCGGCCACCGCGTCTCGAGCTGGCGGCAGGTCGGGAGCGCGACGATCGCCAGCGCGCCCGCCACCAGGAAGCCGCGCGTGGTCGCGCCCTCCATGGAGCCGCCCTCCCAGGTCAGGACCAGCCCCGCGAGCGCCGGCCCGAGCAGTTGCCCGAGCGAGGCGGCGGCGGCGTACAGCCCGAAGTCCCGGTCGTGCAGGCGCTCGTCGGACCGGCGGGCGATCAGGCTCTGCCCGGCCAGGGTCAGAGCGAGGTGGCCGAGACCGAGCGCGGCGCTGCCGAGCGCCAGGCCCGCGAGCGAGCCGGCGAACCCGAGCAGCCAGCAGGAGGCGGCGAACAGGCCGATCCCGCCGGCGAGCAGGTGCGTGGGACGCCACCGGTCGGAGGCCCGGCCCAGCGGCAGGGCGACGACCAGGGGGACGAGCGCGAACGCCGCGGCGATCAGCCCGATGGCCCGCGGGTCGGCCCCGAGGGCCAGCGCGCGGTAGGAGGTGACCGGACGTGCCAGGTACAACGACGCCTGGGTGAGCACCACCCCGAGCAGCACGCTGACCAGCCATCGGGGCAGGCCGGTGGTGCGGAATCCCATGCAACCCCACTTTGTATACTTGTGTCCAAGCTACCAGAGGGGTCGGATCGATGCCGCAGCGCCGCGTCAGCGGCCTTCGCCGAGCAGCCCCGACGCGGAGGCGAGGGCCTCCTGGTAGGCGGCCATGACGTGCTCGCGCACCACCTTCTCGGCCGAGTCCGGATCCCGCGACCGGAGCGCGTCGAACAGCGCACGGTGGTCCTCCAGCGCCGCGCGCCGGCGCGGCTCGCCCCGGCTGGTCAGCGCGTGGTAGCGCTCCATGTGGCCCTGGAGCTGGCGCAGTAGCTGCTCGCAGCGACGGTTGCCGGCGATGGCGGCGATGCGGGAGTGGAACTCACCGCCGAGCCGCATCGTCTCGGCCGGGTACTCGACCAGCAGCTCCATCTGGCCAACCAGCCGCTCCAGGTCGGCCACGTCGGCGTCGGTGAGCCGTCCGCAGGCCTCCCTGACGGCCAGCCCCTCCAGGGCGGCGCGGACCGCGTACAGCTCCCGCATGTCGTCCAGGTCGAGGCGCTGAACGACCATCCCGCCGGTCGGGAGCTGCTCGATCAGTCCCTCGGCCAGCAGCATCCGCAGCGCCTCCCGCAGCGGCGTCCTGCTCACCCGGAAGGCGGCGGCCAGGTCGGTCTCGTGCAGGCGCTCGCCCGGCTGGAGCTGCAGCGTGAGGATCCGCTCGCGCAGCGCGCCGTAGACGAGCTGTGCGCCCGAGGCCCGCCGCATCCCGCCGTCGGTCCGCCCCACGCCCCTCCCCGCCAGCTCGGCAGTTTGCATACAAGTCTACGGCCGTCAGTGCGCCTCGTGGTGGTAGACGCCGAACACGTTGCCGGCGGGATCGCGGAACGCTCCCGTCTGCATGTGGTCGTCGACCGCGTCGGGACCGTAGACTCGCGTGGCCCCGAGCCGCTCGGCCTGGGCCAGCGTCCGCTCGACGTCCGGCACGTTCGCGTAGACCGTCGCCCAGCGGTAGTCCCCACCAGCGCCGAGGCCCCCCTGGATGCCACGCCCGCCGGCGTCGGTGTCCACCAGTCCGTAGCCGGGGAAGCCGCTGTCGTTCGGCTTCCAGCCGAACAGCTCGGTGTAGAAGGCCTGCGTGCGAGCGGCGTCGGAGCCCAGGACCTCGAACCAGTCGACCGGGACGCCGGCACCGGCCGACGGGCCCAGCGGCACGCCCTCCTGCGGCGCCTCGCCCTTGACCAGCCCGACCAGCAGACCGTCCGGGTCGTCGAACATCGCGAACGCCACCATCCCGGGGATCTCCGTGACCGGCAGCACGGTCTTGGCCCCGAGCGACTCGGCCTTGTCCAGGGCGGCCTGCAGGTCGTCGACCTCGACGTAGAACGTCGACCAAGGGTCGCCGGTGCCGCTCTTGCCGAGCCCGCCGTTGATCCCGCCGCCGCCCTGGGTGTCGACGACGGTGTAGTTGACGCCGCCGGGGACGGTCGTCAGCCGCCAGCCGAACAGCTCCCCGTAGAACCGCAGCAGCGGCCCGTCGTCGGGCCCGCCGACCTCGAAGTGCACCACCGGGTTCCCCATGTCCCCCTCCTTCGCTCCCGCCAACCAGCTATCTCTACACCATCGGTGCGACGCGCGGGACCCTCAGGGACGCCGCCAGCAATAGCGTCGCTCAGGGCGGCCGGCGGCACCGTAGCGCAGCCGGACCTCGGCGTTGCCGGTCTCGGCGAAGTACTCCAGGTACCGCCGGGCACTGATGCGCGACAGGCCGGCGCTGGTGGCGCACTCGGACGCCGAGAGGTCGGTCGAGGCCTCGCGCAGGATCCGTTTGACGAGCTCGGCCGTCTCGGTGCTGAGGCCCTTGGGCAGCGGCTTGGACTTCGTCACCGTGCCGAAGACCCGGTCGACGTCCGCCTGGGCGGCGGTCGAGCGAAGGGCGAGGCGGTGGTGGGTGGCCGCGTAGTGCTCCAGACGCTCGCGCAGCGCGTCGTGCTCGAACGGCTTGATGAGGTAGTTGACCACGCCGCCTCGAAGCGCCCGGCGGACCGTGTCGGCCTCGCGGGCGGCGGTGATGACGAGCACGTCGACGTCGGGGACCTCGACCCGCAACCGGCGCAGCACCGTGACGCCGTTCATGTCGGGCAGGTAGATGTCCAGCAGCACCAGGTCCGGGAGCAGCTCGTGGATGGCCCGCAGCGCGTCCGCGCCGCTGTGCGCCATGCCGGCGACCGTGAACCCTGGCGTGCGTTCCACGAACGCCGCGTGGATCTTCGCCACCATGAAGTCGTCGTCGACGACCAGGACGCGGATCACGACACCACCCCGCCCGAGACGGGAAGCCGGGCGGTGAAGACCGCGCCGTCGTCGTTGGAGATGCTCACCGTGCCGCCGCGCCGCGTGCACACCAGCCGGATGAGCGCGAGGCCGAAGCCACGCCGGCCGTCGGCCTCGGCGGCCTTGGTGGTGAACCCGTGCTTGAACACCTCGTCGGCCAGGTCCGGTGCGATGCCGGGTCCGGAGTCGCGCACCACCACGCGCACGTTGCCGTGCTCCTCGACGACCTCGACCTCCACCCATCCGTCGGGCGCGTAGCCGATGGCGTCGAGGGCGTTGTCCACGAGGTTGCCGACCACCGTGGTCAGGTCGGCGGAGAGCAGCTCGTCGGCCCGGCCGAGCCGGGTGCGTTCGGCGATCCGCAGCTCGACGCCCTGCTCGGCCGCCTGGCTGGCCTTGGCGATCAGCAGGGCGGCCAGGGCGGGGTCGCCGATGCGGGAGGTCACCTCGTCGTTGAGCCGGGCCTGCGAGCGGCCCAGTCGGCTGACGTAGCGCACCACCTCCTGGTACTCCTCCAGCTCGATGAGCCCGGAGATGGTGTGGAGCTGGTTGCTGAACTCGTGCGCCTGCGCGCGCAGCATGTCGGTGGTGGTCCGGGTCACGTCCAGCTCGCGTTGCAGCGACAGCAGCTCGGTCCGGTCGCGGAGGGTCGTGACCGACCCGATCGGCGTGCCCCGCGAGGAGATCGCAACCCGGTTGAGGATCAGGACGCGCTCGTCCAGCAGTACGATCTGGTCCTGCCCCTGGCTGCGTCCGGTGAGCACGTCGTGGAGCCGCCCTTCCACGCCGAGCTCGCCGAGCGTCCGGCCGACGCTGTCCGCCGGCAGGTCCAGGAGCTCCAGGGCCTCGTCGTTGACGAGCGTGACGCGCTGCCGGAGATCGAGGCCGACCACGCCCTCCTTGATCCCGTGCAGCATCGCCTCCCGATGCTCCACCAGCCCGGTGATCTCCCGCGGCTCCAGGCCGAGCGTCTGCCGCTTGAACCGCCGTGCCAGCAGCAGCGAGCCGACCACGCCGAGGACGCTGGCGACGCCCAGGTAGGTCAGCAGGTTGGGCGTGGCGCCGCTCAGGCTCTCCCACGGGCTGGGCAGGTTGGCCCCCACGGCGACGAAGCCCAGGATCCTGACCGGGTTGCCCCGAGGCGGGTCGTTAAGGACGGGCACGTGCGCGACGACCGACGTAACGCCCCGGTCGGTGACGACCCCTTCCCACGCCCGCCCCTGCAGGACCCTGCTGCTGTGCAGGTCGAGGGCGCGACCAACCTGGCTCGGGTCGGTGGCGGCCAGGATCGTCCGGTCGGTGCCGATGAAGAAGACGTACGACGCCTCGGACGAGTCGCGGAAACCTTCGGCGAGGGGCGCCAGCGGCCCCCGCTTGGTGGGATCCTGCAGGCCGAGGCGGACGGTGTCGGTGGCCGCCGCCGTTTCGGCAGAGGACAGGACTCGCCGTCCCTCCTCCTTGCGGAAGCCGGCCTGGGCCTGGGCGAGGGAGACGGCAGCGACCGCGAACAGGACGACCAGCACGATGAGCAGTTGCAGCGCGAGGAGCTGGCCGGCGAGGGAGACCCTCCTGAGCATGCGCGCTCACCGCCCTGCTGCCGTGCACCCACGTTGCGGGCTGCGGTAGCGGCAGTCTATTCCTGTGGGCGCACGGCGCGAAGCCTGGCCCATGGGACCACAACGACCACAATCTACCTTGCGTTCAGAACCGTGACAGGTGCCGCGGTCCCGTTCACCATTCGCGAACTGGTCTCAGCGGGCTGAAAGGACGACAACGGTGCGTGAGCGCATGTGGGTCCGCCTGTTGGTGGTCGCCGTGGCGGCGGGGCTGGCCGCGACGGCTTGTGCCGACTCCGGCGGCGGTGGCGGCGGCGGTGGCGGCGGTGGCGGCGGGGGACAGGTCACCGGGCTGAAGATCCTGGTGGGGACCGCGCCGGGCGGTGGGTTCGACCTGACGGCGCGGACCGCGGCCAAGGCCATGGAGGACGCCAAGCTGGCCCGCAACGTGGAGGTGCAGAACCTGGCGGGCGCCGGCGGCACGGTGGCCCTGCAGCGCCTGGTCAACGAGAAGGGCAACGGCGACCTCATCCAGCAGATGGGGCTCGGCGTGGTGGGCAGCGTCTACACCAACAAGTCCAAGGCGACCCTCGCCCAGACCACGCCGCTGGCCCGGCTCACCGAGGAGCCGGAGATCGTCGTGGTCGGCAAGGACTCCCCCTACCAGTCGCTCGACCAGCTCGTCCAGGCCTGGAAGGCCGACCCGCGCAAGGTCACGGTCGGCGGCGGCTCCTCGCCCGGCGGGCCCGACCACCTGGCCCCCATGCTGCTGGCCCAGACGGTCGGGATCGAGCCGAAGAACGTCAGCTACGTGCCCTACGACGGCGGCGGCGAGCTGCTGGCGGCGGTCCTCGGCGGGCAGGTCGGCTTCGGCGTCACCGGCGTCGGCGAGACCATCGACCAGATCAAGGCCGGCGAGATCAGGGCCCTCGGCGTGACCAGCCCCCAGCGTCACCCCACCGTGGACACGCCGACGCTGAAGGAGCAGGGCGTCGACCTCGAGTTCACCAACTGGCGCGGCTGGGTCGCCCCGCCGGACCTCGGCGGCGGCGACAAGGAGGCGCTGGTCGAGCTCGTCACCAAGATGCACGACTCCCAGCAGTGGAAGGACGCCCTGACCCAGCACGGCTGGACCGACGCCTTCCTGGCCGGCGACGAGTTCGGCAACTTCATCAGGTCCGAGGACCAGCGCGTCGGCGACGTGCTCTCCAAGCTGGGGCTGTGAGGTGAGCAGCCTGCCGGAGCGGCTGCGGGGCCGTTCCGAGCTCGGCGTCTCCCTGCTGCTCGGCGGGCTCGGCGCAGTGGTCCTGGTCGACGCCTCGCGGATCCCGACCGACTTCACGCAGCGGGGCCCGGTCGGCCCGGCCGCGGTGCCGGTGGTGGTCGGGGTGGCGCTGCTGGTGATCGCCGTGCTGCTCGCCAGGGACGTGCTGCGTGGCGGCCACGGGGAGGCGGAGGCCGGCGAGGACGTCGACCTCGGCCACCCCAGCGACTGGCGCACCGTGCTGCTGCTGATCGCCGCCTTCCTCGCCAACGTGGTGCTGATCGACCGCATCGGCTTCCCGATCTCGGGCGCCGTGCTGTTCTGGGGGGCCGCCTATGCGCTCGGCAGCCGCCATCTGCTCCGCGACCCGATCATCGCGCTGGCGCTGTCGGTCACCACCTACCTCGTCTTCTCACGCGGGCTCGGTATCGGCCTACCCGCGGGGGTGCTGGAGGGGGTCCTGTAGGTGGAGGCGCTGTCCGACCTCCTCAACGGCTTCGCCACCGCGTTCACCCCGGTCAACCTCGGCTGGGCCGCGCTCGGGGTGATCCTCGGCACCGCGGTCGGGGTGCTGCCGGGCATCGGGCCGGCGATGACCGTGGCCCTGCTGCTGCCGGTCACCTACGGCCTGGACCCGACCGCCGCGTTCATCATGTTCGCCGGCATCTTCTACGGCGGCATGTTCGGCGGCTCGACCACCTCGATCCTGCTCAACACCCCCGGCGAGAGCTCTTCGGTGATCACCGCGATCGAGGGCAACCTCATGGCAAGGCGCGGCCGCGCCGCCCAGGCGCTTGCCACGGCGGCGATCGGCTCGTTCGTGGCCGGCCTGATCGGGACGATGCTGCTGGTCCTGCTCGCCCCCGCCATCGTCGACCTGGCGGTCGGGATCGGCGCGGCCGACTACTTCGCCATCATGGTGCTGGCCTTCATCGCGGTCACGGCCGTGCTGGGGGCCTCGCGGGTCCGCGGCTTCGCCTCACTGGCGATCGGGCTCACCATCGGGCTGATCGGCCTGGACCCGCAGACCGGCCAGCAGCGGCTCACCTTCGGCATCCCGCAGCTCGCCGACGGCATCGACGTCGTCGTCGTGGCCGTCGGGATATTCGCCATCGGGGAGGCCCTGTGGGTCGCCGCCCACCTGCGCCACCGCCCACCCGACATCATCCCGACCGGCCGGGCGTTCATGAGCCGGGAGGACTTCCGCCGCTCCTGGAAGCCGTGGCTGCGCGGGACCGCGCTCGGCTTCCCCTTCGGCGCCCTGCCCGCCGGCGGCGCCGAGATCCCGACGTTCCTGTCCTACGTCACCGAGAAGCGCCTGTCCAAGCACAAGGAGGAGTTCGGCAGGGGCGCCATCGAGGGCGTCGCCGGACCGGAGGCCAGCAACAACGCGTCCGCGGCCGGGACCCTGGTGCCGATGCTCACCCTCGGGCTGCCCACCAACGCGACCGCCGCGGTGATGCTGGCCGCGTTCGTGCAGTACGGCATCCAGCCCGGCCCGCTGCTGTTCCAGCGCGAGGGCGACCTGGTCTGGGCCCTGATCGCCAGCCTGTTCATCGGCAACGCGCTGCTGCTGGTGCTCAACCTGCCGCTCGCCCCGCTCTGGGCCAGGCTGCTGCGCACCCCCCGCCCCTACCTGTACGCCGGCATCCTGTTCTTCGCCGCGGTCGGCGCCTACTCGGTCAACGCCAGCACCATCGACCTGGTGATCCTGCTCGTCATCGGCCTGCTCGGCTTCGCCATGCGCCGCTACGGCCTGCCGGTGGTGCCGGCGATCATCGGCGTCATCCTCGGCCCCCGCGCCGAGCTGCAGATGCGCCGGACGTTCCAGCTCTCCGGCGGCGAGATCAGCGGCCTCTGGAGCACGCCCCTGGCCAAGATCATCTACGTCATCGTCGCGATCGTGCTGCTGTGGCCCCTGATCAGCCGGTTCCTGCTCCGTGGCCGCCACCCCCTGGCCGAGGCCGCCGCCGAGGCCGGCGTGCCGGTCGAGGCGCCCGTCTCCACGGCCCCGGCGCCCGAGCGGGACGAGGAGGCCACCGGGCCCGACCGGCGTGAGGGCGGTGAGCAGCCATGACCGCACCGGTCGTGGTCGGCGTCGACGGGACCGACTCTGGCCTGGATGCGGTGGCGCTGGCCGTTCGCCTCTCCCAGGCGACCGGCGACCCGCTGCTGGTCGTATGCGTCTACCCGGAGGAACCGCGGCCAGGCGCCGGCGCCGACGAGGAGGTAGAGCGGCACGCCGGCGCGGTACTGGAGGCCGCGCGAGCGTCGGTCGGGGCCGACGGGACCGCCGGGTACCGTGCCGTGCCGTCCACGTCACCGGCCCGTGGGCTCGCCGAGCTGGCCGAGCGGGACGGCGCCGGCATCGTCGTGGTCGGGTCGAGCAACCGCGGTGCGATCGGGCGGGTCGTGTCCGGGAGCACGGCGGAACGGCTGCTGCACGGGACGGGATGCCCGGTTGCGGTTGCGCCGCGGGGCTACCGGCGCCGCACGGACCCGCTGCGGGCGCTCGCCGTGGCCTACGTCGATACCCCGGAGGGCCACGAGGCCGTTCGTGTCGCCGCCGACCTGGCCGTCCGGTCGGGGCTTCCGCTCACGCTGCACTCGGTGATCGCGGTCAGCACCAACTGGTTCGTCCCGCCGGCCGTCCGCCACGACGACGAGGCGCTCGTCCCCGAGGAGGTCCGCCAGGCCTACCGGAAGGCGTTGGACGAGGCCCTCGCCCGGGTTCCCGTCGGCGTGCGGCCCGCCGCGGAGCTGCACTACGGCGACGTCGTCGACGAGCTGTCGATGCTGGGCGAACGGGGCGCCGACCTGCTGGTCTGCGGTTCCCGACGGTACGGGCCGGTGCGGCGGGTGCTGCTCGGCTCGGTCTCCTCCGCCCTGGTGCGGCAGTCGTCGGTGCCGGTCCTGGTGGTGCCCCGCGGGGGCGCCGAGTAGGCTCGCGGATGACCCCACGGCCGCGGATGCTGGTGCTCGACGACTACGAGGGGCGGGTCGCCTCCTCCCCGGCGATGGCCCGGCTGCGGGACCTGGCGGAGGTGACGGTGCTGGACCGGCCACTGGCCGGCCCCGACCTTGCCGGCCTCGCCGATGTCCGGGTGCTGCTGGCGATCCGGGAGCGGACCCGGCTGGACGGCGAGCTGTTCGACCGGCTGCCACGGGTGGAGCTGGTGCTGCAGACCGGCGGCCACGCCTACCACCTGGACGAGGCGGCCGCCAGCGCCCGCGGGATCGTGGTCGCCCTCGGCCGCCGCGCCAGGATGGCGTCGGCCGCCGTCCCGGAGCTGACGTTCGGGCTGATGATCGCCGTGCTGCGCCGGATCCACCCGCTGGCCAGCGAGCTGTCGCGGGGGGCGTGGCCGCTTGCCGTGGGCGGGACGCTCGCCTGCCGCACCCTCGGGATCCTCGGGCTGGGTCGGCACGGTCGGCCGGTGGCGCGGATCGGGGCAGCCTTCGGCATGCGGGTCATCGCCTGGGACCGGGGTCGGCGAGCCGCCGGCGGGCCCGGGGGTGACCCCCCGGTTGAGCGGCTCCCCTTGGACGACCTGCTGGCCCGGTCGGACGTGGTCTCGATCCATCTCAGGCTGTCGCCCGAGTCCCGCGGGCTGCTGGACGTCGGGCGCCTGGCCCGGATGCGGCCGGGCGCGGTGCTGGTCAACACCGCCCGTGGCGCCATCGTCGACGAGGACGCGCTCGTGGAGGCGCTGCGGAGCGGGCAGCTCGGCGGCGCCGGCCTGGACGTGTTCGCCGCCGAGCCGCTGCCCGCCGCCAGCCCGCTGCGCGGCCTCCCCAACGTCGTGCTCACCCCGCACATCGGTTGGAAGGTCGACGAGGTCTTCCGCGAGTTCGCCGAGATCGCCGCCGACCAGCTCGCCGCCTGGCTCGACGGTCGGCTGCCCGCCGACGAGGTCGTGGCCCCCGCCGCCGTCCTGGTGCCACGGGAGCGCTTGGGTGGGCTGGCACCCCGGCAGGACGGGGCGGCGCGAGGAGAAACCCTCGCGCCGCCCCGGAGGCCGTCAGGGCGCTAGCTGCAGCCGGGCATGCGGAACGCCGCGATGCGGGTGTTCCAGCCCCTGGGGGAGGTCGTGTCGTAGTACTGGTTGACGTACCAGAAGGTGCAGTCGTCGGTGGGGTCGATGTTCATCGAGGTGTAGTCGCCCCAGCGCGAGAACCGGTCGGTCTGGGAGCCGCCGCCGTTGACGATGATGCCCTCGCCCTGCGGGAGCGTGCCGGCGGGGTCGCCGGCGAGCCGGCCGCTGTAGCGGATCCCCGGGAAGACGTCGGTCGCGTTGGACACGCTGTAGCCGAGGGCCATGTTGCCCTGCTTGTCCTGGGCGATGCTGCCCATCCAGCGGTGGATGCCGTCGTCGGGCGCGTAGGTGGCCTGCTGAGCGACGACCGGCTGGCTGCCCGGGCTGCGGATCTCGTACCAGCGCGTGCCGGCGAGCTCCGGCCGCGCCTCCACCGACTGGTTGGTCACCAGCGACTCGTGGGTGCCGAGGTTGCGATAGGCCAGCCGCCAGATCGGCCGCTGCCGGTAGGACAGGATGTCGAGCTTGCGCGGCGTGTCCGGCTGGGGAATGCAGTGGCGGGAGCCCGCCGGGGTGCACGGGAAGTCCGAGTCGAACTCGGCCACCGGGAGCTGCGTCGGTCCGACGAAGGTGACCTTCGGGGTGGAGCTCCAGATCACCGAGAACTTGAACAGGTTGAGGGCGTCGAACGGCGCGCCGTACGGGCCCTCGTCGTCCTGGGTGCCGGCGATGTAGTTGGGGCTGCCGTCCGGCGGTTGCTGGCTGCCGTCCAGGTCCGACGGGAGCCAGCCGTCACCGGTGATCCACGGCGTCCTGCCCGGCGGGACCAGGATCGAGACGGCGCGGGCGCCAGGATTGCCGTTGATCATCTTGCGGCGCTCCAGCGCGTAGACGCCGATCCCGGCGAAGGTGGCCGGCCCGAACTCGCGGGTGGTCAGGAAATAGGCGTTCGGCCAGACACCGTACTTCGGGTAGTCGGGGAAGTTGATGCCGGTGGAGAACGCGTAGCGGAAGTAGCTGCCGGTGGGGTCGGGGCCGCTGGAGACCGCCACGCAGTTGTAGAAGCTCGGCCCGAGGGTGGTGAACTGGGTCAGGATCCAGCGGTTGGCGAGCTGGTCGTGGAGCACGATCGGGTCGCCGGAGTTGTCCTCACAGTCCGGCACCTCGAAGCCCGCCCAGATCGAGGCCAGGCTGAGCGGTCCGAGCAGCAGCGTGCCGGTCTTCGAGTAGACCGCCCAGGCGGTGTTGACCATCTCGACATAGTGGTTGGGGCCGACGTCGCCGACCGGATCCGGCGGGATCGGGATGCCGCCGAGGATCGGGATGTTGGCCTCGGCGGGTATCCCCTCGAAGTTCACCGTCGGCGAGGGGATGTCGACGCCGGCGGCGCTGCGGCCGGTGGTCGACTGGACCGCGGCGTCGCCGCTGAAGCCGCGTCCCGCCGACGCCGGACCACGCTCGGGGCGGTCAAGCGCGCCGGTCGCCCTGGCGACCGATGTCGCCTGCTTGGCGACGTCACGCATGGCCGGCGACACGTCGAACGCGACCGCGTTGCTGAACCTGGATCTCTGGCTGGCCTGGGTGGCCTCCGGCGCGCCCTGGGCGGTGCCGACCGGCGCCGAGACGAGAAGACCGGTGACGAGCAGCAGCGGCACGAGCCAGCGCGCCCGTCTCGTTCGCATCCGTACCCCCACGGTGGGCCCCTTCCCCTGGCCGGAACGACCAGACGGCGACGTTGCCGGGACGATGTCCGGACACGCCGCCCATTACTGCACAATCGCGGCGCTCAGACCAGGGTCAACCGGCCTGGGACTGCGTCTGGCGCACCCGCTCGACCATGTTGAGCAGGGCCAACGGCGAGAACGGCTTGGTGAAATAGTCGTCGGCGCCGGCGGCCAGGCCCTGGTCGCGGTCGCGGTCCTGGGCCTGGGCGGTCAGCATGACCACGACGATGTCGCTGGTGTCCGGGTCGGACTTGAGCTGCCGGCAGACCTCCAGGCCGTCCAGCCTCGGCATCATGATGTCGAGCAGGACCAGGCTGGGGCTCTCGTCCCTGGCCACCTCGAGGGCCTCCAGCCCGTCGGCGGCCTCGAGGATCTCGTAGTCGTCGCCCTCGAGGGTGACGTGGACGAGGGCGCGGACGGCCGGTTCGTCGTCGGCGATCAGCAGCTTCATCGGACGCGGCTCCCGGCAAGCTCCACCGAGGTCGGCAGGGTGAAGGCGAACACCGAGCCCACCCCCGGCCACGACTCCGCCCAGATGTGGCCGCCGTGCATCTCGACCAGCCGCTTGGTGATGTAGAGACCGAGGCCGGTGCCACCGGCGCGGCGGACCTCGTCGCGGTCCACCCGGTAGAACTTCTCGAAGAGCTGCCCCATGTCGCGTGGGCTCATCCCGATTCCCTGGTCGCGGACGCTGACCTGCACGGAGTCCCCATCGTGCTCGACCGTGACGAGGACCTCACCTCCCTCGGGGGAGTATTTGATCGCATTCCCGACCAGGTTGGTCAATATCTGCTCCACCTTGTCCGGGTCGCCCCACACCACCGGCAGGGCGCCCGGCAGCTTGGCCCGCAGGGTGTGCCTGGTCGCCATCGCCCGGAACGGCGAGAGCATGCGCTCGACCACGGCCGCCAGGTCAAGCGGCCGGGGGTCCAGGACCAGCCGGCCGGACTCCATCCGGGAGACGCTCAGCAGGTCGTCGATGAGCCTGGCGAGCCGCCTGGAGGCCTCCAGGATCTCCTCGGCCGCCGACCGCTGCCGCTCGACCGGCATGTCCCGCAGCACCAGCAGCTCGGCGAAGCCGTGGATGAGGGTGAGCGGGGTCCGCAGCTCGTGGGAGACGGTCGAGATCAGCGCCGACTTGATCTCGTCGATCTCCCGCTCGCGGGAGACGTCGCGGATCACGTCGACGCCGCCGACGACCCGGCCGCCCGGGTCGAGGATCGGCGCCGAGCTGACCACCACCGGCACCTTGCGGCCGTACCGCGTGAGGAGCTGCTCGCCGGTGACCGGCAGCACGTCGGCGTAGGGCCGGCCGCGGGCCTCGACCTCGGTCCAGCCGGTGAGGGACTCGAGCGCCCGGTTGATGGCGGTGACCCGCCCGAACGGGTCGGTGAGCAGGACCCCGTCGGCGATGGCGTAGAACACCGCCCTGGCCTCGCCGGCCGCCCGCTCGGCCTCCTCCAGCCGCAGGGCCGCCTCCAGCGCGCCGGCGATCTGGTTGCCGGCGAGCCCGAGCAGGGCCACCTGCTCCCGGTCCAGCAGGTGCCGATCGGTCCAGCACAGCGCCAGCAGGCCCAGGAAGCTGCCGCGGGACGAGAGCGGCACCAGCGCGAGCGAGCGGATCCCCATGCGGGCCACCAGCCCATGCAGCGACTCCGAGCGGGCCACCTGGTCCAGGTCGGTCATCCCGACCACCTGCCCGGTCCGCAGTGCCGTCATCGGCAGGATCTCGCGGATCTCCGGGTCGGCCTTGACGATCTCGTCGCCGACGCCGGCGTCGGGGAAGCCGGCCAGTGCGCGCAGCCGCAGCTCGCCGCCGCGGCGCACCACCCCGAGCAGCGCCCTGGTCGCCCCGACCTCGGGCTGCAGGCCACCGAGGGCCACCTCGGTCAGCCGCTGGAGGCTGGTGGCGCCCACGACCTGGGCGGAGAGGTGGCGCAGGCGCTCCAGCGCCTCCATGCGGCCGGACAGCCGCCGCCGCATGGTCTCCAGGTCGCTTGCGACCGCGCCCAGCTCGTTCTCGACCCCGAGCTCGACGGGCGTGCCCAGGTCGCCGCGGGCGAGCCGGCCGGAGGCGGAGCGCAGCGCGTCGGCTGGCGCGCCCACGGCCCGGCGGAGGTAGAAGGTGATCAGCACGACCGCCGCGAGCACCATGACGGCGGTGCGGAGCGCGAGCGTCTGGGCGGCCCGGTAGGTGCGGCCCTGGCTGCGGCCGGTGGTGGCCTGGAGGGTCGCGAGCCGCTCCTCGAAGGCGGTCTGCCGGCCCCGCAGCCGCTGGAAGCTCCGGTCGGCGCGGCCGCCGGCGGCGACCCGGGCGGCGCCCGCCACGCCGCCGCGCTGCCTGGCCCGCAGCTCCTCGCGGCCGGCCAGCAGCCACGACCGGTAGTCGCCGGCCATCTGCTCGATCACCGGGGCCAAGCTCTGCCGCCAGGGGGCGGCACGCTTGCGCACCTCGGCGAAGAGCCGCTTGGCGCGCCGCTCGGCCTGGAGCTGGGCCTCGTAGCTGCCCTGGTCGCCGGTGAGCAGGTAGGCGCGCCGTCTGGACTCGATGCTGACGAAGCTCCTGCCGAGCTCGGCCGAGCGCCGCCGAAGGCCGTCGAAGCGCTCGACGGTCGACAGCAGGGAGGCATTGGTGCGGGCGGCGTCGCGGGCGCCGAGGAAGATCGTCGCCCCCCAGGCCACCACCAGCAGGCCGAGCAGCGCAAGCAGGACGGTGAGCTGCACCCGCAGGCGCCGCACGCCTACCGCCTCGCGGTTGCGGAGGTCGCCTGGATCGCCGCGAGGCGCTCACGGTCGACGTTGTGGATGGCCTCGACGGCGTCGGGCGCGAACTGGCTGCCGGCCGCCTCACGCAGCCGCTGCAGCGCCTCGTCGAGGCTGACGGCAGCCCGGTAGGGGCGGTCGGTGGTGATCGCGTCGAAGGCGTCGACGGCCGCGAACACCCGCGCGGCGAGGGGGATCTGCTCGTCCTTGAGGCCTTCCGGGTAGCCGGCCCCGTCCCACCGCTCGTGGTGGGAGTAGACGACCGCCCTGACCGCGTCCATGCGCGGCACGCCGTCGAGGATGCGCAGGCCGATCGCGGGGTGCTCCTTCATCAGCGCCCACTCCTCGTCGGTGAGCGGCCCGGCCTTGTTGAGGACCGCGTCGGGCACGCCGATCTTGCCGAGGTCGTGGAGCAGGAACGCGTACTCGAGCCCGGGGGTGGTGGCCAGGTCGCCGCCGAGCGCCCGGCAGGCCTCGATGCCGTAGGCGGTGACCCGGGTCAGGTGCCCACCGGTGTAGGCGTCCTTGGCCTCGACCGCGGTGGCCAGCGCGCGCACGGTGGCGATGTAGGCGAGCTCCACCGCGTCCAGCGCCTCGCGCAGCTCCTCGGCCCGCCGCCGCTCGGCCGTGAAGGTCGTGCGCAGGTCGTCGGCGTAGCGGAGGAGCTGGGAGTGGGCGGCGTCGGCCTGGTCGAGCTTGCGCGACCACAGGCGCAGGACGCGGAGCCGGTCCACCGCGACCGCGGCGGCGGTCGCCAGCAGCTCCACCCGGGCCTGCTCGTCGCCGGTGAGCGGCGCGCCGGCGCCGCGGCGCAGGGCGAGCACGCCCACCGCGCGCCCCTCGACGACCATCGCGCACCAGGCCTCGCGAGCCGCCGGCCCCGCCGCCAGCGGCCGACCCACCGCGACCGCGTCCGCGGCCAGCTCGCGGTCGCCGCGGCGGGTGCCGATCTGGCCGTCACGGGCTGGACGGCCCCAGGACGGCCCTGGCGCGAAGCTCGCCTCGGCGAGCAGGATCGCTCCCTCCTCGGCCTCGAAGGCCTGGCAGGCCCGCTCGAGCAGGGCGGTGCCGGCGGTCTCCAGGTCCTCCCCGCCGGCCAGGACGCGGAACGACGCCAGCAGACCCTCGACGCGGCCGCCCCCCCTCCGGGCCAAGCTCGATCTCCCCGTCTAGTTCGTCAGTTTCGAGACATTGAATCGTACCGAAGGCCCGGTTGTCTCCTCAGGTCCCGAACAGGCGGTCGCCGAAGTCGCCGAGGCCGGGGACGATGTACGCCGCGTCGTTGAGGCGCTCGTCCACGGCGGCCGTCACCACCTCCAGGGCGGGGTGCTCGGCGGCCAGCCGTTCGATCCCCTCCGGCGCGGCCACCACCGACAGCAGCGTGACGCGGGTGGGCCGGGCCGCGAACAGGCTGGTGCAGGCGGCCGCCGCCGACCCGCCGGTGGCCAGCATCGGGTCCAGCAGCAGCACGTAGCTGCCCTCGAGGGGCGGCAGCTTGCTGTAGTAGGTCGACGGCTGGAAGGTGGCGTGGTCGCGCTCCAGCCCGATGTAGCCGACCGGCACCTCGGGGAACAGCTCGGTCACGGCCTCCAGCATGCCCAGCCCCGCCCGCAGGATCGGCACCGCGACCATCGGCGCCGCGATGCTCGTGCCCTCGGCCTCGGCCAGCGGCGTGGTCACCGTTCGTGGCGCGGTCGGCACCGTGCGGGTCGCCTCCAGCGCCAGCACCAGCGACAACCGCTTGGCCAGCAGGCGGAACAACGGCGGGGGCGTGGAGGCGTCCCGCAGCGCGGTGAGCATGGTGCCGGCCAGGGGGTGGTCGACGACGGTCAGGGCCACTTGCAGCCTCCTTACTTGCCGCGTCCCGACAGCAGGTAGCCGGCGATGGCCAGGTCCTCGCGGAGCACCGACTCGGTGAGCTTGATCCTGCTGGCCGACAGCGGGCTGGTCCGGGTGGGCGAGGGGTAGGCGTCGATGCCCAGGTCGGCGGCCTGCTTGACCGCCCGGAACATGTGGAACGGGTCGGAGACGATCACGAGCCGCGGCCGCCGGCCGGACGGCGTGTGCCGCTGCAGCACCTGCTTGGCCCCGGCCAGGTTCTGGTAGGTCGTGCGGCTCGTCTCCTCGGCCAGCACCGCCGAGGCCGGGACTCCCTGCTCCAGCGCCCAGCGGGCCCCCGAGCCGCCCTCGGTGAACCGGTCGCCCTCCTCCTTGCCCCCGGTGAACACCAGCAGCGGCGCCACCCCGTCGGTGTAGAGGCCCAGCGCGTGCTCCAGGCGGGACCGGTAGATGGCCGACGGCCGGCCGTCGTACTGGGCCGCGCCGAGGACCACGATCGCGTCCGCGCGCGGGCGCTCGTCCTTGCCCATCCACCTGGCGACCAGCACCGTGGTCACGGCGAAGTAGGCGAGAACGACGACAAGCAGACCGAGCAGGACACGGCGCATGCCGCGAATTGTACGCACCGTCAAGGACCTTGCTCCGTTCACCAGGAGGGATGGTTAAATACGGCGAACCTGCGGCCGGACCGGGGCCGGCCGGGGCGAGGGGTACGCGGGAAGGCCGTGGCGGTCGCCCGGCAGGTGGGACGCCCCGAGTCTCGAGAGGAGCACGGCATGCGGTTGGTACGGGGTGTGCGGTCCGCCGCCCTACTGGTGGCGCTCGGCCTGGTCGTGGCCGCCTGTGGCGGCGACGGGGGCGGAGGTGGCGGCGGGGGCACTGGCGGCCAGGCCGCCGAGGCCAAGAAGGTCGGCATGGTCTACGACATCGGCGGTCGGGGCGACAAGTCCTTCAACGACTCGGCGTACGCCGGTCTCGAGGCGGCCAAGAAGGAACAGGGCGCCAAGATCGCAGCCAAGGACGTCGAGCCCAACCCCGACGGCTCCAACCGCAAGGAGCTGCTCGACAGCCTGGCCGACGACGGCTACGGGCTCATCTTCGGCGTCGGCTTCCTGTTCTCCGAGGACATCGCCAAGTCGGCCACCGAGAGCCCTGACGTCACCTTCGCGGTCATCGACGGCTTCGACGACCTCTGCCTCCAGGAGGGCAAGAACCTCGTCTGCCTCGGCTTCAAGGAGCAGGAGGGCTCCTTCCTGGTCGGGGCCGCGGCCGCCCTCAAGACCAAGTCGAACACGGTCGGCTTCGTCGGCGGCCTGAAAGGCGACCTCATCAAGAAGTTCCAGGCCGGCTACGAGGCGGGCGTGAAGCACATCGCCGACCGGGACGGCAAGACCATCAAGGTCCTGGTCGACTACGCCGGCAACACCCCTGAGGCGTTCCGCAACCCGGCCAAGGGCAAGGAGCTGGCCCTGAAGCAGATCGGCAACGGCGCCGACGTGCTCTACCACGCCTCCGGCGGCACCGGGGCCGGCGTCATCGCCGCCGCGGCCGAGAAGAAGAAGTACGTCATCGGCGTCGACTCCGACCAGAGCCTGACCGCCAGCCCAACCGAGCAGAAGTGGATCCTGACCTCGATGCTCAAGCGGGTCGACAACGCCGTGCAGCAGACCATCGCCAGCTACGTCGGCGGCACGCTGAAGGGCGGCATCCAGACCTTCGGGCTCAAGGAGGGCGGTATCGACTACGCCCAGAACGAGTTCAACAAGGACCTGCTCGGCGACATCCCCACCACCCTGGACGACCTCAAGCAGAAGATCATCAGCGGCGAGATCACGGTCCCGGACAAGCCGCAGGCGTAGCCGGTGACGACCGAGGCGACCGAGGTTGCCGGTGGCGGGCCCGACGAGGCCCGCCACCGGCAACTGGCCGTCGAGTTCCGCGGCGTCACCCGCCGCTACGCCGGCGTGGTCGCCAACGACCAGGTCGACTTCCAGGTCGCCGAGGGGGAGATCCATGCCCTGGTCGGCGAGAACGGCGCCGGCAAGTCGACCCTGATGAAGATGCTCTACGGCCTGGAGCAGCCGGACGAGGGCGAGATCCTGGTCAGGGGCCAGCCAGAGAGGATCGACTCCCCCCGCCGGGCGATCGCCCTGCGCATCGGCATGGTCCACCAGCACTTCATGCTGGTCGACGACTTCACCGTGGCCGAGGACGTGGTGCTCGGCTCCGAGCCCAGCCACGGCGGCCGCCTCGACCTCGACGAGGCCGAGCGGCGGGTGGGGGAGCTGGCCCGCGGCTTCGGCACCCCGCTCGACCCCCATGCCAGGGTCGAGGACCTGACCGTCGGCCAGGAGCAGCGCGTCGAGATCCTGAAGCTGCTGTATCGCGGCGCCGACATCCTGATCCTCGACGAGCCAACCGCCGTGCTCGTCCCCCAGGAGGTCGAGGAGCTGTTCGACAACCTGCGCCAGCTCAAGGCCCAGGGCAAGACGATCATCTTCATCGCCCACTCGCTCGACGAGGTGCTCCAGGTCGCCGACCGGATCACCGTGCTCCGCGACGGCAAGGTCATCGGCACCGTGAACGCCGCCGGCACTACCAGCGAGCAGGTCGCAGAGATGATGGTCGGCCGCCCGGTGCTGCTCCGCCGGGTCGAGGGCACCGAGCCGTCCGGCGAGCCGATGCTCCAGGTCAAGGACCTGCGGGTGGTCGTGGGAGGCAAGGAGCGGGTCGCCGGGCTCGACCTCGACGTGCGCCGCTCGGAGATCTACGGGCTGGCCGGGGTCGAGGGCAACGGCCAGGCCGAGCTGGTCGAGGCCCTGGTCGGGCTGCGCCGGCCCGACACCGGCCGCATCTACCTCGGCGACGACGAGCTGACCACCGCCGACGTCCGCACCCGGCGCCAGCACGGCCTTGCCTACATCCCGGAGGACCGCCAGGCCCGCGGCATGGTGCTGCAGATGCTGGTGACCGAGAACAGCGTCCTCGGCCAGCACGAGCGCCAGCCGTTCTCCCGGCGCGGCCTGCTCGACCTGGGGGCGATCCGCAAGCGGGCGGTCGAGCTGGTCCGCAACTTCCGGGTCAAGGCGCCGAGCGTGCTCGCGCCGGCCTACGCGCTGTCCGGCGGCAACCAGCAGAAGCTGGTGCTCGGCCGCGAGTTCGCCAGCAAGCCGAAGCTGCTGATCGCCGCCCACCCGACCCGCGGCCTGGACATCGGTGCCACGGAGTTCGTCTGGCGGGAGCTCGTCCTGGCCCGCGACGCCGGCGTCGCCGTGCTGCTGATCTCGGCCAACCTCGAGGAGATCCTTGCCCTGGCCGACCGGGTCGGCGTCATCCACGACGGCCGCCTGGTCGTCCAGCTCCCCGGCTCCGAGGCGACCATGAGCGAGCTCGGCCTGTACATGACCGGCGCCCGCTCCGGCTCGGAGGGCCTCGGCGGCCCGGCGGGCGACCCGCCGACCGACCCGGAGCCGGCGGCATGAAGGTCGAGGAGCGCCCGCCAGCCCCGCAGCCGGAGGCCGAGCCGGAGGTCGCGGCCCGGATCCCCTTGAGCCAGCGGCTGCGGGCGTTCGCCCTGCAGCTCCTCGCCCCGGCCGTCTCGCTGCTGCTCGCCGCCGTCATCGGCGCCCTGGTCATCCTGCTGGTGCAGCAGAGCTGGGGCGACGTGGTCAAGGTGGCCGACGCGATGTGGAGCTACGGGCTGTTCAACCGTAACTCGGTGGCGTTCATCCTCGGCCGGGCGACCCCGCTGATCTTCGCCGGTCTGGCCGTCGGCGTCGCCTTCAAGGCCGGCCTGTTCAACATCGGCGTCGAGGGCCAGTACGCCATCGGCGCCCTCTGCGCCGCCTTCGTCGGCTACCAGCTGTCGGCGCCAGCCTTCATCCACCTGCCGCTGACCATCCTGGCCGGCATGGCCGGCGGGCTGCTCTGGGCCGCCGTCCCCGCCGTGCTCAAGGTCTACCGCGGCGCCCACGAGGTCATCTCCACCATCATGATGAACTTCGTGGCCAACGGGGTGCTGCTGTACCTGCTGTCCGGCGCGCTCAAGGACCAGGGCCAGCGCGGCGCCATCGCCCAGCAGCAGACCCCGCAGGTCGAGCCGACGGCCCAGGTCGGCAGCATGGTCCCGTTCTTCAACTCGATCGGCTTCGACTTCCGCGGCTCGGCCCCGCTGACGTGGTTCTTCGTCTTGGCTCTGGTGGGCGCCGTGGTCTACGCCCTGACCGTGCGGCGCACCCGCTTCGGCTTCGAGCTGCGGGTGCTCGGCACCAACCCGAAGGCCGCCGAGCCGGCCGGCATCCGCAGCAACACCATGATCCTCAAGGCGCTGCTGCTGTCAGGTGCGATCGCCGGCCTGGCGGCGCTGCAGGACGTGCTGGCCGTCGACGACCGCATGAAGCTCGACTACATCCGCGGCTACGGCTTCACCGCCATCGCCGTCGCGCTGCTCGGCCGCAACTCCGGCCTCGGCATCGTCGCCGCCGCGCTGCTGTTCTCCTTCCTCGACCGGGCCAGCACGGGGATCGGCCTCAACACCGACGTGCCCAAGGAGGTCACCTTCATCCTCCAAGGCGTGATCATCCTCACCATCGTGGTGGCCTACGAGATCGTGCGCCGGCTGGCCGCCCGCCGACAGCTCAGGGAGCAACACGAGCGTGCCTGAGATCCTCTTGCAGCTCTTCGGCTTCGCCACCATCGCCTCGGCGCTCCGCGCGTTCATCCCGCTGTACCTGGCGACCCTTGGCGGGGTGTTCAACGAGCGCTCCGGGGTGGTCAACATCGGCATCGACGGCATGATGATCTTCGGCACCTGGTTCGGCGCCTGGGGGGCGCTGCAGTGGGGGCCGGTCGGCGGGCTGCTGGCGGCGGTGGTCGCCGGCACCCTTGCCGCCCTGATCCACGCCGTGGCCACCGTCACCTTCCGGGTCGACCACATCGTCTCCGGCGTCGCCATCAACATCCTGGCGATCGGCGTGCCGAGGTTCCTGTCGATCGTCGCCTACGGGCAGGGAACCCAGTCGCCCCAGGTCGACCAGCTCCCCAAGTTCAGCCTCCCGCGGCTGGGCGACATCTCGCCGATCGTGCCGCTGACCCTGGTGCTGGGGGTCGCCGCCTGGTACGTCCTCAACCGCACCGTGTTCGGGCTGCGGCTGCGCTCGGTCGGCGAGAACCCGAGGGCGGCCGAGAGCCTCGGCGTGCGCGTGGTGGTGATGCGCTACGCCGGCGTGCTGATCTCCGGCGCGTTCGCCGGCCTCGCCGGCGGCTACCTCTCGATCGAGCTGGTCGGCCTCTACCGGGAGGGCATGAACCAGGGCCGCGGGTTCATCGCCCTGGCCGCGCTGATCCTCGGCAACTGGTCGCCGATCGGGGCCGCCCTCTCCTGCCTGCTGTTCGCCTGGACCGAGGCGCTCACCGTGTTCCTGCGCGTCGACTGGATCAACGACGCCTTCATCTCGAGCCTGCCGTACATCGTCACGCTGGTCGTGCTCGGCCTGTTCTTCCGCCGCGTGCGCCCACCCAAGGCCGTCGGCCAGGCCTACGAGGCCGGCTCCCCGGTCTGACCCGGTCCCCGCCACCTCAGGACGCATGCGCTTTGGGTGTCATCCATGCATATTGGGTGTACCATCTTGGCCATGGCACGGACGATCCAGATTCGAGACGTGCCCGACGAGGTGCATTCGACCCTGCGGAGTCGCGCGGCCGCGGCCGGCCAGTCCCTGTCCGCCTACCTGCTGACGGAACTGGTGCGGGTGGCCGAGCGACCGCCGGTCGCCGACGTGCTCGTCCGGGCTCGCGCCCGCCACGGTGGCGCCAAGAGCTCGGACATCGTCGCCGCCGTGCGATCTGGACGCGACCGGTAGCCAGCGTGCTCGTCGTCGATACCTCGGCGGTTGTCGACGCGCTCGCCGGCCGTCCGCCGGACGAGCGGCTGCTGGCGCGGCTCAGTGCGGACGGTGACCTGCATGCGCCCCACCTGCTCGACGTCGAGCTGCTCCACACCCTGCGCAGGCTCGTGGCGGCCGGCCACCTGAGCGAGGACCGGGCCGCCGACGCCCGTGCCGACTTCGCCGACCTCACGATCGTGCGGTACGAGCATGGCTTTCTCGCCGACCGCATCTGGGAGCTGCGGCACAACCTGACCGCCTATGACGCCGCCTTCGTCTCCCTGAGCGAGACCCTGGACGTGCCCTTGGTGACCTGCGACCGGCGGCTGGCGAGCGCCCCGGGCCACCGCGCCCAGGTCGAGCTGTTCGGCGTCGGCGGCGGCTGATGTCGAGGACCCGTCGGCGGGTCCGACGCCTCCGACGGAGGTGTCCACGACAAGGGAGGTCCGATGCGGAAGATCCTCGCGTTCATCGTGATGACGGTGGACGGCTACTACGAGGGCCCCAACGGGGAGTTCGACTGGCCGGTCGTCGACGAGGAGTTCAACGAGTTCGGCCTGCAGCAGCTGGAGGAGGTCGACACGCTCCTCTTCGGGCGAGTCACCTACGAGGGAATGGCGGCGTACTGGCCGACGCCCGCGGCGGAGCAGGACGACCCGAGGGTCGCGGCGAAGATGAACGATCTTCCCAAGCTCGTCGTGTCACGAACGCTGGACAAGGCCGAGTGGTCCAACACGCGGCTCATCAGGGACGGCGTCGCCGAGGAGCTCAGCAGGCTCAAGCAGCAGCCCGGCAAGGACATCGCGATCTTCGGCAGCTCCAACCTGGTGGTGAGCCTGCTGCGGATGGGGCTCGTGGATGAGCTGCGGATCATGGTGCACCCGGTCGTGCTCGGCGACGGCAGGTCACTGTTCAGGACCGCCGACGAGCGGATCGGCCTGAAGCTCTCGAGCGCGAGGTCCTTCAGCTCCGGCAGCGTTCTGCTCTGCTACCGGCCCGCCGACGGATAGTCAGACGGAGCCCGAGAAGGTGTCGCAACGCTCCAGCTCGCCGGAGCGGTAGCCGACCGTGAACCAGCGCTGGCGCTGCTCGGAGGAGCCGTGGGTCCACGACTCGCGGTCCACCCGGCCCTGGAATCGCTCCTGGATGCGGTCGTCGCCGATGGCCGCGGCCGCGTCCAGCCCGTCGGCGATGTCGTCCTCGGTCAGCCGCTGCACCAGCGGGTCGCCGCCCCCGGGCCCCGGCGTGGTGGTGGCGTGGCTGGCCCAGAGCCCCGCGTAGCAGTCGGCCTGCAGCTCCAGCCGCACCGAGGCGCTCTGTGGCCCCTGCCGGTCGCCGGCGACCCTCGCCGTCGTGCCGAGCAGGTTCTGGACGTGGTGCCCGTACTCGTGGGCCAGCACGTACGCCTGGGCGAACGGCCCGCCGCGGGCCCCGAACCTGCTCTGCAGCTCGCGGTAGAAGCTCAGGTCGATGTAGACCGTGCCGTCGGCCGGGCAGTAGAAGGGGCCGGTCTCCGAGCTGGCGGCGCCGCAGCCGCTCTGGGTGGCGCCGGAGAACAGTTGCGTGGGCGCGGTCTGGTAGCGGCTACCGCGTCCCTCGAACTCCTGCGCCCAGAAGGTCTGCACGCTGTTGACGACGGCGACGACGCGGCAGTCCTGTTTGGTGTTGGCGTCCTCGCCGGTCCTGCACTCCTGCTCGAGCTGGGTGCTCTCGGTCTGGACCTGGTCGATGCCCGGCAGGGCACCGGTCGAGCCGCCGGGGTCGAGCAGGTTGAACAGCAGGTAGATGACGATCCCGAGGATCCCGGCGCCCCCGCCGATCGCCACCCGTCCCCCGGGAAGGCGGGATCCTCTGGTGTCCTGAACCTGCGAGGTGTCGAGCTGGCTGTCCTCGTCGAAGCGCATTGGTTGGCCTCTCGCGTGGTCGCCTGCCTGCCGGTGCGGACTACCCGACCGGTCGCCTTGCCAACCCCACGGCCTGACGGTGTTGGCAGTCGCGCGATGCGGTGCCACACTGCCGGCACCGTGGACATCGAGCGGACCAAGATCGTGGCCACCTTGGGGCCAGCCTCCAGCGAGCGCGAGATGCTCGGGGCGATGGTCGACGCCGGCCTCGACGTGGTCCGGCTCAACTTCTCCCACGGCGAGCGCGCCGACCACCTGGCCCGCTTCGGACTGGTGCGGGAGGTCGCCGCCGAGCGCGGCCGCAACCTCGCCGTCCTCGCGGACCTGCAGGGGCCGAAGATCCGCGTCGGGCTGGTCGACGAGGACGGCATCCGGCTGGAGGCGGGCGGCGACTGCGTGCTGCTGGCCGGGTCCGAGCATGCGCCCCCTCCCGTGATCCCGGTCGTCTACCCCCAGCTCGCCGCCGACGTGAAGCAGGGCGACCAGATCCTCCTGGACGACGGCGCCATGGCCCTGCGCGTCCGCGCGGTGGACGGCGACCGGGTCCGTTGCGAGGTGCTGAGAGGGGGTGTCGTGCGCTCCCGCAAGGGCGTCAACCTGCCGGGGGTGGCGGTCTCGGCGGCGTCGCTGACCGAGAAGGACCGCGCCGACCTGGCGACCGCGATCGAGGCCGGCGCCGACTACGTCGCGCTGTCGTTCGTGCGCCGGCCCGACGACGTGGTCGACGCCAAGCAGGCCATCGCCGACCTCGGCGGCGACACCCCGGTGGTTGCCAAGCTGGAGCGTCCGGAGGCGATCGACTGCCTCGACGAGATCCTGGACGCCGCCGACGCGGTCATGGTCGCCCGCGGCGACCTCGGGGTGGAGCTGCCCGTCGAGAAGGTCCCGCCCCTGCAGAAGGAGATCATCGCCAGGGCCAACTCGCACGGGGTGCCGGTGATCACCGCCACCCAGATGCTCGAGTCGATGGTGGCCAGCACCCGCCCGACCCGGGCCGAGGCCAGCGACGTCGCCAACGCGATCTTCGACGGCACCGATGCGGTGATGCTGTCGCAGGAGACGGCGGTGGGCGCCTACCCGGTCGAGGCGGTCGCCACCATGCGCCGCATCGCCAGGGAGGCCGAGGCGACCCCGCACCTCGCCCACCCGCCGCCGCCGGCCGTTGGCGGCCTCGACGTGACCGCCACCGTCTGCAAGGCCGCCGTGCAGATCGCGACCGACCTCGGCGCCCGCGCGATCGTCGCGTTCTCCGAGTCGGGGGCGACCGCGCGTTTCGTCTCCCGCTTCCGGCCGCGGGTCCCGATCCTCGGCCTGACGCCCTTCGAGACGACCCGGCGCCGCATGGCGCTGTTCTGGGGGGTCGAGGCGGCCAGCCCGCTGGACCACGGGGTCGAGCTCGCCGCCATGATCGCCCAGGGCGACCAGCGCATCTGCGACGAGGGCATGGCCACGCCCGGCGACCTGGTGGTGGTCGTGGCCGGTACCCCGGGCGGACGGGGCGGGACCAACCGGGTGTTGGTGCACCGGGTCGGCGAGCCCGACGCCTCGCGCCCGTCTTGAACGGTTCATCTGCTGTACGCGGACTAGTGCGAAACGTCTACGTCGACAACCGGACCGATTTCCGCCACACTTCCGTGACCGCCGGGGGAGGAACATGCGGGACGGCAGGCGCAAGAGGGAGCCCGCGATGCCGCAGATCGAGGTCGGCGAGGCATACGAGGCATCGACCAGCGCGCTGCAGGCCGCCGAAGGACAGCGGCTCAGCCTGAAGCGGGCGATCGCCGGGCTGGAACAGACCCTGGCCCCGTGGACCGCCGGCGGCGACGAGACCGGGGCCTGGCTGGACCGCCTCGGCGGCGCCCTCGCGCACCTCGACGAGGTGTTCGCGGTGCATGTCCAGGTGACCGAGACGGCCGGCGGCCTCTACGAGGAGATCCTCGAGAACGCCCCCCGCCTGGCCAACCGGGTCAAGCGCTTCCGCCGCGAGCATGCCGACATCACCGGGGCCATCCAGCGCACCATCGCCGAGGCCCGGGACGCCGGCGAGGTCGAGGCGCTCCGCGACCACGCCGTGCGGCTCCTCGCCGACCTGGTCCGCCACCGCAAGCGCGGCCTCGACCTCGTCTACGAGGCCTACCACGTCGACATCGGCGGCGAGTCCTAAGGGCTGGTCGGGGGAGGCCGCTACCCGAGCAGCGCGCCCCAGCCGGCCGCGCGCAGCAGCTCGGCGAGCTGGCGCATGAGGGCGCCCAGCGAGAAGTGCCGCAGGGCCACCGCGCGGTTGTGGTCCAGCAGCGCCTGGTCCGGGTCGGCCAGAAACGCGCGCAGCGGCTCGGGGTCGTCCACCGGGAACCAGCGGAGCCCGAAGCTGGCCAGCTCGGCCGCGACCGGGTAGTCGCTGACCGCCAGCGCACGCCGGTGCAGCGACGCCTCGATCACCGGGGCCCCGAAACCCTCCCACGCCGACGGGAACGCCACCGCGTCGCTGGCCGCGTAGGCGTCCTCCATGGTCAGCCCGACCGGGAGGCGGCGGTGGACCCGGCAGCGGGCCGCGGCCAGGAGCCGCTCCAGCTCCGGCCCGTAGCCTTCCTCGATCGGGCCGGTGAGCCAGTAGTCCGCGCCGAGCGCCTCGGCCAGGGCGAGCCCGGCCGGCACGTTCTTACGTGCGATCGCCCGGGTCGGCTGCAGCAGCAGCCGCCCGCCGCCGGCGACCCCGAGCCGCTCGCGGGCCGGCTCGCGCCGGCCTCGTGGGGGGTCGGCGAAGCCGCTGTAGACGGTGGTCGCCGCGATCCCGCGGGCGGCCAGCTCCGTGCGGCTCAGCTCGTTGATGGTGACGTGCACCCAGGCAGGGTCGTCGGGCGGCCAGCCCTCCACGCCGGCGAAGCGCACCCGCTGCCACGGCAGGTCGTGGTGTTGCAGGATCGCCCGCCGCCCCGCAAGGAGGGTGGCCAGCGTGCCCGCCGCGCTCGGGTTCAGCGGCAGCGAGCAGACGTTGGCGACCACCACCAGGTCGGCGCCGTCCAGCGCGCCGGCCAGGTCGTCGGTGTCCGCGCCAGGCGAGTCGAGGCCGGAAGCGCCGATCGCCAGGGCGGGCAGCAGCCGGTCGGCCACCCCGGCGCCGGCCACGGTGCGAACCGTCAGGCCGAGGCGTTCCAGCGCGGTCGCCCAGTGGCGGGCGACCACCGAGACGCCGTCGGCGCTGCCGAGGCGGAACGAGACGATGGCGGCCAGGCGAGTCAGGGGACCACCTGGGTGCCGATCTCGCCGGCGAGCGCCTTCTCCGACAGCTCCGCGGTCGTGACGACGGCCCGCTTCCCGCCCCCCGCGAGGAAGCGGATCGCGGCCTTGACCTTGGGCAGCATGCTGCCCGCCGCGAACTGGCCGGCGTCGGCGTGCGCGGCGAGCTCCCCGACCTGCACCTCGTTGAGGTCGCGCTGGGTCGGCCGCCCGAAGTCCAGCGCCACGTGCTCCACGCCGGTGAGGACCAGCAGCACCTCGGCCCCCAGGTTGGCGGCGAGCAGCGCCGAGGCGAGGTCCTTGTCGATGACCGCCTCGACCCCCAGCAGCGAGCCGTCGGCACGGCGGACGACCGGGACGCCGCCCCCGCCGGCCGCGATCACGATCGCGCCGGTGTCGAGCAGCGCCCGGATGGCGGGCTCCTCCACGATCTCCTTGGGCTCCGGCGACGGCACCACACGCCGCCAGCCCCGGCCGGCGTCCTCCCGCATCGCCCAGCCGTCGGCGGCCATGCGCCGGCGCGCCTCGGCCTCCTCGTAGAAGTTGCCGATCGGCTTGGAGGGATGCCCGAAGGCCGGGTCGTCGAGCTCCACGACGGTGCGGGTCACCACCGTGACCGTCGGCCGCCGCACCCCCGCCAGGCTGAAGGCGTTGTCGAGGCACTGCTGCAGCATGAAGCCCATCCCGCCCTGGGTGTCGGCGACGCACGTGTCCAGTGGCAGCCGGGGCAGCAGGTGGGCGGCCAGGTCGCTGCGGAGCAGCACGTTGCCGACCTGGGGGCCGTTGCCGTGGGTGACCACCAGCGGTCGCTCGGTCAGGTGCACCAGGTGCTGGGCGGTCTCCATGGTCCGCTCGTACTGGGCCGGGATCGGGCTTCGGCTGCCAGGCGGGGAGATCGCGTTCCCGCCAAGGGCCACCACGACAAGCTGCTCGCGCACGACTCCTCCTGCTCGGGTCGCACCGGCACGCCGCTGTGCCGGCCACACGAGCAGGCTACCGGTTCCTCGCCCCGCCGGTGAACGGAGCTTGCAGCGCAACTAGCGGCCGCCGCCGAGCTGCGTCGTCGCGGCCGGTTGCAGGCGCGTGAGCACGGCGGGCAGGCCGCCGCCGTGGACGACGCCGAGCCGTTGCGTCGCGCGCGTGAGCGCGACGTACAGGTCGTTGCCGCCACGCGACGACCCGCCGAGGATCTCGGCCGGCTCCACCACCACCACCGCGTCGAACTCCAGCCCCTTGACCTGGGTGACGGTCAGCACCGCGATCGGCGCGTCGAGCACCGCCGGCCCCTGCGCGGCGGTGGCCGCCGCCAGGGCCGCGGCCAGGAGCCGCCCCAGCTCCGGCGCCCGCGCCGCCGGCACCACCACCGCGAGCTTGCCGTCGCCGACCGCCCCCGCTTCCTCGGCGACGACCTCGGGCAGCCTGGCGGCGAGCTCGGCGGCGTCGAGCTGCAGGCGCCACGGCGCCGTGCCGGCCTCACGCACCGACCTGGGCGGCTGGAGGTCCTCGGCGACGCCGGCGAGCACGTCGGCGGCGACCGCCATGATCTCGGCCGGCGTGCGGTAGTTGACCGTCAGCTCCTCCACCCGCCAGCGGCCGGCCGCGTGCGGGTCCAGCGACCGCGCCCACGAGCCGGCCCCCCACGGCGCCCCGGTCTGCGCGACGTCGCCGACCACGGTCATCGAGCGGGTCGGGCAGCGGCGCATCAGCATGCGCCACGCCATCGCGGAGACCTCCTGTGCCTCGTCGACGATGACGTGGCCGAAGGTCCACGTCCGGTCCTGGCGCGCCCGGTCGGCGATGGCCGCCGCCGCCGCCGGACGCCGCCAGCGGTTCGCGACGACGGCGGGGTCGAGCCGGCTGGTGTCGGGGGCGTAGCGGGCGGCGTCGCCGATGTTGGCGACCTCCAGGACCCCACGCGCATAGGCCAGCTCCCGCTCCTCCTGCTCGGCCAGGCGTGCCGCGGCGCGCCTGGCGGCCTCGTCGTCCTCGCCGAGCAGCACGGCGGCCTCGTCCAGCAGCGGCACGTCCGCCGGCGTCCACGTCCCGGTGTCCGGCTCCGGGCGCAGCAGCAGCGCCCGCTCGGCCGCGCTCAGGTCCGGGGCGGCCGCCTTCAACCGCTCCCCCGAGGCGAACAGGTCGACCAGGAGCTGCTGCGGGGTCAGCTCCGGCCAGAGGCGGTCGAGCGCGGCGCGGACCGCGGGCGCGGCGAGCAGCTCGGTGCGGATGTCGGCGAGCTGCTCCTCGTCGAGCAGTGGGCTGTCGTCGAGTTGCTCGTCGTCGCCGAACAGCGACTCGTCGACCTCCACGGCGCGCAGGTCCTCCTCCAGGCGGTCCGCCACCTGGCGGGCGAGCGCCGAGGAGACCTCACGCACGAAGACGCCCCTGGCCTGGTTGTGGGGCCTACCGGACGCGCGGGCCAGGAGGCGCGCACGTGCGCAGGCGTCGGGCTCCAGGCGCAGCGCCTCGCCGTCGACCGCGACCTCCAGCGGGAGATCGGGCACCCGCTGGCGGTCCCGGACCGCGGCGGCCATCACCTCGGCCATGCGCAGGTCGCCCTTGACCGTCGCCGCCTCCACCGGCTCGCGACCGGTCGCGCGCACGCCCGGGTACAGCCCGTCGACCGTGGACAGGAGCACGTCGGTCTCGCCAAGGGACGGCAGCACCTGCTCGATGTAGCGCAGGAAGGTCGGGTTCGGCCCGACGACCAGCACGCCCCGCCTCGCCAGGCGGTCGCGATGGGTGTACAGCAGGTAGGCGGCACGGTGCAGGGCGACGGCGGTCTTGCCGGTGCCCGGCCCGCCCTGGACGACCAGGATGCCTGGCAGGTCCGAGCGGATGACGCGGTCCTGCTCGGCCTGGATGGTGGCGACGATGTCGGTCATGCGGCCGGTCCGGCCCGCGCTCAGCGCGGCGAGCAGCGCCGCCTCGCCGTTGAGGCTCGCGCGCTCGGCGTCGCTGAGCGCGTCCAGGTCCAGCACGTCGTCGTCGATGTCGAGGACCACCCGCGCCCTGGTCCGCAGATGGCGGCGGCGCACGACCCCGCCGGGCGCGGCCGGCGTCGCCCGGTAGAACGGCTGCGCCGCCGGGGCGCGCCAGTCGACCAGCAGCGGCTCGCGGTCGTCGTCCAGCAGGCCGATGCGGCCGATGTACAGGCGGGAGCCGTCGCCCAGGTCCAGCCGGCCGAAGCAGAGCCCGTCCTCGGCCGCCGCGAGCTGCGCGAGCCGGTCGGCGTGCCGCGCCACGAAGGCGTCGCGGTCAAGCCGCGCCTGGAAGTGGCCGCCGCCGTCTGGATGGAGCGCCAGCTCCAACTGCCGGCGGGTGCGCTCACGCAGCGTGTCCAGCCGGTCGTACAGCATGGACACGTAGGCCTGTTCCTGGTCGAGCTCGGGACGCGCCACCTTGACAAAGCCCCTCGTTTGTGCCACCGTAGATGCGGCGGTTCAGTCCGTCTGTTTGCTGTGCCTGCGGTGCCTGGGGTCAGAACGACCACCATAGCAGAGCGCGGCTCAGAGCGGAATGCCCCACAGGGCGAACCAGCGCGCCAGCTCCGGCTCGATCGGCAGGTCGGACCCGAGCGCGCCGCGCACCTGCAGCTCCAGCTCGTTGTCGCGACGCTCGCCCTCGCGGGGCGCGAACGGGTAGAACGTGCCCCGCTTGTACAGGTAGACCAGGTGGCAGCGGCGCCCGCCCGAGGCGTCGGCGAAGCCGAACACCGAGCAGAGCAGCTGGGGCCCGAAGCCGTGCTGCTCCAGGGTCGAGTTGACCAGGTGCACGGCGGTGACGAGGTCCTCGGGGTCGGGGTCGCCGAGCACCACCCAGCGGTAGCCGTAGCGGTCGTCCTCCACCCGCAGCGTCGACCCGGCCTCCTTCACCGCCAGCTCGAGCAGGCCGCGCAGCTCCTCGGACGCGACCGCGAAGCCCTCCCCGGACGCCGGCTTGAAGCACACGGCGGCCTGGCCGGTGGGCTTCAGCCCCGCCGACACCTCCAGGGTGATGGCGGCGGCGGTGACGCCGAACAGCGCGTCCAGCTTCGGCTGCTTCGGCTTGGTGCGGCCCAGCAGCGCGTCCAGGAACCTCACGCCTGGCGTCCGAGCTGCGCCTCGAGCCGGGCGAGCTGGTCCAGGCGGCGCTGCAGCGGCGGGTGGGTCGCGAACAGCGACGAGAGGCTGAAGCCGGGAGCCAGCGCCGGGGCGAAGAAGAACGCGTTGAGCGGCTCGGCGGCCCGCAGGTCGCGGGTCGGGATGCGGGCCATCTCGCCGGACACCTTGACCAGGGCGGAGGCGAGGGTGGACGGCCGGCCGATCAGGATCGCGCCGGCGCGGTCGGCCGACAGCTCCCGGTAGCGCGACAGCGCCCTGGTGAGCAGGAAGCTGAGCGCGTAGACGACCGCCGAGGCGAGCACCACCAGCAGGATCACGAAGCCGGTGTTGTCGCGGTTGTCGTTGGAGCGGCCGAAGCCGCCATAGGCGCCGCCGTAGATCGCGGCGCGCACCACGAAGCCGGCGAGGATGCCGAGGAAGCTGGCGAGCGTCATCACCGCCACGTCGCGGTGGGCGACGTGCGACAGCTCGTGGGAGAGCACCGCCTCCAGCTCCGGCTCGCTGAGCCGGCGCAGGATGCCGGTGGTCACGCAGACCACCGCGTGCTTCTGGTCGCGGCCGGTGGCGAAGGCGTTGGGCACGTCGGAGTCGGCGATCGCCACCTTGGGCTTGGGCATGTCGGCCAGGGCGCACAGCCGGTCGATCATCTGGTGCAGCTCCGGCGCCTGCCGCGGCGACACCTCGCGCCCGCGCATCGCGTACAGCGCGATCCGGTCGGAGAAGAAGTACTGGAAGAACAGGAAGCCGCCGGCGATCAGCAGGATGAGCCACAGCCACTGGCCGCCGAGCACCGCGACCAGCACCGCCACGAACACGACGTAGAGCAGGCCGAGCAGGAACATCGTCAGCAGCATGCGGCTCGAAAGGCCGAAGTCGGCCGGGAAGCGCGTACGAGCCATCAGGTCATCACTCCATCATCCAGGGATGAGCCCCTCGTCGCCGAGGACCTCGCGGACCTCCTCGATGGTGGCGTCGGGGCTCGGCAGCACCAGCTCGGAGGGGCCGATGTAGTCGGCGGGCAGCTCCCCGCCGACGGTGCGGACGCTGGCCAGCAGCGCCTCCAGCGCGGTCGTGAAGGCCGCCTCGTCGCCGGAGTCGCACGCCTTGGCGAGGTCGTCGTCCAGGCGGTTCAGCTCGCCCAGGTGCTCGTCCGGCACGTCGAACTGGCCCTCGCCACTGATGCGGACGATCATTTCCGCTCCTCCTCGACCTTGGCGCCTTCTTCGGGGGCACCGAGCTGCTTGGCGCTGGTGGTGCCGCCGGTCAGCTCGCCCTTGAGGCGGGCGAGCTCGGCCTCGACCGCCGGCTCCGCGGCGCCCCGGTCCAGCTCGGCCTGGAGCCGGTCGCTGGAGGCGGAGGCGTCGTCGAGGGCGCCGGACGCCATCAGCTCGTCGAGCGCGCCGGAGCGGGCCTGCATGGAGGCCACCTTGTCCTCGGCCCGCTGCATCGCCATGCCGACGTCGCCCATCTCCTCGCTGATCCCCGAGATCGCCTCGTTGACCTTGGTCTGGGCCTCGGCGGCGGTGTAGCTGGCCTTCATCGTCTCCTTGCGGGTGCGGAACGCCTCGACCTTGGCCTGCAGCCGCTGGGAGGCGTCGACCATCTTGGCCTCCTCGGCCTTGAGCTGATCGTGCTGGGCCTGGAGGTCGGTGAGCTGGGCGGCGATGCCGGCCCGGCGGGTGAGCGCCTCGCGGGCCAGTTCCTCGCGGCCCTGCCCCATCGCCTGCCTGGCCTGGCCCTCCAGCTTGGTCGCCGACTGCTGGAGCTGCTGGGCCTGCAGCTCGATGCGCTTGCGCGAGGTGGCCACGTCGGCGACGGCCCGGCGCATCTTCTGCAGCATCTCCAGGGTCCGCTCGTAGGAGTAGTCGAGGGTCTCCCTTGGGTCCTCGTACCGGTCCAGCGTCTTCGAGGCCTTGGCCTTGAAGATCGTGGAGAACCGCTGCATCAGTCCCATCGCTCACGCTCCAGCGCACGAGTTCGGTGTCCTCCCTTGCAGCATACGACGACCGGCGCGACAGACGCGGCCTGGGGCATCGCGGCGCCACGCTCGGGCATGCTCGCGTCCCGCGGTCGCGCTCGCCCGGCGGGACGCGACCGTCTCCTGGCCTCGGCCGCGGACGAAACCCGTCGAGCGGCCGTGGCGTCTAAGGGTCGAGGAGGTGCGAGCGGCCATGCCGACCGGTGAGGGGTTCCACGGCTTCTACCGGGACGCCTACCCGCGGCTGGTGGCGCAGCTCTACGCGGTCACCGCCGACCTCGGCCTGGCCGAGGACGTCGTGCAGGAGGCGTTCGTGCGGGCGGCCAGCCGGTGGCCACAGGTCAGCACCTACCAGGCGCCGGAGGCGTGGGTCCGGAAGGTGGCGCTGCGGCTGCGCCTGGACGCCCTGCGACGGGTTCGGCGCCAGGCGGCGGCGCTGACCCGGCTCGGCGCCCGCCCCCGGCCCCAACCCGCGCTCGACCCGGAGGACCGGGAGCTGGTCGAGGCGCTGCGCCGCCTGCCGCGCCGCTATCGCGAGGTGCTGGTGCTGCACCACTGCCTCGACCGCTCGGTCGAGGACGTCGGCGTGCACCTTGGCGTCCCCGCCGCCACCGTGAAGACCCGCCTCGCCAGGGGACGGACCATGCTCGCCGGCCTGCTGGCCGGCGCGGACGACCAAGCCAGCCAGAGCCAACAGGGAGCTCGCCATGCCCGGCCCTGACCTCGACGACCGTCTCGACCGCCTGCTCCGAGCCGTCGAGGACGGCGTGACCACCGGCGACCCGGCCGCGGTCGTCCGCGGAGGCCGCCGGCGGCGCCTCGTCCGCCGGACGGCCGGCACCGGCGCCGTTGCCGCCCTGCTGGCCGGAGTGGTGCTGGTCCCGTCGCTCCTGCCCGACCGGACGCCGCGCCCGCCGGCTCCCACGGTGGCGACCGGGCCACCCGTGGACGGCGTCCCCGACGGCGTGGTGCCCTGGTCCGGAGCCCGCGTCACCGGGAGCCCACGCGAGCTGGCGGTCACCGTCCAGGCCGGCGGCGGGGCCAAGAGCAAGCCTTCCGACCCCTGCTGGGAGGGCTACCAGCCCGAGGCCCGCTCCGAGCCCGACCGGATGGTGGTGACGGTCCGGCGCTTCCGCTCGCGCGTGGAGCTCGCGGAGGGCCACGGCTGCGCCGCCATCGGCCTGCTGTGGAACCTGACCGTCCCCCTGCCCGACGACCTTCACGGTCGGCCGCTGGAGGACGGCGCCACCGGGGAGCGTCGCCCGCTCGTCAGGCGGCTGCTGACTCCTCAGTGGCTGCCCCAGGGCTGGGCCCTGCGGTTCGAGACGGCCGGCGACGGCGAGCGCTGGCGGCGCGAGTACGGGCCGGTGGGCGCGCGTCCGACCCCCAACGACACGCGAGCCCCGCAGATCAAGCAGACCAAGCTGCCACCGGGGCCGGCCGAGCAGGCGACCGTCGTGGAGATCGCACCGAGGCTCCTGCGGGACTGGAACCGGTGGCCCGACACCCCGGTGGTCGGCCACACGAGCGTGCGGGGCGTCCGAGCCGAGATCGACGCCGACCCGCGGGACCGGAACGTCAACGTCCGCTGGAGCGAAGGCGACGTCGCGTACGTGGTGACGGGTCACGCCCGGCCGGGCGCCGAGCTGCGCCACGTCCAAGAGGTGGTCGTGCAGATCGCCCAGAGCCTTCGCTAGCGCTGCTGGCGTAGACGCCAGGTGGGCCCGGCGCGGGTGTCGGTGACCTCCACGCCCAGCGTCGCCAGCTCGTCACGCAGGCGGTCGGCGGTGGCGAAGTCGCGGGCCGCGCGTGCCTGCTCCCGCCTGGCGACCAGCTCCTCGGCCCCGGCGGGCAGCGCCTGGCCGGCGGTGTCGGTCAGGTCCAGCCCGAGCAGCCGGTCGAACGCGGCCATGCTGGTGAAGCGGGCGGCCGGCGGCAGCGACTCGTCGCCCTCCAGCTCCGCGAGCACCGCCAGCGCCCGCGGCGTGTCCAGGTCGTCCTGGACGGCCGCCCAGAAGCGCTGTTCGTAGCCGGCGCAGCCCGGGGTCTGCCCGGGCCGCCGGTCCCTCGCCCACTCGGCCATGCGCCCCCGCAGCCGGTCGAGCGCCCGCTCCGCCCCGGCGAGGGCGTTCCAGTTGAAGTCGAGCTGGCTGCGGTAGTGAGCCTGCAGGAACAGCAGGCGGGCGGCCAACGGCGAGCGGCCGCGTTCGGCCAGATCGCCAAGGGCGTAGAAGTTCCCGGCCGACTTGGCCATGCGCCGACCCTCGGTGCGCAGGTGCCTGCCGTGCACTCAGGTGG